>Ga0105356_10004184_pt1 | contig 13961 bp, 11 predicted proteins | sample GOMGulsemesocosm_3_FD_83502 | JGI IMG/M metagenome (GOLD analysis project Ga0105356, IMG submission 83502) | Methane-oxidizing microbial communities from mesocosms in the Gulf of Mexico - GOM9D Gulf of Mexico | ecosystem: Environmental > Aquatic > Marine > Cold seeps | place: Gulf of Mexico...
CTGTTATCTAATATGCCAATAGGAAGATCATTTTGTACAAGCGCATCTTCCGCTTCAATGCCATAATCTTGGGCAGCTCGTAAGTATTGGCGCAGTGCAGCGGTTGAGGCGGATCCAAGGCGGTCTTCAGTCATAGTGCTATTTCAAAGTGCTCTTATCACAAATGATGTCCTAATTTACTACGTTACTGTCCGAAAGCGTCGTTGCTAATGTTGAGTGCGTTAGTAAACTGGTTCGACATATTAGCGCTACCTGCGTCATGGGTCTATTACTGACTCAAAATAAAAAAATAATTGGAGAAAAATATGCGTCGTTGGAACGGTTGGGGTGATGACAGTACTACGAAAGAAGTTTCTGAACATGGTGGTGCTCTGATTCGTAGCTTTATTGGCGAACCTAAAGCTTTGCAGGATGCAACGCTTGAAAGTGTTATTGCAAAAGTCCCTGTGTCTCGTTTGCCTAAGCATCCTTTAATTGTGATTGAAGCAGAAGACCGCGTTCGTCACGCTCGTGGCCAAAGTTTTCCTGATTGGTTAGCCATGCGCAGCGGCGATTTTGATGTTTTCCCTGATGGTATTGCATATCCAGAAACCAGTGCTCAGGTTCGTGAAATATTAGATTTAGCCGTTCAGCATGATTTCATCGTTATACCTTATGGTGGTGGAACGTCGGTAGCGGGTCATATTACTCCGCAGAAAAATGTGAAAGCGATTTTGACGATCGATATGAGCCGTATGAATCAGCTTATGGACTTGAATGAAGAGAGTCAGATCGCTACCTTCGGTGCAGGTACTCCTGGGCCGCAAGTTGAAGCTCAACTACAGGCGCGTGGTTATACCTTGGGTCACTATCCTCAGTCTTGGGAGCTTTCTACTATTGGTGGTTGGATCGCGACGCGTTCTTCAGGTCAGCAGTCTTTACGGTATGGTCGTATTGAACAGATGTTTGCTGGTGGTACGCTTGAAACGATGCAAGGTACCATGGATATTCCAACGATCCCTGCTTCTTCAGCGGGTCCGGATATGCGTGAAGTGACTATGGGTATGGAAGGCCGCATGGGTATCTACACTGAAGTCAAAGTTCGTGTAATACGGGTGGCGCAAGAAGAAAAATTCATGGTTTGCTTTATGCCAAGCTGGGAGGCAGGTAAAGCGGTTGCGCGTGAAGTGGCGCAGCAAAAAATCCCAATGTCTATGATGCGTGTCAGTAACGCAGCAGAGACTCGTGCTCATGCAAACCTAGGTACCACATTAAAGCAATTTAAATTGCTTGATGGCTATTTACGTCTCCGTGGTTTAGATGACAATCGTTGCATGTTGACGTTTGGTGTTACGGGTAGCAAGTTCCAAAATAAAACATCAATGAAGCAAGTTAAGAAAATCTTAAAGCAGCATAAGGGAGTTGGTGGCCCGTTAGCGAATATTATGGGGTCTATCTGGGCGCATGGCCGCTTCAAATTCCCATATTTACGTGAAACGACTTGGGCTCAGGGTATTGCCGTTGATACGTTAGAAACGTCTACTGATTGGGATAATGTTGATAACCTAATGAACGGTATGGAAACGTCTTTGCGTACCGCATTGAAAGAAGATGGCGAAGAGGTGATGGTATTTACTCATCTGTCGCATGTCTATGGTCAGGGGTCGAGCATCTATACAACGTATTTCTTCCGCTGTGCGGATACGTATGAAGAAACTTTGGCGCGCTGGAAAAAATTAAAATCTAATACATGTGATGTTATTGCTCAAGGGCGTGCAACTATTTCTCATCAACATGGTGTTGGCCGTGATCACGCTCCCTATATGCCTGTAGAAAAAGGTGAGCTGGGTATGCGTGTGATCGAAACCCTAATTAAGGACTTTGATCCGGAAAAACGTTTGAATCCGGGTATTTTAATTGAAGATGATAAGTAATTAATTTTACTTGTTAAATTTCCTCCTACTTACCTCGCTGACTTATGGTTGGCGAGTTTTATAGAGCAGTAATTATGTGGCAAGAAGCATGGCAATCAGGTAATCGTGAACTGTTGCTAAAACGCTTGGAAGATAACAAGCAAAATGAATGGGATATTATTATTGCTGGTGGTGGTATCACTGGTGCAGGTATCGCTAGGGAAGCTGCCCGTCGGGGGCAGAAGGTTTTGCTGGTTGAACGTCAAGATTTTGCTTGGGGTACTTCGAGCCGTTCATCAAAAATGGTTCATGGTGGTTTGCGTTATATCGCGGCTGGCGACATTAAAACCACTATGCATTCGGTATCTGAGCGTGAGCGCTTAATGAATGAAGCGCCAGGTTTGGTTGATCAAATGAGCTATTTAATGGCGCATTATAAAGGTGGTTTTCCAGGACCGTTTATTTTTAATACCTTGCTACGGATTTATGATTTTTTTGCCGGTAAAAAATACCGTAAGTTTTTTAAAATAAAGGATTTTGAATATTTAAGTCCTTTGATTAATGAAGAAAATCTCATTGGCGGTACTCAGTTTGCGGATGCGGTAACTGATGACTCTCGTTTAGTTATTCGTGTGTTGCGTGAAGCTCAAAAAGACGGCGCTGATGTTATTAACTATGTTGGTGTTAAGTCTTTGTTAAAAGAAGGCGATAGCGTTGTTGGTGCCGTTTTAGAAAATGCTGAAACTGGTGAGACTTATCAGGTTAAATCAAAAGTTGTTATTAATGCAACGGGTGCTTGGGGTGATGAATTACGCGGTGAGGTCAGTGATGAAAAAAACATTCGTCCGGCACGTGGAAGTCATGTTGTAGTGCCTAGTTGGCGCTTGCCTGTGGGGTCTGCATTTACGGCAATGCATCCTGAAGATCAACGTCCGATTTTTATCTTTCCATGGGAAGGGCGTACCATTATCGGTACTACGGATTTAGATAATAATGGCATTGATAATAATGAAACGAGCATGACTCGTGAAGAGCTGGATTATTTATTAAAAGTCGCTAATTTTCAATTTCCTAAAGCAGAGTTAAAGGAAAAGGATATTATTTCCTCTTGGGCTGGAGTTCGTCCTCTTGTGAGCTCGGGGGCATTAAATCCATCAAAAGAAAAGCGCGATCACAGTGTTTGGAATGATAAAGGCTTAGTCACGGTTAGTGGTGGTAAATTAACCACGTTCCGTTTAATTGCTTTAGATGTATTGGCCGCAGCGGCTGAATACTTACCCGGTTTCAATGCAAAAGACTCGGGTGCAGATATTTTTACTAAGTCGAAGGTTAATGATCCTCAGTTCATTCAACTACCCAGTTATCTGCAAAAGCGTTTGCAGGGGCATTATGGTATGGATGGAGACGCATTGCTTGCGCAGGCGCATGAGCACGAATTAGATGTGATACCAGGCGCTCTTGCTATGTGGGCTGAGCTGCGCTGGTCAGCACGTAATGAAGCGGTGATGCATCTTGATGATTTATTATTGCGACGCACTCGTGTGGGGTTGTTGGTTGAACGAGGTGGGTTGATTTTTGAAGAGAAAATCAAAGCAATTTGTTGTGAAGAGTTATCCTGGTCTGATGAAAAATGGCAGCGAGAGTTGCAACGTTATCAGGCTATATGGAATAAATATTACAGCATCCCTGCATAAATAATAAAAAAGGAAGTTCCTGTGAGCCAGTCGCCGTATGTACTTGCCATAGATAATGGCACGCAAAGTATTCGTGCTTTAGTCTTTGATGCCCAAGGCAATGAGATTGCTAAAAGTAAAGTAAATTTAGAAGCCTACTTCTCTACTCAGCCTGGGTGGGCTGAGCAGGAGGCTGACTACTATTGGCAGTCATTAGCGCAAGCTTGTCAGGAGTTATGGGCACAAGGGAAGGTTAAGCCTGAGCAGATTCAGGGAGTATCGCTGACGACTCAGCGTTACACCATGATTAATTTAGATGAGAATAAAAAACCATTACGCCCAGCGATTGTATGGATGGATCAGCGTAAGGCCGAGGTTGAAAAGCCTTTGTCTGGAATCTGGGGTGTATTGATTAAGGTTTTGGGGTTAACTAACGTAATTACAGACCTGCGAGCAAAAGCTCGAGATAATTGGATCGCGCAATATCAACCGGATGTTTGGGCGAAAACTAAGTATTACGTTAGCTTATCAGGTTACCTTATTCATAAGCTTACCGATGAAATGAAGGATTCAACGGGATCAACTATGGGGTATTTGCCCTATGACTATCGTAAGCAACGGTGGGCAAAAAAGAGTGACCTGAAATGGAAGTTACTTAAGGCTACCCGAGAGATGATGCCTGATCTAGTTGAACCGGGTGAGTTGTTGGGGGAGATATCTGCTGAAGCTGCAAAGTTAACTGGCTTGCCAGCAGGTTTGAAAATGATAGCAGCGGCCTCTGATAAGGCGTGTGAAGTTTTAGGTGCGGGTGGAATAGATTCGCATATTGGATGTTTGAGCTACGGTACAACGGCGACTATAAATACAGCTACGAAGAAGTATGTTGAAGTTGTTCCCTTTATTCCTCCTTATTCAGCAGCGATGCCAAAACTCTATAATACTGAAATGATGGTCTATCGAGGTTTTTGGATGGTTAGCTGGTTTAAGAATGAGCTCGCTCAGGCAGAGGAGCGAAAAGCAAAAGAGCTTGGTGTTGAAACAGAGGCGCTCTTTGATGAGTTGTTAAACCAAGTGCCTGCGGGTTCTATGGGGTTGATGATGCAGCCGTATTGGTCTCCGGGTGTTCGCCAGCCAGGCCCTGAGGGTAAGGGGGCGTTAATAGGCTTTGGTGACGTGCATAAGCGAGCTCATATTTATCGTGCGATATTAGAAGGTCTTGCTTATGAATTACGATCAGGCAAAGAGCAGATAGAAAAACGCAGTGGTACTAAAATAACACGCTTAAGGGTATCAGGTGGAGGCTCGCAAAGTGATGCTGCAATGCAGTTAACGGCTGATATTTTTGGTATGCCCGCTGAGCGCCCGCATACTTTTGAAGCTTCTGGGTTAGGCGCTGCAATTAATTGCTTTGTCGGTTTGGGAATTCACTCAAGTTATGATGTGGCGATTGACGAAATGACACGTTTAGGTCGCGTATTTGAGCCGGACCAACCAACCGTACAGTTGTATGATCGTCTTTATAAAGAAGTGTACTTAAAGATGTACAAGCGTATGCAGCCTCTTTATAAATCAATACGGGATATTACTGGCTATCCTAAGAAGTAGTTAAAGCTTACTTCATATTAATCATTGCTGGAACCGAGCAATTGTTCGGCTTCAGTTATTGACTCTAGATAGAGCCATTCAATTTGACTGGGCTCAAGTCCAGTCTTCTTCCATAGTGGCCAGCGTATTTTATGCCACTCACCTTTCTCCATAAATAATACTGTAGTGAAAATAAATCCTAATTTACCTGATTTTTTAATCAGTGCAGTTTTGATATCTTTCTGTAAATGTATTTTATCCAGCAGATGTAATAAAGGTATGTCGAAGTAAGCGTCCAGGTTAGAGAAAAGACCCGCAGTAAAGGCAATGTCGCTGGCAATTCCGGGGATGGATTGTGATAGGGCTTGGCAGAAATAGGCTCGCTGTAAGGATTGCTTACTCAATTCCATCGGCTTATTTTCTAACTTACCTAAGCTCAGCATTGTAACCCAGGTTTTTATCTGTTCTAGGCCCGCTACCATGACGGCTCGCTGTAACGATTCCACCTTGTTTTGCTGGTTGAAGGCTGCTGAGTTTATTAATTTTAATAAGCGAAAGCTAAGTGAGGGGTCTTTAGAGAGTAAGCCCTCAATGTGTTTTACGCTGATCTCAGGGTCTTGTAATTCTGCTATTAATTCCAGAATTAATATTTTGTTATTGCCGAGTTTATTGCCGTAAATGTTTGCCGGTTTGCTAAAAAAATAACCCTGAAAATAATCACAGCCTGCGTGTAGGCAGGCTTCGTATTCTAGTTGGGTCTCTACTTTCTCAGCCAGCCATAAATAGTTGTCTTTGCCTTTGTCATCAATAATGCTTTTGGCTTTATCTATATTTTCGAGGGCGAGTATATCAAGTTTGATAATGTCAACGTGGGGTAGGAATGCATCTTGGGCTGGGTTTCCCAGGTAATCATCCAGTGCGATTAAGAAGCCTCGCTTATGCAGGGCAGCCACGGCACTGACATTCTCGGGTGTTGCTTGGATATGCTCAAGAATTTCAATAACGACACTTTCGGGATTGAAGGGTGGTGGGTTTTTGAGCCAGTGCTCAGTAAAGTTAATATAGGCAGGCCGACCTGAAGTGACATGCTCAATTCCGATGTCATCAAATGCTGAGACGAGTACTTCGTTGGTGGCGAGATCTCCATTATCTTCTTGCCAGCCTTCATTGTCGCTCGGAATTGGGCGATAGAGCAGCTCGTAGCCAATGGTGGTTAGCTTTTTATCAAAAATAGGCTGCCTTGCGAGTAATACATTGGCTTTATTGTGCATGCTAATCCTCAATTATCTACTCTAGTGTAGTAGAAACTACAGAAATAATGTCAAACGTTTCAGGCTCGCTTGTCTACACTTATAAGATGAAACATATATGGAGTGGACTATGAGTGGTGTTCTAAGCACTGTTGATGCGCGTACCCAGTTGGTTGGGCAGAATAGATTAGAGCTTTTGTTGTTCAGCTTGGGTGGAAGTCAGCGGTTTGCTATTAATGTATTTAAGGTGCAGGAGGTGTTGAGTTTGCCGCCGCTCACTGAAATACCAGACCGGCATGAGGTTGTGGTGGGAGTAACTCATTTGCGTGGGCAGACCATTCCTGTGGTGGATTTGCGTCGTGCTATAAAGATGGGTACTACCAAAATTGATGAAAATTCAACGATTATTGTGACTGAATATAATATGACGGTGCAGGCCTTTTTGGTTTCTGGTGTTGAGCGCATTGTTAATATGAATTGGAATGAAATATTGCCACCCCCGTCGGCAGCGGGACGTTCGCATTATTTAACCGCAATTACGCAGATGGATGATCGAATAGTAGAAATTATTGATGTAGAAAAAGTTCTAGCTGAAATCACCCCTTATGATGGCGAGATAAGTGACGATTGGATTGATGATGAATTGGTTGATCGAATTAAAGGCAAGCAGATCTTAATTGCGGATGACTCTCAGGTTGCTTTGAATCAAGTGACGGGTGTTTTAGATAAGTTGGGGGTTGATGTGGTAGCAACTCACAATGGATTGGAAGCGTATCAAGTAATCGAAGCATGGAAGGCTGAAGGTAAGGATATTGCTAATGATGTGCTTATGCTCATTACCGATGCTGAAATGCCAGAGATGGATGGCTATATGTTGACCTCGGAGATTCGTAAAGACCCTGCGCTTAAAGGTATGTTTATCGTCTTGCATACTTCTCTATCGGGTAATTTTAATAAGGCAATGGTTGAAAAAGTCGGTTGCGATGGGTTCTTGTCAAAATTTCAGCCGGAGCAGCTTACGAAAGAAGTTCAGCGTATAATTCGTAAAAAACTGGGGATGGAGGAGAAATAAATTATTAACCAAGTATGCGGATGTATTATTATATGGCCTTAATGTCATGTCGTAATGGAAGCGTAGATGCTGCCTTCAGTAAGCCAATTGTTCGTATATCCAATTAAATCTTGTGCTGGTATTTCTGTTTCGAGCTTTAGTTTCGATCAAAAGGGGCCTCTCTTTGATCGTCGCTGGATGCTCGTAGATAAATATTCAGGTACATTCTTAAGTCAGCGTGAATTCCCAATGATGGCTTTGATATCCACTAGGATTGAAGAGGGGCGTGTCTGGGCTAGCCAATTAATTAATCCTCAAATTGAAAGTACTTTGTGTCTGCCGACTGAAGGTAGCTTGTTGGATGTTAATATTTGGTCTGATGCTGTTCAAGGTTTTGATTGCGGAGATGAGGCTGCCTTATGGTTTAGTGCGATTCTAGGTCATGAGTGTCGCTTGGTCTATCAAGGGGGGTGTAAAAGAGCGGCAGATTCTGAATATGCTGAGTCTGGTACAGAAGTTGGTTATGCTGATGGCTTTCCTATGTTGGTTGTTGCAGCTAGCAGTATTGACGTGTTGAATGGTGCTTGTGATGATGCGGACATAGGTGCAGTAAATTTTCGTCCCAATATTGTGGTTGAAAATACAAATTCTTTCTCTGAATTGTATTGGCAGACTCTAGCAACGGACACGGTTAATATGAAGATAGTAAAGCCCTGTCAGCGCTGCGTTATTCCGGCGTTAAATCCAAAGACGGGACGGAGAGAAGAGGGGATCTTACCTGTTTTACTACGCTATTGCCGTCGAGGTGAAAATATTTATTTTGGTCAGAACCTAACGTTTGAATATGCTCCAGGTATGTTAATTAGTGTAGGTGACAATTTAAAAATTAATTCGAATTGTGACAGGGTACTAAAATAATTCGATATCATCATCAGTACCGAAGGTCTCCTCAGAATCTTTATTGAATTGGTGTTGGTAAATTTCTAAGGCTTCAGCGACGCTGTGACCCCTCATAATGTGTTCAAACATAATACGCTCTGCTTCCATTGTGTAACTGCTCTTAATGTTGTCCTGAACGTTTCTCCAGGCTTCTTCTTGATAGCGCTCACTGGAATCTGCGATTAGATGTCCAATTTTTTCTAGGCTGTGAGAGGCGTGATCTAAGCGTTGGCTGAGTCGATCATAAAACTGGAAGGCGATGACTGCTTTTTGGATTTTATCGCTTAGACCTTCTGCTGCAAGAAGCATATTGCGACGTATTTCAGCTTCATGAGGAATGTTCTTATCAAGTTTCTGTGCTTCTTCAATGATCTCTTGGCTATGGCTTGCAAGGTCGGTAAAGCTGTCGGTAAGCTGATTTACGGATTGATCGCCTTCTTTCATGCTGGTTTCAATTTGGGCTACGGTTAGCGCCAGCATGGAAATTGTTTCACCAACTTGGCTGAAGTTCAGGCTAGGAAGGGTATCCTGACTTCCAAGAGTATGGCGCTCTGGTTCTAGCATGATTATTCTCATCCATTAGCAATATAGAAAGCATAGATGATTATTTATAGTCTGCTTATTCGTAGGCAAAAAAAAGCCGCATCAAATGATGCGGCTTTTTTAAATCTAAACGAATTACTTAGTAGGGTAATCACGCTTAGGGGAGCCAGTGTAAAGCTGACGAGGGCGACCAATGCGGTAATCGCTGCTGATCATTTCGTTCCAGTGTGCAATCCAACCTGGAGTGCGGCCTGTTGCGAAAATAACAGTGAACATTTCAGATGGGATACCAATCGCTTTTAAAATAATACCTGAGTAGAAATCTACGTTCGGGTATAGGCCGCGCTTGATGAAGTATTCATCTTCAGTTGCAATTTTTTCAAGCTTTAAAGCGATCTTCAGTAGAGGATCGTTTTCCATGCCTAGTTCTGCTAAAACTTCATCGCAAGTCGCTTTCATTACTTTAGCGCGAGGGTCGAAGTTCTTATAAACTCGGTGACCAAAGCCCATTAAGCGGAAAGGGTCTTCTTTGTCTTTCGCTTTAGCAACGAAGGCATCGATGTTTGATTCATCACCGATTTCTTCCAGCATATTCAATACTGCTTCGTTAGCGCCGCCGTGAGCCGGGCCCCAAAGTGCAGCAATACCAGAAGCGATACATGCGAATGGGTTGGCGCCAGTAGAGCCTGCTAGACGTACTGTAGACGTAGAAGCATTTTGTTCGTGATCAGCGTGCAATAAGAAAATACGGTCCATTGCTTTAGCAAGAACTGGGCTGATTGCTTTTTCTTCGCACGGAGTGTTGAACATCATGTGCAAGAAGTTTTCAGAGTATGAAAGGTCATTGCGTGGGTACATGAAAGGCTGGCCCATCGAGTACTTATAGACCATTGCTGCAAGTGTTGGGATCTTAGCGATTAAACGATGAGCAGAAATTAAGCGATGCTCTGGATTGCTAATATCGATAGAGTCGTGATAGAAAGCAGATAAAGCACCAACAACGCCACACATGATTGCCATCGGATGAGCATCACGACGGAAACCGTTAAAGAAGTGATTTAACTGCTCGTGAACCATTGTGTGGTTCTTGATTGTATTTACAAATGTTTCTTTTTCTTCGGCAGTTGGTAATTCGCCGTGAAGAAGAAGGAAGCAAGTTTCTAGGTAATCAGAATTTTCAGCTAGTTGATCAATTGGATAGCCACGGTGTAATAAAATACCTTTCGCGCCATCAATAAAAGTGATTTTAGATTCACACGCTGCAGTAGAAACAAAACCTGGATCGTAAGTAAAAAGATTTTTGCTGGTTAAGCTACGCACGTCAACAACGTCTTGTCCTAGGGTGCCTTTATATACTGGCAATTCTAAGCTTTCTTCAATGCCATCGACGGTTAGTGTCGCTTTAATATCAGCCATGAAGGCCTCCTGCTACTGAATTCATTTGCGTTATTAGAGTTAAAAAAGCTTTTTACGCTTAATTTACTGCGTCAATAAAGGGCGAAACTATAGAGCCTCTGGTGTGATTGTCAATTACTCAAATGCGAGGCAGGTTGCTTATTTGTTGTCAACATAGGTTGCTATGGAGGTTTTAAATTGTCTGCAGCCCGCAATAAACCACGTTTATTTTTTTTCTTGTACAGAAAGTATACTAGACTAATTGTCGTAATTAGCGCGCTTTAAAAACTAAGTTTTATTTAAGTTGCGCCATATGTTTGTAAAACAGTGTATGGATGATTATAATTTGTCGCGACATTTACCTGTATAAGATTATGCAGTTTGTTGTTGATTATTTTAAGCCAACGTTATTTGTTTAGTTTTTAAACAGTAACAATAAAATAGAGTGTAGATGAGCCGTGAATAGCAATAGACCTAAAAATCTTGATCTGACTACTATAGAGCTCCCTCTTCCTGCCAAGGCTTCTATCCTTCATCGTATTTCTGGTTTCGCATTATTTTTTGCTGTTGCCTTCATGTTGACTGCGTTAAACGCATCACTTGAATCAGCTGAAAGTTTCGCAGAGCTAAAAGCGACGTTTGATAATGGTCTTGTTAAGTTAATTACTTGGTTAATTTTATCTGCGTTAGGTTACCACCTAGTTGCGGGTATTAAACACTTAGTAATGGATGCAGGCATTGGTGAAAGCAAAGAAGGCGGAATAGTTGGTGCCATTATTACCTTAATTGGTGGCACTATCGTGATCGCTTTAGCTGGAGTTTGGGTATGGTAGCAAGTATTACTAATTTAGGACGCAGTGGTTTATACGACTGGGTCATTCAACGTTTAACTGCAGTTATTTTAGCGGTTTACACCTTGTTCTTGTTGGGCTTTGTAATTGCTCATCCGGATCTCCAGTACAGCGATTGGCAGGGTTTGTTTTCTTGCACTGCAATGAAAATCGCTAGTTTGTTGGCATTGATTTCGATCTGTGCACACGGCTGGGTTGGTATGTGGACTATCGCTACGGACTACATTAAACCAACGGGTATTCGTTTCCTTTTCCTACTAGTAACTGCGGCGTTTGTATTCGTATACCTAGTTTGGGGCATTGATATTTTGTGGGGCGCTTAAGTTATGTCTTCTAAGATTCGTACTTTATCCTATGATGCCATCGTAATTGGTGGCGGTGGTGCAGGCATGCGTGCCGCGCTGCAGTTAACAGAAGCCGGTATTAAAACTGCTTGTGTAACAAAAGTATTCCCAACGCGTTCGCACACAGTATCTGCTCAAGGCGGTATTACTTGTGCGATTGCGTCTGCTGATCCAGATGATGATTGGCGTTGGCACATGTACGATACCGTTAAAGGTTCCGATTATATCGGTGACCAAGACGCTATCGAATACATGTGTTCTGTTGGTCCACAAGCTGTGTTTGAACTTGAACACATGGGTCTGCCTTTCTCACGTACTGAAGAAGGCCGTATTTATCAGCGTCCATTCGGCGGTCAGTCGAAAGGTCCAGATAATCCAACTCAAGCAGCTCGTACTTGTGCTGCAGCTGACCGTACGGGTCATGCTTTATTGCACGCTTTGTATCAAGGCAACCTTAAAGGCGGCACTACCTTCTTAAACGAATGGTATGCAGTTGATTTGGTTAAGAATGCTAAAGGTCAGGTTGCTGGTGTTATCGCGATTGATATGGAAACAGGCGAAACTGTTTACATTAAAGCGAAAGCAACTGTATTGGCTACTGGTGGTGCAGGTCGTATTTATCAATCGACCACCAATGCATTAATCAATACTGGTGACGGTGTTGGTATGGCCGTTCGTGCTGGTGTGCCATTGCAAGATATCGAAATGTGGCAGTTCCACCCAACCGGTATTGCCGGCGCTGGTGTACTGGTTACTGAAGGTTGTCGTGGTGAAGGCGGTTACTTAGTCAATAAAGACGGTGAACGTTTCATGGAGCGCTATGCTCCTAACTCGAAAGATCTTGCCGGTCGTGACGTTGTTGCGCGCTCGATGGTTCTAGAAATTCTAGAAGGTCGTGGTTGTGGTCCAGATGGCGATCACGTTTTCCTTAAGCTAGATCACCTAGGTGAAGAAACGTTGAATGCCAAACTTCCTGGTATTCTTGAGCTTTCTCGTACCTTCGCTCACGTAGATCCAGTTAAAGCCCCAATTCCTGTAGTGCCTACTTGTCACTATATGATGGGTGGCGTACCGACTAATATCGGTGGTCAGGCATTGACTCAAGTAGATGGCAAAGACGTTGTTATCGAAGGCTTATACGCTGCCGGTGAAATCGCTTGTGTATCAGTACATGGTGCAAACCGCTTAGGTGGTAATTCACTACTTGATTTGGTTGTATTTGGACGTTCTGTTGGTATTCAAATTGAGCAAAACTTTAAAGAAGGTTTTGAATCGGTTGATGCCAGTGAAGAAGATGTCGAACGCGCTATGGCACGTTTGAATCGTTTGAATAACTCTACTTCTGGTGAGAGTGTTGCGGACGTTCGTGCAGACCTGCAAAAAACTATGCAGCTTTATTTCGGTGTATTCCGTGATGGCGACAGCATGGTTAAAGGTTTGGGTCTATTAGACGAAATCGAAAAGCGTGTACGCAATACTTATCTTGATGATAAGAGTGGCGCGTTTAACACAGCTCGTATTGAAGCTCTTGAACTGGATAACTTGTTCGAAACTGCTTATGCAACAGCGATTGCTGCGATTGAGCGTAAAGAATCTCGCGGAGCTCACGCCCGTAATGATTATACCGAACGTGACGATGTGAACTGGTTATGCCACTCATTGTATTTCCCAGAAACTAAAACCATTGGTAAGCGTGATGTGAACTTTGCACCTAAGACTGTGCCTCCGTTCGAGCCGAAAATCCGTGTTTATTAATTAGGGAAATAAATCATGTTAGTTAGTATTTATCGCTACAATCCTGAAAAAGATGAAGCGCCTTACATGCAAGACTATGAAGTTGCGATCCCGGCGGGTCAAGACCTTATGGTATTGGACGTTTTAGCCTTAGTTAAGGAACAGGATTCTTCTGTTTCTTACCGTCGCTCATGTCGTGAAGGTGTGTGTGGCAGTGATGGTATGAACATCAATGGCAAAAACGGTTTGGCGTGTATTATGCCAATCTCTGAAGCAACTAAAGGTAAGAACGATAAGTTAATCTTACGTCCTTTACCTGGTATGCCAGTGATTCGTGACCTTGTTATCGATATGGCGCTTTTCTACAAGCAGTATGAAAGCATTAAGCCATACCTAAATAACGATACGCCAGCGCCTGCTATTGAGCGTTTGCAGTCACCTGAAGAGCGTGCAAAGTTAGACGGCCTATACGAGTGTATCTTGTGTGCGTGCTGTTCAACTTCATGTCCTTCTTTCTGGTGGAATCCTGAGAAATTCGTTGGACCAGCGGGCTTATTGCAAGCTTATCGCTTCCTAGCGGACTCTCGAGATAACTCTACAGAAGAGCGATTGGCGAATTTGGACGATCCATTTTCCGTTTTCCGTTGCCGTGGCATCATGAACTGTGTCAATGTATGCCCGAAAGGTTTAAACCCTACGCGAGCA
>Ga0105356_10004188_pt1 | contig 13958 bp, 14 predicted proteins | sample GOMGulsemesocosm_3_FD_83502 | JGI IMG/M metagenome (GOLD analysis project Ga0105356, IMG submission 83502) | Methane-oxidizing microbial communities from mesocosms in the Gulf of Mexico - GOM9D Gulf of Mexico | ecosystem: Environmental > Aquatic > Marine > Cold seeps | place: Gulf of Mexico...
TAATACTGAATATCGCCTTCATTTGAAACAGTCACGGTAACGGTATCACCGTCTTCATCAAACGTGCTATAACCCGCAACCGTACTGCCAACTACCGCGCCAGCATCTTCGCTAAATGTCACTACACTTGCATCATCAATCGTGATGGTAGCTGGATCGTTAACATCAATCGTTTCACCCGGCGTTGCGCTATCTGTCGCTGCGGTTGGTTGAGTACCATCGGTTGCGCTTACCGTAAACTCTGGTAAATCACCGCCTTGATTAACTAAATCCGCGCCGTCTTGAGTTAATACTACTTCGCCGCCAACGATAGCGTAATACTGAATATCGCCTTCATTTGAAACAGTCACGGTAACGGTATCACCGTCTTCATCAAACGTGCTATAACCCGCAACCGTACTGCCAACTACTGCACCGGTATCTTCGGTAAATGTTACTACACTGGCTTCATCAATCGTAATCGTAGCAGGGTCATTAACATCGATTGTTAATCCTGGGGTTGCACTAGCGGTTGCTGGTGTGACTTGAATTCCATCTGTTGCGCTTACCGTAAATTCTGGTAAATCATCGCCTTGATTGACTAAATCAGCACCAGCTTGAGTGAGTACTACTACGCCATCAGCCACATCAAAATATTGGATAGCACCATCGTTAATCACATTAACGGTAACTTGATCACCGTCGATATCGTTAGCAAGAAACTCAGCAACTGTTGAACCTGCAACAGCACCAGTATCTTCAGTAAAAGTGACTAACGTTCCGGCAACAATTTCAATCGTTGCCGGTTGGTTTGGCAGTTCATCAGCATTAGCTTCAAAATCAGGTCCAATAACTTCAGTTTGCTCAAGCGCCCCAGTTTGAAACGATGCTGTTGCTAAAGTTTGATTATTATTCATTTCAATAGTGGTAAAACTAGTACCACCACCATTCGCTTCACCACCGGCAGCAGTTGCTGGTAGATCAATGTCATCACCAGATTCGAGCAATGCTTGAATCGCAGCAATGTCATCATCAAGTTCACCGTCTACCGGGTCAGTATCGGATTCGTTAATGAGCGCATCGATGTCATCAGGGAAATTGCTATCGTCGTTACTCTCTTCAGCAAATGAAGTCACTAGCAACGACGAATCAGACTCAGTCAGTATAGCGATCGTACCATCACTATATTGTAAGGTTATACTTGAATCATTTACGACAATAATGTTATCGCCAGAAACCACTAGGTCGCCGACGGTCAAAATTATTATTTTATCGCCATCTAACAGCTTAGCTTCACCATTTATCTCTTTTACGTGAGCGTTTTTTTGAGCCGTAATTGTATTCATGAATTAACCTTTTTACTTAATCGTCTTCCCCCTCTTTTAACGAATTCTAACAACCGATCTAGAGGAACCAATGCTTTGAGATAATATATTTTCATACCTATCCTAAAGTAACATTAATAGTACGTCATTTAACCGATTTTAGCCAGCTTAGTGCAACAATCTGCTTACTAATTTCACACTGCAGATTTAACTTAAATCATTCGTTTCTTCAATAAGTTAAAAAAATCATTACAATTCGGCGTAATAGCAATTAGTTAATTTAATTGGTACGGATTAAATTATTAGCCCAAAAGGCCGCTCCGCAAGTTTTATATAAATATTAGTTTAAAAAAGATCGTAAATTGATTAGGAAACATTGAGTAATGAGGTAGGGTTCAGAAGTTAAACCAATTACAGTAAATATCCGCACACTTGTACCGGTTAAAACTAACGAAAACGGCGTTGTCTTCATGTTTTTACCTTCGCACAACAAAATCACTTGCTTAATGTAATTAGTATTAATTGAGAGTAGCAACACAGATGTATATTAGGATTACAAATTCAAAGCACAAAAAAGGAGCCTCAGCTCCTTTTTTATTTTAAGTAATTATAATCATCTGTACATGTTCAGTAACAACAGGCTTTCGCCTCCCGGCTTAACACCAGAAATAAATATAACTTATATTACAACAAGTTAGACGATTAACAACCTGAAGTCTCGATATCGACTTGAGCCTCAGTGATGACACCACTAGTATCGAATGCTTCAGTATAAGTAACATAACATAGACCAGCCTTAACATCTGCCAACGCATTATCAGATGCTACTGGCGCGATAAGTACCTGACGTTGTGCGCCCGATGTATCATTGACCATTGCAAAATCGCCAGGAGTTGCCGCGTTAACGTGGCGTCTAATCTCAATAACATTAACAAGGTGCTGATATTGCGCGCGTGGATTACCATATTCAGTAGTGACGGATAAGCCATTAATAGTAACAGTTTCACTTGGTTGACGTTCTTCGCCTTCTAAAGCAGATTTAGCATAAACGATTGGCTTCATACCGTCCAAAGCTGATTTTACACCCTTAAGGGTTGCCGCCTTAGCATCTCCTTGAATATCAATAAATTTTGGTGCTGCTGTAACAGCCAAAATACCTAAAATTATAATAACTATAATTAATTCAATTAACGTAAAACCTTGTGCTTTTTTCATATCGTTAGATCTCTTCTTTAAGTCTTGGGTTACACCTATTTATAGGTAATACCGTAGCCTATTACATAGTTTAGCTGTAACAATTATTTACAGTTTACCTACTTTTAGCGCCATCAGGCAATATTTTTCATAATTAATTATATATAAAACAACGCTAACTGTTATTACTATATACTTGGATCTGTCCAGTTGCTGCGTTATAACTAAAACTATTGCCGACTGTTAAATCCACATTCCCCGTCGGTAAGCCTGACACCTTGTCTAGATTGAGCGTTGCAACAAGGTGATAAGTACAAAGTAAGAATGCATCTCCGCTATCAGTGGTACCACTTTGACTATCGACTCCAATATAATAACGAACATTGGACGCACTTTGATTAGTGATCACGCTACGTACGGGACTTTGAATGATGTCATTGAAGACTTCTTGACAGGCTGACGGCGTCATTTGCGCAGCACCTAAATTAGTACCACCATTTGATGCTGTTGGAAAGCCAAACTCGTTGACACTAACTTGAGTAGAACCCATCGTAATAAACGCATCAGTACCTTTTGGGCGTCCTTCGATTTCCCATTGTGCCCTAACTAGGCCAACCGCGGCAGCAAAGCCACCTGCAACACCTTCCACAGCAGCATCTTCAGCTTGCTCTGATACATTCAAAAAACGTGGCAGCGCTGTGACTGCTAGCAAACTTAAAATTACGATTACGATAATCAATTCAATCAATGAAAATCCGCGTTGTTTAGCCATACATCCTCTACTCTTGCTATTAATGCCACTATTCAACGAATTGAGTAGCGAAAACATTTATCATTATTACCAGCATCACAAAAATGGCAAGTAATGTCATCATCTTTTTGTACTTTTGTTATCTTAAAGACCAATTTTTGCTCATCGTTAAACGGCATGTTCGTTATATTGGCTAGGGTATCTTGACAGTATGTCTGAGAACCTTTGTCTTGCAACATTGGCCAACCTAATTCACTCATCATAAATGACACTTGATTGGACACGTCCTGGTTTTGGTTGAAGAATGAAAACTGTATTTCTTGCGGACGCCCTTCTAATAACCATTGTGATTTCATCAATGCTGCATTTTGTTGAAAGTTCTGTTGTTGCATATCAAAACTCAACGAATTTATCGCAGACTTATTCTCATTATTTAAACTCACGATGCCACTAATCAGTAGCAATAGTAAGATAATGGTTACCAAAATCTCAATTAACCCGATACGTTGGCCCTCATTAGTTTTCATCTATTTTTTCATCACTGACATCATGTCCCACATTGGCGTAAAGATCCCAAGTGCTAAAATAAGAACCATGCCTGCTACCACTGATATCAATATTGGTTCAATTTTAGCCGTCAAACTCTTCAAGTCAAAGTCAACTTCACGCTCATAATAATCAGCCATACTACCCATTAATTGCTCTATTCGACCCGTTTCTTCACCGACCGCAATCATTTGTAACACCAACGGATTGAACATCTCAGACTGGGATGACACTTTTAACAAACTCTCACCACTTCTGATTCCGCTATTCATTTTATTTATTTTACTTGCCATATAAGCATTATCGACGGCTTCAGCCACCAAGCTTAGCCCCTGTAGCAAAGGGACTCCTGCCGCCATCATCATCGAAAAGCTGCGACCAAATCGAGCAAGTAAAGCCCGTTCAATAATACTACCGATGATTGGAATTTTAAGCTTGCGTTGATCCCATTTGAGTTTACCGCTTTCTGTCGTCAACCAATGCTTAACCCAAATCACGATACCAATAACAACGAACAGCATATGTGGCCAATAGTTAACAAAGAATGACGATGTCGAGAGCAGCGCTCTCGTTGTCCATGGCAATTCGACCCCAAATTTACTAAACATCTGAGCGAATACTGGAATAACTTTAATGTTAAGAATTACAATGGCCCCGGCCAAAAATAACAGCACAAATGTTGGATAGCGCATCGCTGATTTTATTTGCTTACGGGTTTCTTGTTCTTTTTCTAAATACTCAGCCAATTGCGAAAAAGCGGAATCAAGTTGGCCCGTGTTCTCACCAACATGAACTAAGCTAACGACAATTTTACTGAAGACTCTTGGCTGCTTGGCCATCGCAGATGAGAGCGCACGACCTGACTCTAAATCTTTTAGAACATGCTCTAAGGCATTAATCATCATCTTGTTGTTAGCGCTATCTCGTAGTCCTGCGATCGCTCGCATTACAGGAATACCCGCCTGCATTAAACTATACATTTGACGAGAGAATATCACTAATTCATCAAGGCCAATATCACGAGCAAGGAGCTCTGATAGATCAAAACTACCAGATTTAGCTTTCGCTTCTTCGATACTTACAGGGATTAAATTTAATCCCTTCAGATAGTCTGCAACTTGCTCAGGACTTGTTGCTTCATGCTCACCTTCGATAAGCTTTCCGTGCATATTGCGAGACTGATAGCGATAATGAGCCATGATTAGCCTTCTTCACTGCTAGTAGAGCTAGTAAGTACCTTGCCCTGCTCAGCCAATCGTAATACTTCACTAACAGGGATAACTCCTGCCAATGCGAACTCTAATGCCGCATTAGCCAGCGGCTCAAAGCCTTCGCTGACCATCGCAGCCTGGGTAAATGCATCGGGCTCATCTTTACGTAGCGCTTGAGCCATCGCGGGATCTATCTCAAGAAATTCAAATACGCCAACTCGACCGGACATGCCTGTTTGCTGACAACGCTGACAACCTGTTCCCTTTACGAATGTCCGGCTCGACAAATCGATTGTTGTAAGATGGTCGAGCCAATTAATTTCATTTTGGCTCAATTGATATGAAGACTGGCAATGCTCACAGTTTTTTCGCACTAAACGCTGAGCGATAATGGCTCGTAGTGAACTTGCTACCAAGTAGCCCGCCGCTCCCATATCGGTTAAACGCAGCGCACTAGAGATTGCGTCGTTTGTATGCAACGTTGATAAAACTAAATGACCAGTTAATGCGCCTCGCAATCCAATCTCTACTGTTTCATGGTCACGCATCTCACCAATCATTAATATGTCAGGATCTTGTCGTAACGTTGTGCGTAATACACTAGAAAAGTTCAGGCCAATTTTGGACACAACCTGAACTTGATTGATCCGTGGTAGCCGGTACTCGACCGGATCTTCTACGGTTATTATTTTCTTTCCTGGTTCATTAAGTTCATTTAGAACGCCATATAACGTGGTTGTTTTACCACTACCAGTCGGGCCTGTCACCAATATCATGCCGTGAGGCCTAGTGATCTGAAAACGCAATTTTTTCTGCATTTCAGCAGGCATTCCTGACTTCTCCAGCCCTAAAATACCAGCCGATTGGTCAAGTAAACGCATAACGACTGACTCACCATACTCCACAGGCATCGTCGAGACACGCACATCAATGCTATGTCCTTTAACTTTCATATTAAAGCGACCATCTTGTGGTAAGCGCTTTTCTGAAATATCGAGACTGGCCATAAGCTTTAAGCGTAAAACAAGCGCGGCGGCGACATTACCCTCATTAAGAATACTCTCCTGCAAAACACCATCAACCCGTTGACGTATGCGAACAAGCTTGGCTTCGGGTTCAATATGAATATCAGACGCCTTGATTTGTACCGCATCTTCAAAGATTGATTGCAGTAATTTTACAACGGTAGCATCTTCATCACTATCACCGAGGCCGACTAACTCAAATTCATCTTCATCACCATGCTCTTCACTGAGTTGTTCAGCGAATGCCGCGATATCCTGTGTTCGACGATATAATTGATCGAATGCTTCCAGTAACTGCGTCTCGGTGATAGCAGCTAGATTCACTTGCTTAGGTGATAATAATAGTTCAATAGCATCAATCGCATACATATCGGCAGGATCGTTCATCGCAAGTGTCACTTTCATGCCATCATCAGCGATAACGAGTGCGCGATGTCGTCTGGCATGCACCTCTGGTAACTGCTGTGCCGTTTTAGGGTCTATTTTCAGCTGACTTATATCAACAAATTCAACATTAAGTTGCTGAGCTAAAAAGGTCAGCAATTGAATTTCGGACAAGTGGCCCAAATCAATTAGTGCCGCTCCCAGTTTTTTACCTGAACTTTTCTGAGAACCTAACGCGTCGATTAGCTGCGGTTCACTAATGATATTTTCGGCAACTAACAAGTCGCCTAGTCGCATGCGTAATTTAACTTTTGCCATTATTCTCTCTTGTCTCAATGTTCAGTTTCAACTGTGTAATTCGCTCATTGGCGTAACGACTCAATGCCTGATCTAAATTGGGTAAACGTAAGAATTGCTGATATTTTTGATGAGCCAATTCAAATTCATTTTGTCCATCCAATGAGATCGCCAAACTAACCAACCACTTAGGGTTAAGTGGTTGACGTTGATGTAATATTTGATAGTTCTGCTGTACTTGTGACCACAACGAAAGACTTTGCGCTATAGAGCCTGCTAACGCTAGCGCTTCATCGCTCGCATTACGATCTTTAAACGGCTGTCCCAACTTTTCCAATGCCAGTTTCGGTCTTTGTTGTTTATATAATATTTGCGCCATCATGACACGAAACGATTCGTACTTGGGGTAAGCTCTTTGGCCTAACTCTAAAATAGCTAGCGCTTGCTTTGCGTCATTAGCACCATAAAAACTAGCGGCTAAACTCTCTCTGGCACTGTGATAATCACTTTTCGCCTTTAGCGCCTCACGCCATGATTGTTGCGCTTGCTCTATTTTGCCCTGACGCTGTTGCTTTAAGCCTTGCTGATACTTAAGTTTAGCTAGTTCATCGCCACTTAGCTTAACCGGAGTGATAGACAATGAAGCCTGCTTTTTAGACTCGACTATCGGTTTCTTAAGGGCTGCAGTCGTTAGCGGCTGAATCTTTGGGGTCGCCACAACCTTTTGTTCTATTGCTTTTTGTTCAACAATAATACTTTCAGATTCTTGAGCATTGTGGCTTACATTATAACTTCTCGCTTCGCTTGATACCGACGACGCTATAACCTTGCTTTCCGTCGCGTCTGTATCACTGATAACTTTAGTAGCTTTAATAACATCTACGTCGGTTGGCTCAACATGAGTCACCGTAACTGATGTATTTTCCACTTCGACATTAGTGCTCGAAAGTGAGTTCCACTGCCACCAAATAACAAAGATGAGACAGAGAATAACAACCGCAATCACCAACCGTGCATAACGGCTCTTTGGTTCGGTCACTTCAATATAATCAAGTTTTTTAGCGGCCTGTTCTTGTTGTGACTTCTCGCGCTGCTCGATATCGTTGAGCACTTTATTAATCACACTCACCAAACACCTCCAGCACGCATAGAGTAAATAACGACTCCAATAACAACCACCGAAAGACTCATCAAAGAAAATAGCCTTTTAAAATTCAACTGATTGGCATCGATAGTATCTTTAATGGCACCACCGATGTGCTTATTATTAGTAGTGCGTTCACCACAGCCAAAACTGAGCAATAGTGATTTATGGCATAAGATGTTCACAAGGCGCGGAATACCACGACTAGCACTGAATATTCGTTTGACTCCCGCAGCATTGAACAACGGTGTTCCTTGATACCCCGCCACTTGGCAACGATGCTCGATATAATGTGTCACCTCGCCTAATGTCATGCTGCGTAATGTATAAGAAAACGAGATCCGTTGACGTAATTGACGAAACTTATCCCCTCCAAGGCGTTGATCCAATTCAGGCTGACCAAAAAGAACTACCTGAATCAACTTGCGACGTTCTGTCTCTAAATTAGTCAACAATCGGAGGGCTTCTAGGCTTTCATCAGGTAACGCTTGCGCTTCATCTAAAATGAGCACTACTGCTTTTCCTTGCGCAGAAAGCCCTAGTAAGTGTTGCTGCAACATCTGTGTTAGTTGTTGCTGATCAATATTGGCAGCAAATTTCAAACCAAGTTCAACTGCTACGGCCCAGCGTAACTCTGCCGGTGATAGATAAGGGTTTGGAATGTAAGCGACACAGAACCCTTTCGGAATTTCATTCAATAACTTACGGCAGATTAGCGTTTTACCGGTACCAACTTCACCAGTGACCTTGATAAATCCCTCACCTTGACGTAAGGCATTCAGCAATACCTGCATCGCCTCAACATGGGGCTTTAGGTTAAGAAAAAAATCTGTATTTGGCGTTAGTGTGAACGGTAATTCACGCATACCAAAATGGTACAAATACATTGCTAATTTCCTACTCTGGATACCACTTTTCTAATAAACTCTGCGAACGTTGCAGCTGCTTTTTCCAGGTGCCTTTACCAACGACCGTTGGCTTAATTAAGATAATAAGCTCAGTTTTCTGCACTTGCTCCTTACGATTAGTGAACAACTCACCAAGAATAGGAATGGAGCCAAGCAACGGCACTTTCGATTCGTTATCCGTGGTGCGAGAACTCATTAAGCCGCCAATGACGACTACATCACCACTGGCAGCGCGAATCACAGTATCAGTTTCTCTAATCGCACTTTTCGCCAATGGCAACTGAAAAGCACCATCTTGTAGTTCAATTGTCTTTAGTTGCTCAACCACTTCGATAACAGACGGGTGAACATGCAGTAATACATTATTCTCCTCATCTATTTGTGGTGTTACATCTAATGCAATTCCCGAAAAGAAAGGGGTCAATTCCACTTCAGGGTTTGACACAACACTATCACCAACGTTACTTGATGATGAAGATACATCCGTCACAAAATATTCGTCGTTACCAACTTTAATGACCGCTTTCTGATTATTAATTGCTGTGGTTCTTGGACTGGATAAGACATTAACATCCCCTTGAGTACTCAGTAACGAAACAACACCACTAAAATCAGTATTACTAAAACTCAATGACGAGACACCGCCGAGTGCCGTACTTACAACATTTGATATTTGCGAAGATGAGGTAGAGAAATTAAAGTCTGTAGTTCCTGAATAACTCAATAGCTTTTGCCACTCGATACCTTGCTGATAACCGTCACTTAACGTAACTTCAATAATACGAGCTTCTAAGATCACCTGGCGTTGAAGATTTTCCTGTGCATGTTCTAAAAACGCCTTAACTGTTGATACATCTTTAGGATAGCCGATAACCGTAACTAAGCCAGCATGGGGACTAAGGATTACTTTACGTCCTTCCCCGTCAATCATTGCTGTTAACGTTTGTTCTAATTCTTGCCAATAATTGGTGTCGGTAATCGACTCGATGTATGTGCCATTTACGCTATTATTACTGCCACTGGCCGAATTCCCATTACTTGAGCTACCCGAGTTACTACTGGAGTTATTTCCACTATTACCACTACTACCATTTTGCCCTTGAGTAATACCACCTGACGAAATGCTCGTTTGTGATGTCCCTTTCCGCTCTAACAGTAAATAGTTAAAACTAAATGTTTGGGTACTTATCGCAGCTGATGAGACCTTCAATATTCTGCCTTTCTTTTCGATGACGAGCCCATGGATACTCGCTACGACTTCAAGCACTTCATTTAATGTTACTTGATTAAGGTTAAGTGATAACTCTCCAGCTACATCTTTTTCAAAAACAACACTATACGGAGTTTGCTGTACTAGACTCGAAAAGAAGCTTCTTACATCAACATCTTTTGCCGCGATATCAAAACGATTCTCAACCAATGCGGCATCATTTTTAAGCTGACTCGGCATGAGTTGTTGCGCAATGTCATTTGGTACTGAGAATGCTTTCGCTACAGGTTGCGTATTGAGCGATTCATTAACTGTCTGTTGAATTCTTGTTTTTTCTTGCTCGACACTCGTCATTTGACAACCAGCGATCATGCTAGTTAATAGAACTGTAACTGAGACTTTAAAACACATTTTATGCATTAGTCATTTAATCCTTTTTGGCAAGGCTAACAAATGAATCATCAAACAAGCTTAAGCGTTTACCTGACGAAAAAATTACTTGATTAGGCGATATCTGTTTGATCGTTTGCTCACCAACAACGTCACCAACACGATATGATTTCTGGTTAATTATCGCACTGCGATCATTATCATCTATTTTAATCCCTTTAAGAATCCATTTAGGCTTAACAGGAGCTGCACGTTCGGCTCCCGACATTAAAGACGATTTTGTGACACCTGGTTTAGTGGGATCTATTAAGCCACCAGCATACAGCGGCGTCGAAAACATCATCACCATAATAATTCTATTTAACACCGATAAACTCCTCATCAGAACTTAATGTTGAAACGACAAAAGTAACTAATGCCGCTGGGTGTTCCGTGACCGCGTATTCAATATCTCCCCACAACAAAAATTTATTCTGTTGTTCAATACGCTGTAAGAACTTAACCACTGAGAAATAATCACCTGAAACTTGAATTTCAACGTCATGGCGAAACAATAAAGGTTTAGGTGTCTGAGTTGCGTCTTGCTGCGGCTCAAACAAAATAGGATTTGAAGGTAGTGACTGTACCTTTTCTACCTTAAGTCCTTTTTGTTCGGCTATCAGAAGTTGTAATTTATCCGCCATCTCTCGACTACTAATAAAAGACGTACCTCGTTGCGCTAACGTTTCAACAAGCCCCGCTTGGGTTGCTGTTAACTCTGCAAGCTCCGCTTTTAGCATTCCTTGCGGATCAGATGCAATCTTATTCTCGATTTCGATGCGACCACTAACCGTTTCTTGAATACTCGCGGTAATAGTTCGGGTCACACCCTGGCTCTTGTCAAACTTCTTCAACTGGGGTTCGACAATAAAATTTCCCAACAGGAAAACTATCGCGATGACGGCTGACACTAACGCTAAGACTTTCTCACGCATCGTTAGTGCACTGTGCTTATCTCTTAAATCTGTCCATTGACTCATGCTATTTTTCCTGCGTGGTCATTGTTATTTTATTATGTAGTACAAAGTTAATCACACTATTGTCACGCTCCATCACAAGCGAATTAAACGTCTTGCCATGTAACTCTTCTATTTGACTTAACCGCGTCACCCACATCGGAATATCTTGTGAATGTTTGGCACTACCACTAAATGTTAGCAGCCCAGCTTTGCTTTTAATCTTGGTTAACCAGACTTTTTGGTCGCTGATACTTGCAAGCGAAACCAATAAGCTAGAAAAACCACTGTCATTTTCACGTTCATTCTTTAAGGTGGCAAGCACCCTTTTCTTATTTTTAATATTCAGAGTAACTTGCTTAATTTGCTCCATGATCGCTTTGTTGTTATTCACGCGACTCAGGATACGTGCCTGGCTAGCTAATTGCGTTTGCTCTTGCGCCAACTCGCTTCTTAATTTTTGCTGCAACTCTTCTTCATTACCTAGCAACCAATATAAACTCATACAAAGCATCAGCGAACAAATTAAGACACTAATAACGATAGTAACAGACATCGATAGTGGTAATTTTTCTTTTACAGGCTGCAGCTCAGTGACATATAGATTAATACGGGTTTTCATCAGTCCACTAACTCCAATTCATCAAGTGCTAAGGCACTCAGTGGATAACGACTAAATTCAGGATCAAAAGTGCTTTGTAAAATGGCGACATTAATATCAAACAAATCCTGCAACGCCGTCACCATAAATTCAGCGTCCATACTTTGCACTACGAGTTCAACCCCTACAACAGGCTCCAATTTAAGTTGGCCTACAGCAAAATCAATACAACGTTGAACCTCAAGTCCAAGATTATTGAGCATACCAGCTTGAAAGTCTTCATGGCTCATTTGGTGCAAATTATCATAGCCTTTGACATTACGACTAAAACACAACTGCCCACCCTTTACGATCGCAACAACCACGTTCATGCCAGGTAGATGAAACACCAAGACTTTAGGGTTTTGGTCTTTATGTAATTGAGCTAGTACTATCTCGACAATTGAAATGCCCTTGATATCCATTTCCAGCTCAAGCAATAAATCAGTAACAGGCTTTACTATCGTTTTATCACAAGCGACAACATTCACTTTATTATTATTGGCATTGTTACTAAAGTACTCAAAGTAATCGAGAATAATATTTTCACTAGGAATGGCGACAACATCTTTTGCCGCCCACTGCAATGCAGACAACATCTCGCTATCAGCCACACTAGGTTTCTCAAGTTGTGCTATGTGAAATAATCCATGGCCTAGTACAATTTGACATTGTGCTTGCTCTATGGAAATCTCGCTCTCAGCGACTAACTGGTTAATCGTGTTACAAAAATCATTGTTAGCACAGGGAAGTTGTTTAATAAAAACTGTGTCAGCAGTAACCACTGCCAATGTCACACTAGCAGTTTGGATGATAAAACTTACCTTCGTTCTATCACCTTGCGGTTTTCGCCTAAACAACTTGGATAACAATGCATTCCCCTTGACGAGATCTGTTTTAAATAGTATTTATTATCCCGAATTAACATCAGCATGCAAGTAACAAAATACTAAGGTGGTCATTTATATTCAATTTAGCTAACATTTTTTCGCCACTTCAGCGATTAACACATCCATTATGCCAAAAGCACGGCGTTAGGCTCTCGATAAAACGGGATGATCTGATCCATCCAACATTATCAGGTAACAAGTGGCGCAAGTTAAAACATACGCTAATAGAGGCAAAAGCTAATAATATTAGTGACCTAGTTTCTTTCGGCGGAGCTTATTCCAATCACATTCATGCGTTAGCCTTTGCCGCTAAGCATTACGGCTTCAAGACTCACGGTATTATTCGTGGTGAATATGACCCAGACAACCCTACCGTTCAAGATGTCATGGCCGCTGGAATGACGCTCGAGTTTGTAACGAGGCTAGTGTATAAACAGCGCCATGATCAAGATTATCTAACAAAGATAGCACAGCGATTTCCAGATGCGTTGATTATTCCCGAGGGCGGCACCTGCCCATCAGCGTTAACGGGTGTTGCAGAGATAATGCAAGAACTGACACCTCACAACGTTGACTATATATGTACCCCTTGCGGTAGCGGTGGTACTACTGCCGGCTTACTCTCGGCACAGCACTCCAACACAAGCATCATCAGCATACCGGTATTAAAGAAAGCGGCCTACCTTAAACCGCAAATCCTTGATCTGGTCAATACGCCACAACTTGAAGAAAAACTGCAGTTTATTGAAGGTTATCACTTCGGGGGCTATGGTAAATTCACGCCTGAATTACTGTCATTTATCGAAGACTTCTATCAACGTTTTAGTATTCAGCTAGAGCCTATATATAGTGCTAAGATGGCTTATGCAGTTTTTGATTTAATCGAACAAGGCCACTTTCCTCGCGGAAGCCATATCGTCTTGCTGCATACGGGCGGATTGCAGGGGTTGAACGGACTTATTCAACGAAAATTATTACCCGAACATTGGATAAACTGGCATCGTAATGAAAACACTACTAATAGTTAGCCATGCACCGTCACTAAATACTAAACGCTTGAAAGCGGCGA
>Ga0105356_10004189_pt1 | contig 13957 bp, 15 predicted proteins | sample GOMGulsemesocosm_3_FD_83502 | JGI IMG/M metagenome (GOLD analysis project Ga0105356, IMG submission 83502) | Methane-oxidizing microbial communities from mesocosms in the Gulf of Mexico - GOM9D Gulf of Mexico | ecosystem: Environmental > Aquatic > Marine > Cold seeps | place: Gulf of Mexico...
CCACCGCATATGTTGAGCTTAGAAATAACTGAAAGCTTGCTGATTGCCGATGATCTCAAAGTATTAAGTCAATTAACAAGACTCAAAACCTTAGGTGTGAATATTAGTATTGATGATTTTGGCACCGGTTATTCGTCATTAAGTTATTTAAGACAATTTCCGATAGACAAACTTAAAATAGACAAAAGTTTTATTGATGATGTAAAAGAAATGAACTCTGATACTCAGCTTATTAGTGCAATCATTTCTATCGCAACCAGCTTACAAATGGACGTAGTGGCAGAAGGCGTTGAAACAGACTTTCAATTAAACCAAATTAAAAACCTTGGCTGCGACTTTGTTCAAGGTTATATCTTTAGTAAACCTTTACCCGCTGAAGAGTTACAAAGTTACATTATCGCGTTGAATAAACCACACAACTAAGTTCAAAACAGTTAAAAGCCAATAGACAGCATCTATTGGCTCACTTAGCCTAGGGAAATTACAACGCTCAATTATTTCATTTTTGCCAAGTCAGCTTTATATTCTGAAAGTTTAATGTCATTAGAGGCTTTAGCTAAGATTATAGCTTGGCTAAAACTCTGCCGCGCAAAATCCGCCTCACCTTTTGCTAGATACACCTTAGCTAAACCTTGATGCAACAACGCTGAATCAGGAAATTTGATTATCGCCTTATCAAAATAATGCTTAGCGGCATTTAAGTTTTTGTGTTTTAAATAAAACCGACCAAAGTTATTTTGCCAAAAAATAGAGTCATAACGCTTGGTTAATAATACATCGCTAAACGCCACCATAAACTTATCGAAATACTCATAATTATCTTGCTTCCAGGACAACCAAATTAAATGATTTTTAGTGCCATTAGGGATGTTTGGAGATACTCCAAATCGCTTCGAACGTTTAACAAAATAATCAGTCAAATAGGCCATTCCGCCTAGAGTTTCAAATTCATTAATGTTACTAAAAGATAATGTCGAAAAATTATGATAGTAATGTTTAAGCCCTTGATACATTGCTATATATGGCAACGTCTGATGCGTTTCATCATTAAATTTCTCATAATTCCAATGCAGGGTTTTATCGGCTTTTTCAGTTAATATCTTGGACAAGGCATCACTGTAATTAATGGTATAAATATCCTTTATCGAATTAGCGATATAGAGATAATGTTCACGCTTATTTTTTAGTTGATTAAATTGAGCTATCTCTTGCTCTGAGATTTCACCGCCGTTAGTGAGAATCACACCATCAAATAACTGCTCTTGGTCAAATACAGCAAAGCTGGCAAAAAAAGCACTCATCTCCCAACCAAAAATAATACGCTCCTTTGACGTTCTGTACTGAGCATCAACAAAGGGTAAGACCTCATCCGTTAAATATCGCTTAAATTTATCCTTTTCACCACCAAACAATTTTCTTCTTAGCGGGTTGCTGTTAACAAAACCCACTACGATCATTTCTGGTAATGTGCCGGGTGCCTTTACCGATTTTTGGATCGCAACGGCATTAATAAAATGCCATTGTCCATCTAAGACATACAACACAGGGTATTCTTTCGAAGAATCATGATAACTCGCAGGTAAATAGACTTGAATGCTTCGATCTTGGCTTAATGCCTTAGAAGGCATGGTAATGATTTCACCAAGCACATTTGGCACTGATTTATGTTGTTCTGTAAATGCTGTAACTTGAAATGAACACATTAACAACATTGATAAACTGATAAGAGATACAAAAGCCTTCATCAAAATGTCCTTTAAATAATTTTAGGTAACTGATAAAAACAAATAATACAACTGACTAAGCCTTCATAGATACAGCTCATTTAAACCTTTGAGAGTTAAATTGTAAGTGAATTTATTAAGGGAATCTTTCTACCTTCATCCTCAAATAGTGGTTATGGCACTCACATTGTCATTAATAGGTTTGACCCTAGTGCAATAGAACTGGATAATGCATTTTTAAATTTTACGGGCAACAATTATGCTTCAATCTTTTCGTGTCATTAGTCTGCTAGAAGGTATTTCTTATTTAGCAATATTAAGCGTTACGCTTGGTTTTATCAGCCGTGATTTTGTCTCTCAGTTAGGTATGGCTCACGGTGTGTTATTCATCATCTATGTGTTTTTGTCTTTGGGTGCATCTAACAAGCAGCCCCGTTCTCTAATAGCCTTTTTGTTATTCTTCGTTGCCTCGATAGTTCCCTTTGCATTTTTAGCCGTCGAGTACTTCCTAGGTCGGCAGCTAGCTTCACAAAAACTGGCTCAAGCATAAGCTCACTATCTTTTATTTAACTAACTTTTAGAGGGCATCATGGCAAGAACAGCGTCAGCACTACATATTTTGGTAAAACATAAAGAGCAAGCCGAAGACATTTTGGCGCAGCTTAATAAGGGCGTGAAATTCCAAACCCTTGCTAAAAAACACTCGAGCTGCCCATCGGCGAAAAAAGGTGGAAGTTTAGGGGAGTTTAAAAAAGGAACCATGGTTCCCGCCTTTGATAAAGCCTGCTTTACTGGGGAAGTTTTAACACCAATGTTAGTTAAAACCAAACACGGTTGGCATGTTGTAAAAGTACTTTATCGCACCTAGGTTAAGCATCAAAAGACAGATTAACATTCCTTTAGGAACGTTAATCTGCGTAGTCCTAGCTAGATTTATTCACCTGTTTGTTATCGCTCACTACCATCATTTCACACTTAACACAGTCAAATACCAATTTAAGCGTATCGTTACCGATCTCGATGACAAGAGGTTCGGCTTTAATATTTGGTACTTCTTTAGGACACAAATTAAAGTTATAGCGCAAGCAATGACGAGTTACCATTAATGGTGCATCCTCAGTAACAGTATTAAGCTCATACGCATCTTCAATATGAATAACGCCATGCTCAGTATAAAAATCACGGGCGCGTTGGTTAGCCACATTATCTAAAAAACTCAGGCTATTCGTTGGATAAACAGCATCATCATTGCGCTTCCATGCCTTAGGACGCACATAATTTTCAAAGCGAGCGGCACTTAAAGCTTCAACAGCATCACGGCGCAGCGCATTGAGCGCCCCAGCTGGTAAAAAAAACTGTTCTACGCCACCGGTTTCAAGGTCTGTTAAGCGATAATCTGTACTGCCTAATTTACCCAGTTGCTTCTTTAATGTCGCAAGTGAGCGCGCCGTATCTTTAGCCTCTTGGTGCTCAAACTCAGTTTCGACACGCACAACAGAGCCAAGATGATCATCGACCACCAGCTCAAAACCACCTTCAATCGTTGATAAAGACATTGATATATCAATAATTCGTTTGCTTGAAGGCTTTGATAACAGCGTTTCAAAGGTATGATCATGATTGCGATATAGTGTCATCCCTACTTTCAAAGACGCTGGCATATCTTTTACAAAAAGCTTATTTCCATCACTACGGTTTACGCGAAGACCTTCTGTTTTATCATCACTCATCACCGCTTTCTTATGGTCTTGTACAAAATAGCCTAATCCATCAGCGTTATTAAAAGTCACCTCTGAATTAACGATAAAGAAATCTTTGTGAATGCTCTCCACGGTACCGACCTCTTCACCCATATATTTAGGGGTTTGAAAATCGCTCAGGCCATCGGTTCTATCATTAACAAAATAATCAGTCTTGCCACGATTAAAGCTTTTATCTGGGTTTGGCGTAAAGCTATGCTCACATTGGCCGTGAGACATATTTGATAACTCAGGGCGCCTCGCCATTATCTTATCGAGCTCTTGTCGGTAATGCGCCGTAATATTCTTCACATAACTAATGTCTTTTAAACGCCCTTCAATTTTAAAAGAACGCACACCGGCATCAATCAATGCCTCCAAGTTATCTGTTTGATTATTATCTTTAGGTGATAACAAATGCTCATTTTCAGCAATAACTTCACCTTGGCGAGTCGTCATATTACACGGCAAACGACACATTTGACTGCACTCACCACGGTTTGCACTGCGACCAGTATACGAATGTGAAATGTTACACAAACCGCTATAACTCACACATAGTGCACCATGGATGAAAAACTCAAGTTGCATCTTAGTGCTTTTAGCCACTGCTCGAATTTGCGGTAAGGTTAACTCTCGGGCTAGCACTACCTGGCTAAAGCCTACTTGCTCTAAAAAAGCAGCTTTCTCAGGTGTGCGGTTATCCATTTGCGTGCTGGCATGGAGTGCAATAGGCGGAATGTTAAGTTTTAAAATACCCATATCTTGAATGATTAACGCATCGGCGCCAGCTTCATACAATTCCCAAATGAGTTTTTCAGCAACCTCTAATTCATCATCGCTCATGGTCGTATTAATCGCTACAAATACCTGCGCGTTGTAAGTATGGGCAAAATCACACAGACGCTTAATATCATCTACCGTATTGCCAGCACTATAACGAGCACCAAACGCAGGTCCGCCAATGTATACAGCGTCTGCGCCATGTAAAATAGCCTCCATTCCAAATTCAGCATTTTTTGCAGGTGCAAGTAGCTCTAATTTATTACTGCCCACATCTATGGGGGTTAGAACACGCGCATCATCGCTTACGGGCAATGCTTGTGGCGCTTTTGGATCGAATATTTGGGGTTGCTTCATGACTATTTACTATATTATGGCGCTTAAGCGCTTTATTTATGATGGCATTATACAAGCCCACACTAGTGACAGCCATAACTAAATCATAAGTCAATTGCAATCTATCCCTCTTTCATTTCTATTCCCATAATCAAATATCAAGTCGTTCATACTTAATCAATAACATAAGGTATTGTATATATTAGAAAACCAAAGTAGATTACTATTTGAACATTTGCATTTACATGGAAAATTTGCGGCGCTGCCATTATTGAGCTCCCAAATTGAGTAGGAGTACAATAATGGATTCTGTATTAAGAAAAGAAATTGTCGAAGCCGAAGAACGTTTAAAGTTAGCCATGATTTCATCAGATGTTGAAGCTCTCGATCAGCTCCTTTCAGAGGATTTAATTTTTACTAACCATTTGGGTCAAATGCTGAGTAAAAGTGACGACTTAGCAGCGCATACCAAAGGTGACTTTAAAATTAACGAGTTGTCTCTATTTGATCAAATAATAATGCCTTCATGCGACGTTGTCGTTGTAACTGTTCATTCCAATGTTATCGGCAGCTACAAAGGTGAAGCAACAAATGATAACCTTTGCTTCACAAGGGTGTGGGAAAAGCTTGATAAGCATTGGCAGGTTATGGCTGGGCATGCAAGCATCGTTTAATAAAGCCAATTAAAAGCACAGTAGTATTAACACATGAGGTAATGAATGGAATCAAATATTAGAGTCTTAACCAGATCTAAACATGGACTGATCACTGGCACATTAAGAGGTTTTGCTAAATATTATCATTTAAATCTTAATCGACTTCAGTTTGTATTTTTAGTATTAGCTTTATTTGGTGTCGGTTTCTTCCTCTATTTTGTTCTTTGGATGAGTGTTCCAAGTTATTCTAAACGTAAAATATTAATAAAAGCGCAAGAAGCTAAGCATCAAGAACAGGCCGCTAAGCAAAGCAGCCATAGACAAGCGTGATACCCAAAAGACTGACGTGTTACTAAAAAAGGGGGAAGCCATTGCAAGCTGCCCCAGTGAATTCAAGCCATTTAGTTCAAAAGAAAATCTAAGCGTTGATCAGTCTGGTTCTCAGAGATCTCAACAATTTCTGCGGTCACAATATTTTTTTCCACAAACGGATCTTCATTCACTCGCTTTTGTAAACTCTGCAGCGAAGTGTTATGGGCAACAATACCTCCACCAGATGAATCAGTGGCTTTCAAACTTCCTACAACGAGAAACACATCGTCATCAAAACCACATTTTATCCAGTCTTTATGCGCCGCCATAAACTCTTTGGCATTTCTTTTATTATCAGAAAATTTTAGTAATACGATAAACATTCCACTACGTCTCCTAAATTATTAAACGACTTCTTCAGGTTGATAAAAGGCATAGTCGGTATAGCCAGACTCACTTCCACCATAAAAGGTTGTTGGATCAGCTTCGTTAAGAGGTAAGCTTTCACGATATCGGCGTACTAAATCCGGATTTGCCAAAAATGGAATGCCGAAAGCGATCAGGCTTGCATTCTCATTGTTAATCTTCATTTGTGCCTTTTCTAAGTCATATCCATTGTTGGCAATATAAACACCTGAGAACTTAGCACGTAAAATACTGTAATCAACATGACTCTCTTTAGTCATCATATCTCCCTCCAGTACATGCAAGTATGCTAAATTACGGTTACTCAACTGCTCTACAAAGTATTCAAAATGTGCTTGCTCATTTGAATCAGACATCGAGTTAAAACTATTTTCTGGAGTCAAACGAACACCCACTAATTCTTCCGGCCATACGGTACAAACCGCATCAAGAATTTCATTGAGAAGGCGCATCCGATTCTTAGCCGTGCCACCATAACTATCAGCACGCTGATTACTGCCGTCACGTAAGAACTGATCAATAAGATACCCATTAGCACCATGGATCTCTATACCATTAAAACCTGCACGCTTTGCCAGTTCCGCGCCTTGGCGAAATTGTTCTACGATGAGTGGCATTTCATCGGTTTCCAAAGCTCTTGGCGTTTCAAAGTCCAACATCCCACTAATGGTTACAGCCTGTCCGTTAGGTTTCAAAGAGGAAGGTGCGACGGGCAGCGCATTGCCAGCTTGTAAACTTGAGTGTGATATTCGACCACAATGCTGTAGCTGAGCAAAGATATGCCCCCCTTCGGCATTAACAGCATCATTTAAGGGTTTCCAACTATCGGCTTGTTCTTTGGTGAATAAACCAGGAGTATTGGGATATCCAACCCCTTGTTTAGATATAGGGGATGATTCTGCGATAATTAAACCAGCTGAAGCTCTTTGTTGGTAATGCGTTACCATCATCGAAGATACTAATCCCTTTGCATTAGCGCGGTTTCTTGTCATTGGAGCCATTACCATACGATTAGCAAGCATGAGGCTTCCGAGCTGAAAAGACTTAAATATATCTTTAGACATAACTTTCCTTTATTTCTTTTTATATTTGAGGGGAATTGATAGGTGAATTATTTTTTTCAAGAATGCTTTTCAAATTTGCGACGCCAATTTTTGCACGATGATTTAAGTTCTCTTTTAACGCGATGACAATGTCACAGGTGGAGGTTAGTGCAGGGTTGCGGCTATGATATTGTAAATTCATCTGACAGCTTTGATCTTGATTCACCGAGAATGTCACTGTCATTTGAGGCAGAACACCTTCTAAATTCCCCTTAGTTAAAAACAGCTCGTTAACGTCACAGCAATCTACTTCAATCTCTAGTTCTACCTCACCACCGGGCATTGATAGCATTTCTTTGTATTTTTTCCTACAACTGCGTGTTCCAGAGTGTTTGCCGACGTTATCTGGCTGACGTCAGGAAACCACTGTTTATAGTTTTCCATGTTTGAAACGTATTTAAAAACGTCTGCAACTGGCGCAGCGATAGTGATAGAAGTTTTAACAAGTTCGATCATATTTTTCCTTAGTGAGTAACTTATAGCTTTAATAATTTCAGAAAAACTATAACCTCCAATATGAGTTACCTAAAGTGATGCTTTATTAACTCTTGCGTAACTATATGGAATCCATAAAATAAGTAACCTAGGTATTAGGTTAATAATAAGTAGAGTTAAGAATGTCTAAAGTTGAAAACTACAGAGTCTTCGTTGCGATCGTCGAAAACGGAAGTATTTTACAAGCTGCACTAAAATTAAATTATTCGGCTCCTGCGGTTAGCAAGCAATTAGCAAAGTTAGAACAAAACGTTCAAGCTCAATTATTTCATCGCTCTCATAAAAAATTGGAACTTACCGATGCCGGTAAACGATTTTATCCGCGCTGCAAAAGTATACTTGCCTCGATCTATCAAGCAGAAGATGAATTACTGGCCGAGGATGAAGCTGTTGTTGGCCCTATTTCTATAACGCTATCCAAAGCATTGGCTCGTTCTAATATTTTTGACGTGTTATCTTCTTTTACTCAAAAATATCCGCAAGTCCAGTTTGATATTCACTTTAGCGATAACCTTGAAGATTTACATGATGAAAATCTAGATTTCGCTTTTCGTATGGGGAAATTACCGGATAGTAACCACCTAATCGCTATGCAGCTTATTGACGTTCAATTAGTAGCATGTGCCACTCCGAACTACCTTGAACAACATGGCACACCAACCGACTTTTCGGATTTAGGCAGTGCCAAGTTTATCTTGATGTCGTCATTAAGTAATTCACAAGCGATGAAGGCTTTTTTCAAGCAAGAAAAAATTCGCCCTGATAGTGCAAAATCGCATATATGTAGCGACATTGAAGGCGTATATCAATCGGTTCGAGCAGGCTTAGGCATTGGCATGCTGCCCAATATATCAATAACCCAAGAGATTGAGGAAAAGAAGTTTATTGCTGTTTTACCTGAAAAAAATCTGCCACGAAAACGTATGTATCTTGTCTATAAAAAAAGCCAATGGCAAACTCAAAAACAATTAGCTTTTAAAGCTCATATAAAGTCATCCCTATCTGATGCTTTAGACTAAGTTAGTTTCATAGCCATTTTAAAATAATAATACAGGGGCCTTCATAATCGCCCCTATAATTTTAACAATGACCAAGCTCTCCAGTATAAAATCAATAATTAATATCCAAATTTTTCCATACTATCTTTAATTTCTTTTGAGTCTTCATAAAAGAAATTAGCTGCTTTTAAAACTTCTAGAGCTGCCGATTTATTTTTAAGCTTCTCTAATAAAAAGCCACTGAGACCAACCATATGTTTTTCTCTAGGTTTAATTGAATAGTTTAGCCTTTTTGATAACGCAGAATAATGGTTTATGATTTCGCTAGCCGACATATTTCTCGCTTGTTTATCATGAATTGACCAGTCTTTGTAAATCCATGCAAGTGCGTTATTAACACCATTAAATGCGGCTAACATATGATCTGTATTTACCATATCAGTTGCAAACCAATGTAGCCCTTGTGGTGCATTAGCCTCAAATACACTTTTTAATTTTTCGTACTCCTGCCTAATAAAAGTATGCTCCAGACCGCCTATAGATAAATAAATTTGGCTTGTGAGCGTTGCATTATCTCTAAAAAACTTATCTAACACTTTTGCAAATTGAGGTGCATAGTGAAGCGATGGACTTAACACGATATATGTTGAGAATTCATTAGGATATTGAGTAAATAAATGAGCAACAAATAAACCCGACAATGAATGACCAACGATAAATCGCCCGCCATTGGTTCTATAATTTTTATCGATTAAAGGGATTACTTCTTTTCTTATGAATTTTGAATAGCTCTCAGATTGAGGATTCAACTTCAAACTTCCCTCTTCATCCCCAAACGGATAGTTATCTTCACTATACCTACCGGTGTGAGGTAGGCCGACTACAATCATGTCTTCAATCCCATGTTTTGAGGATTGAATATCAACTAGTGCACTTGTCCACTTAAAGTTATCTTCATCGTTTAGAGTAAAGATAACCGGGTAATTTTTTAATGGACTTTCATCATATCCTTTAGGTAAACGAATCAACACAGGGCGAGATTCTTTTAAAGCTTGTGATTTTACCGTTATTGTATGCGTTACTTCACTAGCCCAAATTACAGAGCTGAATAAAAACGAAAACAATGCAGCGACTACTTTATTCATTAAGTTAAATCCTTTAATTTTTTATTAACGCTTTAGAGCAATTAAAGTACCAACATTTTAATACCTATTAATCAATAGGATAGAAAGAGCACCCAAGTGTTCGCACACTTTAAAAGTGTTCGCGAACACAAAAAATGGGATTAATTGGGATAACAAGTTTAATGTTTATCTAGAAAGTGACGACCATGGGTATTTTTGTCGCTTCCACAATAATATTTTTTGATGTGATGATGTTTATTACCTCGTCTACCTCGGGAGTATCTTCGGTATCACAGCTTATCGCGACTGTATAATTACCGGCTTTAATGAAACCTATTTCAAATTTATAGCTAGTTTTATCAGTATCATAAATAACAGCTGTACTTGCATAAGGCAGGTTGCCAGTTACATCCCCGCCATTATCCTCTAAAGTTCCAACAGCTAAATCTGCTCCTTCATATAAATAAACACTTGCGACCTTTACCGTTGAATCGGCCAGTGGGGAACATTGATTATTGATAAGAAAAGTTTCACTTACCTCGCCATCGATATGACCTGCTTCATTATTATTCACTAACCTAACACCGCGTGGTTTAAGAAAGTATCCTGCCTGGCCAACTGGATTTGTCATTGCTTTATTTAAATCAAACTCTAATGTGAAATCTACCACGCCGCCAAGGCTTGCTGTAAAGCCGTCTAGCTTAAGTTCATTTGAGGGTACACTTACACTAATGCTCTGATCTGTTTGAGCATCTATACCGTATGAGCCATCACTCATGATTAAACGGAGCTGGGTATATTCCCCCGCCGCAATACTAATATCTTTAACTAAAGCAATGGAATCACTCCCCGTATATTGCAATAAATCCAGACCGACAGTATTAGCTATAACATCACCATTATTATCTAAACATAAGTCATTGGCTGCAATCATTCCAACCTCATTACCCACAGTGAAAATAGCATCTTCACTATTTCCTTTAAGCTCTATTTGGTTAAAACATACAACGACTTTAGAAAGATCATCAGCAGGTGCGTCACTAATTGATAAGGAAAATTTGGGCAAGAGCACATCATCAGTGCTTTCATTCGAACTCCCTCCACAGGCAGTCAAGAAAAGAGAAGATACAGCGAAGATAGCAAGGTATTTGTTATACAACATAATTTATCCTTATAAATTAATCAGCCTTTGCTCTTTAGAAAAATCAAAAAATGAAGTCTTCTATTTCATGGTTAAGTTGATTTTTAAAAAGGAAATGATGCCGCCATTGCCGCATCACAATTGATTATCATCAATTGAACTTACTCTATTAATAGTAAGGGAGTTAACGCTAAAAGATCAATCTATAGTAATAATTATTGAATCTGCACACTTTCTGAAAACAGCAATTATGCTAATTCATTGCTAAGAAACTCAGTGAATAATTTCACCCGCATAGATAACATGTGATCAACTGGCCTTAGTGAATAAAGGTTCAATTCATGGGCAGCATAGTCGGTTAAAACAGGCTCCAACCTTCCCTCTTGAACGTCATTTTCAACCACAAAATTAGGGATCAGCGCTATCCCTTGGTGAGCTAACAACGCATGTGTAAATAGCGTGCTGTTATTCGATTGTAAATAGGGTTCAATATAAACATCTACTACTTTATTATCTTTCATAAACTGCCACTTTCGTCTGTCGCCCTGTTGTGAATAGACCAAACAGCGGTGGTTTTTAAGCTCTTGCGGCGTCTTAGGCACGCCATATTGCTCAAAATACTCGGGGGAAGCACATGCCGTGAAGTGATAAGCTTTGAGTTTTTTACAGAGTAAGGAGCTGTCTTCAAGTTTATTCGTTAACCTGAGGACTAAATCAAACTCCCCTTCAATAACGTTAACGTGCATATCACTCATATGAACATCAACTGTAATCATAGGATATTTAGCCATAAACTTAGCTAATATAGGAGAAAATACACATAGACCCCAACTCATGGGCACACTTATTCTTATTTTCCCCTTGGGCTTAGATTGAGTCTCAACTAGCTCATCGGTAAGGCCCCGCCATTGATCAAGTAACTTCAGCGCAGAACGATAACAACGCTCCCCACTACTTGTTAACTGCATTTGCCTTGTACTACGTATAAATAACTTCGCATTCAACTCCAATTCTAATCGCTCAATCGATTTAGAAATTCTAGCCACAGACAAACTAAGGCGCTTTCCTGCAGCGGTAAAGCTCCCCTCTTCAACAACGGCTTTCATAACCTTTAAGCTTTCTAACTGGTTAATTTTTGTCATATTCCACAAAAAGTTAATAGTGATTCAAGTTAAGTGGATATTATCATCGAAGTTTGTTGATGTAAAAATACAATAACTAAACATCGAATGAGGAATTGCACAATGAAAAACCACCAAAGAGGTCTATTTTCAAATCATAGTATTGGAAAGTTGGATCTAAAAAACAGACTGGCTGTTGCCCCAATGACACGCATAAGCGGTAATGCAGATGGCACAACGGGACCGTTGATGAAGGATTATTATCAAGCGTTCGCACAAGGCGGTTTTGGACTCATTATTACCGAAGGGTTATATACTGACAAACATTATAGCCAAGGGTATAAGTTTCAACCGGGCTTGACCGATGAAGCACAAGCACTGAGCTGGAAACCTATAATCGATGCCGTTCATGAAAGTGGCTCACTGTTCATTGCACAGCTGATGCATGCCGGAGCACTTTCACAATATAACAAATACACTGGCTGTAATGCAGGCCCTTCTGCAGTGAAACCATTAGGCCAAGAGCTGATTTTCTACTACGGTGAAGGTGATTACTCTACGCCCAAAGCCATGGATAAACAGGATATTGATGATGCTATCAACGGCTTTGTTTCTGCCGCTAAGTTTGCAAAACTTTCAGGGTTTGATGGAGTTGAAATTCACGGTGCTAATGGATACTTATTAGATCAATTTATTACAGTGCACACCAATGAACGAAAAGATGAGTTTGGTGGAAAACTGGCTAACCGATTACGAATTTATGAAAAAGTTATTACATCCATTCGAGAAGCTGTCGGCAATGACTTTACTGTTGGCATACGTTTTTCACAAGGTAAGGTTAATGACTTTGAATATAAATGGCCTGAAAAAGAGCAAGATGCTGAGTCTACATTTAAGCTTGCCGCAAAAAGTGGCGTAGATTACCTACATACAACGGAATATAACGCAGTCGAACCAGCTTTTGAAAAGGGGCTGTCCCTTGCCCAACTCGCTAAAAAGCATGGCGGCATTTCAGTTATAGCCAATGGCAGTATAGTCAATGATAATGATGCCTTAAAAATGATTGAGACAGACCAAGCCGATATCGTTACCGTGGGAAAAATGGCTTTATCGAACCCTAATTGGCCACAGGTTATTCGAGATAAAAAACAATTACGTGAATTTAACTTCGAGATGTTTAACCCACTCGCAGATTTAAAAACAGCCAATGAGTTCTTAGAAAAAAATACTTAGCGGATATTTAATCAAGTAATGCCTTGATGCAAGTTAGTCATTTTTGCTGAATATGAATGGGAAAAATGTTGAAGTTAAAGAGGCTATTGAAGAATTAGTTAAAAAAATAGAGCTAAAGCAGTCTTGCTTGTTGATGACATTTAACAAACGAGACCCGCTTAAAGCTCAAGGTAGTTGAGCACTAACACGTAGTGCTCATTGTTTAGATAACGTAACCGTTATTAATTAACAGTTATTTTGGATCTAAAGCATCGTTTAGCTTAGCGGCAAGGCCTGCATAACGGTAGCCATTTAATCTACCAGCGTGTTTTCTAGACGCAGCTTCTAGCTTATGTTTTAGTTCCATTGATACACCGCGTATCATGGCAACATAAGTGGCTGACGGCTTAGATGAACGACGAGATTTAGACTTCACAGGCGTCATATCTTTAATCAGCTTAGCAACGAAGTAATCTTGTAACATCACTCGATATTGATCTGATTGAGCGCTACGCGACTTGATATCACCGTAAATTGCATCAACAAACTTGTTCACAGTTTTAACTGGATCCATGACATCGTGACCAGCCGCTTGCAACTTAATTAATGAATCTAATCGATGCGCAGCAAGTGGACCACCAATCGCTTGTCTAATAATGTAATTACCATACTGTTCGAATTTTTCTAAACCAATGCGTTCAAAGATTTTTTTATCATTCCAAAACGCGGGTAAATTTACGCCATTTTCGATTAAAAAGTCGACTGCACGTACTTGCTTATCTTTAGA
>Ga0105356_10004190_pt1 | contig 13956 bp, 13 predicted proteins | sample GOMGulsemesocosm_3_FD_83502 | JGI IMG/M metagenome (GOLD analysis project Ga0105356, IMG submission 83502) | Methane-oxidizing microbial communities from mesocosms in the Gulf of Mexico - GOM9D Gulf of Mexico | ecosystem: Environmental > Aquatic > Marine > Cold seeps | place: Gulf of Mexico...
TAAAGGAAAAGTAACATCTATATTTTTAAGGTTGTTTTCTCTTGCTCCTTTGATTTGAATACTTTTGTTTGAATCTCTTCTTACTAGAGGTACTTTAATTTTAAGTTCTTCATTTAAATATTTAGCTGTTAAAGAATCGGATTTTAAGATGTCACTGTAAGTACCTTCAGCAACAATATGCCCACCATGTGTTCCTGCTTCTGGACCTATATCAATAATAGCATCCGCTTCTTTCATAATGTCTTCATCGTGTTCTACAACAATAACTGTGTTCCCTAAATTTCGTAATGTTTTTAAAACCTCAATCAAACGTTGGGTATCTTTAGGGTGCAATCCAATACTAGGCTCATCTAATATGTACATAGAGCCCACAAGACTGCTTCCTAGTGAAGTAGCCAAATTGATACGCTGACTTTCTCCACCGGACAATGTATTCGATGTTCTGTTTAACGTTAAATAACCGAGTCCGACATTATTCAAAAAAGTGATGCGGTTGTTAATTTCTAACAAAAGTCTTTTTGCGATTGTGGCATCATTTTCGTCCAATGCCAATTGTTTGAAAAAGAGTGCCAATTCATCTATAGGTAAATCGACAAGGTCTGAAAGGGTGTGACCAACAATCTTCACATAATTGGTTTCAGGACGCAGTCTTTTTCCTTCACAAGTTTTACATTTAGTACGTCCTCTGTAACGAGATAGCATAACTCTGTATTGTATTTTGTAACTTTTCTTTTCAACGTATTCAAAAAATTCACTTAGTCCTGTAAAGGCATTTGTTCCTTTCCAAATCAATTCTTTTTGATCAGTGGTCAATTCAAACCACGGTTTGTGAATAGGAATTTCAAATTTGTAAGCATGGTCAATAAGTTGCTCTTTGTACTTTAGGAAAGATTCCGTTTTCCAAGGAGCAATAGCGTCTTCATAAATGGATAAAGTGGTATTAGGAATGACCAATTCTTCATCAATTCCTATGGTATTTCCGTACCCTTCGCAAGTCGGACAGGCTCCATACGGATTGTTAAAACTAAAAAAATGTGTGTTAGGTTCTAAAAACACCATGCCATCCAGCTCAAATTTGTTACTGAAATTTGTAATTTGCTTGTTTGAAATATTTTCAATAGCACAAATTCCTTTGCCTTCAAAAAATGCCGTTTGCACAGCATCTGCCAACCTGTTAAAAAAGTCCTCTTCACTTTTTACAACAATTCTATCTACAACAAGGAATAAATCATTTTTTTGTGCGGCCTTTCTTATCGCTTCTTTATCGAATGATTTCAATAAGTTCTCGTCAATACGTACAACGGTATTGTTTATTTTTAAACGTGCATACCCTTGTTGAGAAAGTAATTTTATTACAACTTCAGGATCCTTATTATCTTCAAATAATATAGGTGCTAATAACAGAAGCTTCGTTCCTTCTTCTGTTTTTTTTACAAAATTTAGGACGTCAGTTACGGTATGTTTTTTTACTTCTTCATTGGATATTGGAGAATACGTTTTTCCAATCCTAGCAAAAACCAATTTTAAGTAATCAAATATTTCGGTAGAAGTACCTACTGTAGATCTTGGATTGGTTGAATTCACCTTTTGTTCAATCGCTATAGCCGGTGCGATTCCTTTTATATAATCTACTTTTGGTTTGTGTAGCTTTCCTAAAAATTGTCTGGCATAAGATGACAAACTTTCAACATAACGTCGCTGTCCTTCCGCATATAAGGTATCAAATGCCAAACTAGATTTTCCCGAACCCGATAGCCCTGTAATTACGACCAGTTTGTTTCGGGGAATTGCTACATCAATATTTTTTAAATTGTGTAACTGAGCTCCTTTGATAAGGATATTTTCTTTGGGACTTAAGGCGGAAATGTTTTTTGTCATATTGGCTTGAAAATGACTGTAAAAATAACCTTTTTGTTTTTCTATTTATGAACTCATTTAATTTTTTTTTAAGTGAATTATAGATGTGATAATAAAATATTTAACGTTTGAAATTAGGAATGAGGTAAATAATTTTACATATTTGTAATTCTAATTATTGAACTAATCTTTTAAAACAGTTGCATATAGGCTAAAATTACTTTTAAAACATGAAATATTGCTCACACTCAGCGATGTCTTTTAAAAGAGGTTTATATGAAAGTACAACAAATTTCCGATAGTAAATTAGTAAAGAATTATATTGATGGAGATGAAAAATCTTTAGAAGTGTTGATTCTAAAACACAAGCAAAAAATTTTTGGTTTCGTCTATTCAAAAGTATCTGACAGACACATTGCCGAAGATGTTTTTCAAGATACTTTTATAAAAGTAATCCATACCTTAAAAAGAGGTAAGTACAATGAAGAAGGGAAGTTTCTTCCTTGGGTAATGCGGATTGCTCATAATTTGGTGATAGACCATTATAGGAAAACAAGTAGGATGCCTAGATTCAATAGAACTGATGATTTTGATATATTTACTGTATTAGGAGATGATAGTATGAATATTGAATCTAAAATAATTCAAACACAGTTGTATGGTCAGATAACAGGTATTATTAAAGATTTACCAAAAGACCAAAGAGAAGTGCTTAAAATGCGTATTTATAATGAGCTGAGTTTCAAAGAGATTTCTGAAAATACAGGTGTAAGTATCAATACTGTGTTGGGAAGAATGCGTTATGCTTTGATTAATATGAGAAAATTGGTTGCGAAAAATGAAATTATTCTAACGCATTAAATACGAAAAGGTAATTTTAGTCGTTAGTAGTATATAAATCAATATATTATATATGATAAAAAATTACACGAAAGAAAATATTTCTGAAAACAGTATTTTACCTTCTGAGAATTCAATTCAGTTCTTACTGAGTTATTCTAGGTCTTTACATGTTTTTCAAACACCGAAATCAGGTTGTGAAATTGAAATGAATTTAAATTAAAAAAAGCCTCTTTCTAGAGGCTTTAAACTTTTTCTTGAAATAAATGGTTTTACCAATCTATCATTTTAACTTTAAATGACGAGTTTCTAGACTGAAATTGTCAATACCATTACTATTTTTAGAAAGTAACTATATTGTGTTAATTCAATTCTCGTACCCAAATATTTCTATAACTGACAGCGCAATTATGATCTTGTAATAGAAGAGGTGCTTTTCCATGTGCTTGATTTTTAGGATAACCTATATATTCTGTAGATCCTTTTATTTCATAATGATCTTGGACCAAAATTCCATTGTGCAGCACAGTAATAGTACCAGATTTTGTTTTACCTCCATTTTGATCGAATTCAGGAGCATGATATATGATGTCATAGGTGTTCCATTTTCCTGTGACAACAGAAGCTTTTGCAAGCGGAATAGATTGCTTGTATATTGCGCCTACCTGACCATTAGAGTAAGTTGCATTGTTGTTGTTGTCTAATATCTGGACTTCGTATTTCTTTTGAAAAAAGAGACCGCTGTTGCCTCTATTTTGTCCATCTCCTTTTATTTCTTCAGGTGATTTCCATTCTAGGTGAAGTTGCATGCTTGCAAAATTTCGTTTACTTTGAATTGTTCCATGCTTTACAGTAGCGCTGCCATCCTTATTTAGTACCCATTTGACATGAGTAGAATCTTTAGCAGTAATCCATTCGTCAAAATTGTTTCCATCAAATAAAACAATGGCATCGCTAGGAGCAGAGTTGTTTGTTCCTGGAGTAACGGTAGGCGGAATAGGTTTCCAAATTTCTGTCTCTTTTGGTTTTGTAGGTTCTTGTTTTTTTTCTTGAACACTTTTCTTTACTTCGTTACCCTCCTTTTTTTGATTGCAAGAAAAAAGGAAAAGACTAATAAAAAGGCATACAACTGTATTTTTCATAAGATAAAATTTAAAATCTATTAGTTTGAACTAAAAAAAGCCAAAATTCCATTTCTAGAATTTTGGCAGTTACTACATGATTTGGAGAGATTATAATTCTTTAATTTTTATATTGCGATACCATACTTTATTACCATGGTCTTGCAGTCCTATATGTCCGGTTCTGTATTTTCCAAAACCTTTCCAGTTTTTAAATTTTGATTTCGCTACCATGGCATCCCATTTTTCACCATGAACAGAAAAAGTAACAATTTCAGTTCCGTTTAAGGTAACAGAACCTTGATTTTTAGTATGATCAATTTTGAGCACACAAGTATTCCATTCTCCTGCAGGGTTGGCAACATCTTTTCCGGGCTCTATCATGTCGTATAGTGCTCCTGCTTGGTGCAGTTTCCCATTTACTTTTGCATCAGGATGGCGTTCGTTGTCCAATACTTGAATTTCTGGACCAGTTTGATACGCTTCTTTGAATTTAGGATCTTCATGTACAGCCCAAAAGATTCCACTATTTCCACCTTCAGATATTTTCCAATCTATTGATAAGATAAAACTAGTATATTCTTTTTTTGTGATGATATTTCTTCCACCGTTTTTCCCTGGAGTGAAGGCCATTGCCCCATCTTCAATACTCCATTCGGATTGCATGCCTTCCGCCAAGTAGCCTCTCCAGTTGTTGAAAGAAGACCCGTCAAAAAGTGTAACCCATTCATTGGTTGTTTGCTTTTCTTCAGTCGCAGTTACTGTCTTTGATTTGTTTTGATTGTTTTTTTTACAAGCTGTAAATGCTACAATGGTAAACAATAGAAGTGTTATTTTTTTCATTTTTAATAAAATTAAATTCCAAGTATTTTTTTCAAATGATTTTTATCTATTTCCGCTCCAGCAAAATCATCAAAACTTTTGTCCGTCGCTTCGATAATATGTTTTTGAATAAAAGAAGCACCTTCTCTAGCTCCTTGTTCAGGAGATTTGATACAGCATTCCCATTCCATAACAGCCCAAAGATCACAATCGTATTGTGTAAGTTTTGAGAAGATTGTTTTGAAATCGATTTGTCCATCACCAGGAGAACGATACCTACCGGCACGATCTTTCCAATTTTGATAACCTCCAAAAGTACCCGTTTTTCCGGTTGAGTTAAATTCAGCATCCTTTACATGGAACATTTTAATGTGTTCATGGTAAAAGTCGATGTATTTTACATAATCCAACTGCTGTAAAACAAAATGGCTTGGATCATATAATATGTTTACTCTTTTGTGGTTGCCTGTTGCTTTTAAGAAACGTTCAAATGTAATTCCATCGTGCAAGTCTTCACCTGGGTGAATTTCGTAACAAACATCTACACCGTTGTCATCAAAGGTGTTTAGTATTGGTGTCCATCTTTTAGCCAGTTCTTGAAACCCCATTTCAACAAGTCCTTCTGGGCTTTGAGGCCAAGGGTGAGCTGTGTGCCAAAGTAAAGATCCTGAAAATGTTCCATGAACATTTATTCCTAAATTTTTACTTGCTATAGCCGCACTATTTAATTGTCGAATTGCCCATTCAGTTCTTTTCTTAGGATTGTTTTTACAATCGTCTGGTGCAAAATTGTCAAACATCAAATCATATGCTGGATGTACAGCTATAAGTTGACCTTGTAGATGAGATGCCAGTTCTGTTATTTCTAGTCCATAAGAAGCAACTTTTCCTTTCAACTCATCACAATACGTTTTGCTCTCAGCTGCTTTGTCAATATCTATCAAGCGTGTTTCCCAAGTAGGAATTTGAATTCCTTTATATCCCAAGTCAGACGCCCATTTACAAAGTGTATCTAAGCTGTTAAATGGAGCTTCATCACCCATAAATTGGGCCAAGAAGACTGCAGGTCCTTTTATCGTTTTCATATATTATTCTTCAATTTTTAACCAAACATTTCCATTTAAATGAGATGCTACTGATTTCTCAATAAAACTCATTCCTCTTACTCCGTCTTTCATTGTAGGGAATTCACCAGAGTTGTATTCTTCACCTTTGATAGCTCTAGCTACTCCTTTGTAAATATTTCCCATAGAATCAAAAATTCCTTCTGGATGTCCTGGAGGTAGTTTTGTTCCATCTAAGGATAAATCACTATTGTAGGCGTGTCCAGGTTTAAATACTTGGAGAGGTTTGTCATCTGATGTTACGTATAGATAATTAGGGTTTTCTTGTTCCCATCTTAAGCCAGCTTTGTCTCCATATATTGCTATGGTAATTCCGTTTTCTTCTCCAGTAGCAACTTGACTTGAACGTACGAGTCCTTTTACATGTTCAGAGATTCTGACCAAAATGGAAGCATCAATATCCATCTTATTATCGCTATATAGATAATTGAAGTCGGCCAAAATAGATTCTACCTTTAGTCCAGTAGTATATTCTATCAAGTTAAAGGCATGAACACCAATATCTCCTACGCAACAGCTGATACCTGCTTTTTCAGGATCCAATCTCCAAGTAGATTTTCTTTTTTCTTCATCATGAATAATTGGATTTATCCAACCTTGATAGTATTGAGCATCAACTTTATGTATTTTACCCAAAAAACCTTCTTTTATCATTTCACGCATTTGACGTACCATAGGATAACCCGTATAGGTGTGTGTCAATGCAAAAATAGTTTTTGACTCTTCCAAAGAGCTTTCTAGAATTTTGGCTTCTTCAAAAGTGGTTGTCATAGGTTTTTCACAGATGACATGAAAGCCTGAATCAATCAATTTTTTTGCCATAGGAAAATGCAAAAAGTTTGGTGTTAGAATAGAGACAGCCTGTATTCTATCGTCTTTAGGTAATTTCAATTCTTCCGCTACCATGGTGTCAAAATCTGCATAAATTCTGTCCGTAGGTATTCCAATTTTCTCTGCAAATCCAATATTTTGCTCCCAAGAAGGGTTGAAGACTCCTCCAATAATTTCATACTGATCAAACATAGACGAGGCCACTCTGTGTAAGACACCAATCAATGAATCTCCACCACCACCTAAAACTCCTAATCTTATTTTTTTACTCATTTTTTTATTTTTAAACGCAAGGTTTGTATTTTTAATAAACCAATTTTATAGTATCATTTCTTATGCTGAAACTTGGTTTTTATTATTTTTTTTCTTCATGTAGATATTCAATGCAATAAAGGAAAAGATAAGAATTGCTGGTAATATTGACATAGTTCTTAATGCTTCATTAGAGTTCGCATTGTCCATTAAATTCCCCATAATAGGCAATACTACAGATACAGATAACATTCCAGCACCTCCCATAATGGATAAGCCCAATGCACCTGTTTCAGGTAGGTATTCCGCTACAAATCCTAGCATAGTAGGCCAGAAAAAGGTGACACCAATAGCAAATACGAATGCTGCGGCAAATATCATTCCTCCACTTGTTACTGTTAGTAGCCACAATCCTATAAAAGTAAATATGGCAGAAAACAAAAGCATTCCTGCTGGTTTTAATTTATGGATAACTTTCCCCGCAAAAGCTCTTCCACATGCCATAATACCGTTGATAAAGGCAAGTACTAATAAAGGTGTTGCAATAGAAGATTTTAAAAGGGACTCTATACGTTGGGTAGTTCCCAGTTCGGATGCAGCTGTAAGAAACATGCAAACAACCATGAACAAGAACAATGGTTTTCCTAAGCTTGAAAACATTTTGTTATTACTAACTCCAAGTTGAACTCTTTCTGTTACTGGAAACGTTTGTTTGAAAAACAAAACCCCATAAATAACAAGAGGAATAAATAATGTCCCAACCATTACCTGCCAAGGAAGTCCCATCACATCCATAATAAGCCAGCCAAGTAAAGCACCTATTACAATTCCACCTGGGAACCAAACATGAAACCTATTTAACATTTTTGTTTTGTTTTTAGGATACATGGAAGCAATCATTGGATTCAAGGCAGCTTCAACCATACCATTTCCTATTCCTACAAATAAGGTAGCAATAAATAAGGATGTCATAGAAGTTGCAAACAATGTAAGAACGATTCCAATCGCATGCATAACAAATGCAATCCAAGTAATTTTTTTAATTCCAAGAGAATCTACCAAAGGACCTCCAATTATCATAGCTAAGGTAAATCCCCAGAATGCAGGAGTAAAAGCATATCCGATTTGCTCCAAAGTGAGTCCAACTCCTTCAGGTCCAAATACGCTTTCTAATCTTACTCTAATAGCAAAAGTCATTGCAGTGACAATTAAAGCCATGCTGCTAGCAATAAACAGCCTGTTTTTATTTATGTTTTCCATTTTGTAATTTTGTTTTTAAGAAAGTTGTTTTCCTACTTTTAGTAATAAGTCTCTTGTCAATTCAATTCCTTTGTCTTCAGACACTTTTCCTCCTTCATATTCTATACCCACAAAACCTGTATAACCAACTTCTTTAACAAGTTTCATTGTTTTGTAAAAGTCCGTGTGGATTTCGTTTCCTGAAGCATCAAAATCATGTGATTTGGCACTTACAGCTTTCGCAAATGGAAGCAATTCTTTCATTCCTTGAAAACGATCGTAAGATTCAGCACAGCCATCTTTTCCATGTTTAATACAGAAATTTCCAAAATCAGGAAGTGTTCCACAGTTTTTATTTTTAACTTGAGAAAAGACTTCTGTCATCCAAGCTCCATCAGAAGAAAATCCACCATGGTTTTCTACCAATACATTGATATTAGATCCTTTTGCAAAGTCTGAAAGTTTTGTCAATGAATCAATACTCGCTTTTACGGCTTCCGATTTTTCAACGCCGCCTCCTAGATTGACACGAATAGCGTGGCATCCTAAGAAATGCGCAGCTTCTACCCATTTGTAATGGTTTTCAATAGCTTGGTGACGTTTACTTGTGTCGGCATTGGCTAGTGCTCCTTCTCCGTCTATCATAATAAGAACATTTTGTTGCCCTTCTGCTTTTGCTCTAGCATTCATTTCTTTTAGGTAGCTCATGTCTTTGGCTTTGTCTTTGAAAAAACCATTTACATACTCCAGACCTTCGCACCCAAAACCTCTAGACTTCGCAGCAAAATCTAAATTATCCATTTTACCACTTCTTAAAGCTCTATGTAGCGACCATTGCGCAAGAGAGATTTTAAAAAATAAAGGGTTTTCTTTTTGCAGGGTTTTACAAGCATGTAAGCCTAATAATGACAAGGCTGTTCCTGTTTGTGCCGTTTTTATAATGAAATCTCTTCTGTTCATTTTGCTTTGGTTTGAGTTAGCTATTGAAACAAAATTAATTAAATGAAACGTTAAAGATGTGTACTATTGTTCACTGAAAGAATTTGAACATTTTTTTTTGATTGAGATGTCTATAAGGAACTTAGGCATTTTGAGGTTGTAAGGATAATTGTTTAAATGAAATTGAATCTATTTTTTTTTATGCATAACTTATGTTTGTTGGTGTTTTTGGCTTTTTTGGTTGTGGGTCTTGTTTGTTTAGTTTCTTTAATAGTAGGATGATTGTGTCTGTTAGATATATTTTATTTAGCGAGTAGGTTGTAGTTCAGAACCTTGATTTTAGCGTTCATTTATTTTCACTGAAGTAATTTGAACAATTGAACAGCTGAAAACATTTAATTTAGCTCAAAATAATGATTGTTTTATTGAATAATTCATGAGTTTTCGCATGGATTGTGCGTAGATATTTGTTAATTTTGAAGGGGGGTTTAAAAAAGTACAGAAATGGGACGATTTAGCAAGCAGAACAAGAGAAGAAAGAGGGTTCATATATTGCTGTCTGTTGTGTTTGGTTTGTTCGCTATTGTGCAACTAAATGATCCAGATGGTTTCCTTTGGTTCGGTTTGTATATTTTAGTGGCTTTGCTAGCTATTGTTTCCAATTATTATAAAGTTCCACGTATTTTGATTGCGCTTTTATCTATAGGTTATTTTATATATGCTGCAATGCATTTTTCTTATTTTATAGATTGGATACAGATTGAGCATAAAGAAGAACTTTTTGGGGAAATGGTATATCAAAAACCTTATTTGGAAGGAACAAGAGAATTTTTGGGCTTGGTATTGGCTGCTATTGCTTTGTTGTACCAATTAAAAGAACGAACCAAAATTTAACCTATAAAATAGGTGTTAAAATTTAAAGAAATGATTACAGAGAAGGAACAAGAAGTATTTATAAATTTAGTCAAACTTAAATTATCAGAAAAGGAACAAGCTTGGTTGGTGCAAAAAACGAAAGTTCTTTCAGATATAGAAAAAGATACAAAGTTTGCTGTTTTCTTTAGTCTTACAGCTCGTTTTATTTCTAATGAAGCACCCAAATGGAGTATTGAAGAGCTAAAAATACTTGAAGATATCTATCCTGGGTTTGGTAAAGTACTATGGACGAAGCAAGACTTGGTAAGGTCTGTGTTGATGATTGTATTAGATGTAGCATCTAATAAATCACGTATTACTACTCTTTTTGAAATAGCTGAAATGCATGAACTTATAGGTTTGTATAGAGGTTTGTTTCTTCTTAAAAATGCAAAAGAATTTAGTATCTGTGTGGAAGAGGGTATAAGAACCAATATGGTAAATGTATTTGATGCAATAATCGCGGGAAATCCTTTTGCAAAAGCATATTTGGAAGAATGGGCATGGAATCAATTGATATTAAAGGCATTGTTTTTGGATAGAAACCTTTATACAATTCAGTCTATTGATCAAGGTAAAAATGAAAACTTGGCAGGAATGTTACAAGATTATGTAAAAGAACGCTGGGCAGCAGGTAGAACAATCTCACCTGAAATATGGAGAATGATTGATGGGTATTTGAGAGAAGATGTTAGAGAAATATTGGTAGAAAAAGAATTTGTTGAACTGGAAAAAGAAGCAATTGATTGTGTCTTGGGGTCAGGTGATAGTTCAAGTGAATTTTGGAATAGGATAGGAAGTTTAAATAAAAAATAAGATAAATTATGCATTATATTGATCCACACATACATATGGTTTCTAGAACCACAAATGATTATGAAGCTATGCGAGCGGCAGGTATTGTTGCTATAATTGAACCTTCGTTTTGGTTAGGTCAGGCACGTACAAATGTAGGTTCATTTAAAGATTACTTTAGTTCATTAGTAGGTTGGGAGCGTTTTAGAGCTTCACAATTCGGGATCAAACATTATTGCACAATTGGTTTGAATTCGAAAGAAGCTAATAATGAGGCGCTCGCGGAAGAAGTAATGGAGATCCTTCCTCAGTTTTTAGCAAAAGAAGGTGTGGTTGCTGTTGGTGAGATAGGTTATGATGATCAGTCCGCTGCTGAAGATAAATATTTTAGAATGCAGCTGGAATTGGCAAAAGAATTTGAATTGCCAGTAATGGTACATACACCTCATAGAGATAAGAAAAATGGGACGATACGTAGCATGGATGTTATTGAAGAGCATGGAATACCTGCAAACATGGTTGTAATTGATCACAATAATGAAGAAACTGTAAAATCTGTTTTGGATAGAGGTTATTGGGCAGGATTTACAATTTATCCTAAAACTAAAATGAGCAGCAAACGAATGGTTGCGGTTGTAAAACAATATGGCTCAGAGCGAATTTTTGTAGATAGTTCTGCCGATTGGGGGATTAGTGATCCTCTGTCTGTACCAAAAACTGCAGCTTTGATGCGTGAAGAGGGAATATCTGAAAACGATATACATTTAACTTGTTATAAAAATGCATTGTCAGTATATGAGCAAAGTGGACAATTCAATGAATCGGATTGGAAACAAGATATATTGGTTCAGCAAGCAGAATTACATGAAGGTAATGGAATCCTTAGAGGACAGCAAGGGGAAGAAATTAGTTATAAAAATACAATAGAAGACTAAACATGAAATTGTTTTCTGTTTTACAATTAATGAGACCAGCGAATATAATTACGGCGATTGCCGATATAATAGCTGGGGTGGCAATAGCAGGATTTCTTTTTCCGGAGTTATGGACACAAGAAATGGCAATAAAGTTGTTGTTGTTAATTTTGGCTACAGCAGGTTTGTATAGTGGAGGAATCGTTTATAACGATGTTTTTGATTTTAAACAGGATAAGATCAATCGGCCAGAAAGAGTTATTCCTAGCGGTCGTGTAAGTTTAAAGCAAGCAAAAATTTTAGGAGCATTGTTGTTTGTTATTGGAGTGTTTTCTGCATTTATGGTATCTGTATTTAGTGGAATACTTGCTGTTTTGATACTGTTAGCTGCACTTCTTTATGATAAAGTAAGCAAACATAACAAGTTTTTTGGTCCTATAAACATGGGACTTTGTAGAGGTGGTAATTTAATTCTAGGAATGAGCATCAATGTCAATCTGGAACCAAAATATTGGTTGATAGGATTGCTTCCTGTTCTGTTTATTGCGGCCATTACACTTACGGCACAAAAGGAAACAAAGGGAAAAAACAAGAGGGCAATTATTATGGCCATGTTTCTTGACTTGACTATTGTTTGTGGGTTTGTTTTGATGGGATACCATTTAAATTTATCACTAAAAAAAGCGTTCCTTTTTCTGGTGTTGTGGTATGGTATGAATGTTGTTGCCAAATTAAGAGCAGTATTGACCAACAAGCCTAAATTAATTATGAATGCCGTGAAAATGGGGATATTATCACTTATTCCTTTAAATGCGAGTTATACAGCAGGGTTTAGTTCTATCTATTTGGGACTTTTAGTGATGAGTTTGTTACCGCTGTCCATTTATTTGTCAAAAAAATTTCCTGTAACATAATAGTGCGTATAGGAAACAAAATATTATATATTAAATGAGTACTACAAAAATAATTAAACAACAGTTTCAAGTAAGTATCAATTTTGATTTGATATTTACAGAAGGTGTTTTTGATAACAAGAATTTAATTCTAAAGGAATTACTTTCTAATGATACGTTTGTTAATGGAAAAGCGATTGTTATCGTTGACAAAGGAGTGTCAGATGCACATACATTATTAAAGGAGTCTATAAAAGACTATTTTAGTGTTCATTCTTCAGAAATTGAACTTTGTGGAGAGGTTCTTGAAGTGCCAGGAGGTGAACAATCTAAAAATAACAATGCTTATTTAAAGAAAGCCCTAAAAAGTATCAATGAATTCGGAATTGACCGTCATTCATATGTTGTTGTTATAGGAGGTGGAGCTGTACTGGATGCAGTTGGTTTTGCTGCTTCTATTGCACATAGGGGAGTTCGATTGATTCGCATACCAACAACCATACTTTCTCAGAATGATTCTGGAATTGGTGTTAAAAATGGAGTCAATTATTTTGGTAAGAAAAATTTCATAGGCAGTTTTTCTTCGCCATATGCTGTAATCAATGATTGTCTTTTTTTAGAAACTCTTGAAGACCGAGATTGGAGGTCTGGGATTTCAGAAGCTATAAAAGTAGCTTTGATTAAAGATTATGATTTCTTCCATTGGATTGAATCTCATACAGAAGAATTGAATAGAAGAGATAAAGAGGTTATGAATGAACTGATTTATCGTTGTGCAGATTTGCATTTGAAACATATTCAAAATTCTGGTGACGCCTATGAGCAAGGGTCTTCAAGACCTTTAGATTTTGGACACTGGGCGGCACATAAATTAGAACAACTTTCAAATTATAACATTCGACATGGAGAAGCAGTAGCAGTTGGAATTGCTCTTGATAGCACCTATTCTTTTTTAAAAGGACACATCAATAAAGAAGCATTAGACCGTATTTTAAATTGTATTTTAAAATTAGGTTTTAAGATTTCTTATAAAGAGTTTGATACCCAAATAGTTGATGGCCTGGAGGAATTTAGAGAGCATTTAGGAGGAGAGCTGACGATTATGCTTTTAGAGTCTCTTGGTCTTGGTTTTGAAGTGCATAGCATGGATGAAAAAGAAGTACTGAAAGCAATAGATTATATGATAAATTACAAATTGCAATAAGAGAGAAATAATGAATATTGGAGCTGACACACATTTGACATATTGTACGAATATTCATCCCGGAGAAACTTGGGATGAGGTCTTTAAAAGTTTACAAGAATACAGTCTTGGAATAAAAAAAGAATTCAGTCCAGACAAGCCGTTTGGAATAGGTTTGCGTTTGTCACAAATTAGTGCAGCTACTTTATTGAAAGAAGGGAAACTTCAGGA
>Ga0105356_10004191_pt1 | contig 13955 bp, 10 predicted proteins | sample GOMGulsemesocosm_3_FD_83502 | JGI IMG/M metagenome (GOLD analysis project Ga0105356, IMG submission 83502) | Methane-oxidizing microbial communities from mesocosms in the Gulf of Mexico - GOM9D Gulf of Mexico | ecosystem: Environmental > Aquatic > Marine > Cold seeps | place: Gulf of Mexico...
ATGATGATCACATTGAAAAAGGCGTTGAAGACGATGTGATCTTACTCGGTACGTTTGCTTTTATGCTTTTTCTTATCGCCCTAAACTTATATCGCCCTATCCGTAAGTTACAACTTCAGATAAATCATTTAGTTGAGATAAATCACACCTTTGGTAGAGGAGACCTGAATGCACGAGTCGATCTTCGAACCACCCCACTACTCAATGATTTATCTATTAGTTTTAATGCCATGGCAAAAGCAATTACAGAACGCGTTGATGAAGGTGAAATATTCGCACAAGCCTTGCCACATGAAGTCAGAACACCGCTTAGCCGAATACAACTGGCAGTCGGACTCTTGAGGCAAGATCTAGGGGAAAATAAACATACAGAATTACTGGACAGTATTGATGATTATGTCGACGACATGGTTGAATTATCAGAGCAGATAACTACCTTTTCACGGGTCAGCGCTAAACATTCCCATTATAATAACGAGCAATCCATTATAATAACCGATTTCATTCAATCACGGATCGCGCTATATCAGGTACCGAATAGTATTAGTGTCACTTATCGAGCAGATGATAAAATAACGATGAAGACTAGCCCCATGTGCTTACGCTTAGTCTTTGATAACTTACTCAAGAACATGTTAAATCATGCTCAGTCGGCAGTTCAGGTAAGCGTTATTCAGCTTGCTAACACCATAAAAATAACAGTCGAAGATGATGGCCCTGGTATTCCTCCCGAAAACTATCATCAAATTTTTATTCCTTTTGCTCGCTTAGATAAAAGCCGCAGCCGTAAAACCGGAGGTTTAGGGCTTGGCTTATCAATTTCGAAAAGTGCATCAAAACGCTTAAGCGGGAGAATTATCGTATCAAAAAGTAAGCTCGGAGGAGCTAAATTCACGCTAATTATTCCCTTGCATCAGAAAAAATGCGGACTCACGCAAACGGTTAATTAGTATAGCGGCTTAACACGTTATCTACTGATTTTTTCGGTGTTTTAGCTATCTTTTGAACCAAGGTAAACGGCACCGATGTTAAGTTACAACGAGACTTTATTTCGTCTAACATCACTAACCAAAGCTTCGTGGTCATTTCAGAGTCAAATAATGCTCGGTGAAAACCACCGCCTGACGGTATATTTGTATATTTAATCAGCTCACCTAATTTATGGCTCGGTGCATCTTGAAAGATACGCCTTGCCACCAACAATGAACAACTGAATTCACCATCATACTCGCGACCGATTAGCGCTAATTCCGCATCTAAAAAACGCTTATCAAATGATGCGTTATGCGCAACCAAATTATAACCCTGAATAAAATCAGCAAAACGATTCATCACCTCTTCACAAGGCGCAGCATCTTCTAACATGCTATTAGTAATACCAGTGTAATTGGCAATAAAACCGCTCACTCGTCGACCTGGGTACATCAATTCTTGAAAACGTTCAGTGATCTCGCCATTCTCTATCTTCACCGCACCGATCTCAATCGCACGGTCACCCATATCAGGTGATAGTCCGGTTGTCTCGAAATCTAATATAATCAGGGTGTCAGCGTTCACTATCATTCTTACTTTCTCTCTTTTTGTAGCCTATAAGCTGGCGGTAAAGTATAAAACAGTATGCTCACACAAGCGATCTATGTCTACACTAGGGGTAATGACTGTTTTAAAAGAGGGAACTGTATGTCAATAACACCTCTACGTGGTGGTCAACTATATCGACCTTCAACACTATCAAAGCTTGCTACCGACTGTAAATCGACCAAATATCTACAACCACTAGATCAAATTATTGGTCAAGATCGTGCGCAACAAGCAGTCGAATTTGCCATGTCGATTAAGGAAAAAGGTTATAATATTTATGCGCTTGGTAACAATGGTCTCGGTAAGCGCACCATGATATTACGGTACTTGAATCGTCATGAGCCTAACGATAATAACTGTGCACCAAATAATAGCGCTGTATTTGATTGGTGTTATGTCATTAATTTTGATGATGCTCGTCACCCTAAAGTGCTTAAGCTCCCTGCAGGAGAAGGACATCAATTCAAAAAAGATGTTGAAAACCTGATTCATCGCTTAGTAAAAGCACTACCAATGGCCTTTGATAATGAAATCTATTTCACCCGTTCCGATAAATTAAAGAGCCAGTTAGAAGAAAAACAAGAGGCGGTGCTGCAGGATTTAACCAAGTCGGCACAACAACACAGCATCAGCCTATCACTCACAGCCCAAGGTGATTATCAACTCATTGCGGTTGACCCTAAAGGTGAGACCTATACGGAAGAAGGTTTCGATAAATTAACAGACAAAGAAAAAAAACAATTTGAGAACAAGATCTCTGAACTTGAAAGCAAACTACGAGACATCATCCGCCAGTTAACTATTTGGGAAGAAGCGTATACAGATAAAAGTCAGAAGATGGATGAACAGATCGCGCTTGAAGTATTAGTGCATTGCACCACGCCTTTAAAAGAAAAATATAATCATCTGTCAGAAGTTAAAGCTCATCTCAGTGCGATGAATAAAGACATACTGACCAATCTCGAAATATTTGTAGAAGGCAGTGAGGATGATATTTCATTAGCATATGCAGCGTTAGATAAAAAAATGCCACGTCGCTATCAAATCAATGTTTTAGTTTGCCAAGAAACGGATTCTTTCCCTATTGTGGTTGAAGAGAGCCCTAACTACCATAGTATTTTTGGGTATATTGAAAATGCGACATTTAAAGGCACTGTTTTTACCGATGCATCGTTAATCCGCAGTGGTAGTTTACACCGAGCCAACGGCGGCGTATTGATGATTGACGCGGTTAAAGTCCTTGAACGCCCCTATGTTTGGGACGGTTTAAAACGGGCCTTACGCGCCAATAAATTAAACCTAAGTTCACTCGAAAGAGAAGTCAGTTTATCGGGTACGATCTCGTTAGACCCAGAGCCGATACCACTGTCAGTTAAAATTATCCTCTTTGGCGATTATGAAACTTACCAGCTTCTTCAGCAGTATGATCCTGAATTTAAAGAATTGTTTCGCGTGACCGCTGACTTTGAAGATGTCATGCCTAGAACCGATATTGCAGAGGCGCACTATGCCCAGTTCATTTCAAGCATCGTACATGATAACACTATGCTGCACTGCGATCGTAAAGCCATAAGCAGGATCATCGAATACAGTTCTCGCCAAGCTGAGGATCAAGAAAAGCTGTCGTTACATTCGCTTGATATTGCCAACCTATTACGCGAAGCAAACTACTGCGCACGCTTAGTCAACGCAACGCTGATCAGGCAACATCATGTCGAACAAGCGCTCTTAAATAAACAGCAACGTGCAGGTCGACTGCAAGACTACCTACTACAAAGCTTTATCAACGGCTCCACGTTAATTGATATTAGTGGTAAAAAGATTGGCCAGATCAACGCTTTGTCCGTCATTAGCACCTCTGAACATCAATTTGGGATCCCAGGTCGAATAACCGCGACAGCATCATTTGGTGAAGGAGAAATATTTGATATTGAACGTCAAGTTAAACTCGGCGGTAATCTTCACTCTAAAGGGGTCATGATTTTATCTGCCTACCTCGCCTCTGTGTTTGGTCAAACGGCCAAAATCCCACTCACCACACGCTTAACCTTCGAACAATCTTACGGCCAAGTCGACGGTGATAGTGCATCGTTAGCAGAATGTTGTGCAATCATATCCGCTTTTTCAAAATTGGCATTACGTCAAGATATCGCGATTACAGGCTCGATGGATCAGTTTGGTCATGCTCAGCCCATAGGCGGCGTTAACGAAAAAATAGAAGGGTTCTTTGACGTATGTTCTGCAAAAGGATCACTCGCTACTCAAGGCGTCATCATACCGCAAGCTAATGTCCATAATTTAATGCTACGCCGTGATGTCGTCGACGCCGTTGAGAGTGGAGTATTTCATATCTGGGCGATTGACCATGTAAAAGAAGCAATTAATCTATTCATCAATATCGTAGCAGGTTCAAGTGATGCTGATGGAAAATACCCTGATAATTCAGTATTTGGCATCACTCAATTGCGACTTAATAATTTGCGTAACGATAATAATCGTACCAACCCCGCAATTAAATAAAATAAATATAGATAAACCACTCACTTAGAATTAAAGAACCGTAAAAAAAGTTGACATAATATAGTGAAATTTTATACTGGCATGTCCTTGGCCTAGGTTAAACAACAACAGTAATGATTAGTCTAAAATGGAACGAAGACATGTGTGTCGGGATCGATGAGATTGATGCTGACCATAAAAAGATCCTCTCTATTATTGCATCGATCATTGAAGCCATTGATACCAATGCTAACGCAGAAACTATCGAACAACATTTCTCCGAACTTGCCTTTTATACAGCAGCGCATTTTAAGCACGAAGAAGCATTAATGCAGAGCATTAAGTTTAACGACTTTATTGAGCATCAACAAACCCATCAAGCATTTCTTGATAAAATCCCCGAGTTAAAAAAACAGATATTAGATTCAGAAAATACAGATTCGGCAGAACACATCAGCCAATTTTTATATGATTGGGTCATTGAGCATATATTGATTTCAGATATGGATTACGTGCATGCTTTCCATAATACAACAAAACACACTCTATCATTAAAAACGATATTCCAACGTACATCAGAATGGTTAAGTTATCGCGTTAACATTTCAAAACGCTTGTTAATTACATCACTGCTGCCAATCATTGGCATGCTAATACTGAGCTTTATTGCGATTAAAGACAACTACCAACAATACAAAAATATGCAATTGTTGGAAAACCTAACTCAAATTGTTCAACAGGTTAATTCGCTCACACATAGCTTGCAGATTGAACGTGGACTACTCTCAAGTTACATTAGTTCCGACTACAAACGTTTCTCTAAAGCCCTAACGGCAAGACAGTATAAAAGTAATAATGAAATTGATGAGTTTTTAACATTGCTTAACTCTCGAATGACATTATTAACAGAGCCTACGTTAGTCGAATTTATTAGTTCCACCAAGGTTGATATCGCAGAGCTCATCACCTTTAGAAGTACCGTCATGGATTCTGAGATAACAGACGAGAAAATGTTAACAGATTATAATGCCATCATTGCGAAGTTATTATCACGTGTTAATCGTTTATCTTTAATCGAGATGGATGCACAATTTGCCAATAATATTACTGCGATCAATGCCATGGTCGGATTAAAAGAAATACTTGGCCAGCAACGAGAAGTTGGTACCTTGTTAATCGATGGCCACCTAACAAAGCATGAACTCATTCACAGCGAAGCTTACAAGCAGTTGTATATGCAATTAGGCATGCAAGTTAATGCTATCTTTGTTTTCAATTATTCCGCCACAGCCAAGCAACAACAGGCCTGCGAAAATCTATGTAATATCACTGAACATAAAGCATTTATTGATAAAACAATAGCCGACTTTATGCTGCAACCTGAAAACAAACAAAATGGTCAGTTTTGGTTTATCCAACTCACCAATCGCATTGATGGGATCAAACTGGTTACCGATAATATCATCCGCGATCTCGAAGCTAAAACGAAGTTACGATTAAATAAATTAGAACAACGCTTTTATTGGGTATTAATACTCATCTCGAGTATTACTATATTTAACACCTTACTCTTTACCGTGCTGTACCACAGTGTGATCACACCTATTCGCCGTATTACTCATGCTTTAAAGCAAGTGACATTAGGCCGTTATAATCAACAAATAAATGATTATTCATCAGATGATGAAATTGGAGCTATGTATGATGCTTATGAAACCTTACGTAGGAAGCTGTTACAGGCTGACATGTCTAAAAGTATAATTAAGCGTCAACAACAATCATTATTAGACCGCCGTAAAGAACGCGATAAATACCGTGAACTAGCCTCAAGAGACACATTAACAGGCGCATTAAACAGACGTAAATTTAATCATATTTTGAAACAAGAAATTGGTTTTGCCAAACAAGATAAACAGAAACTCTCATTATTACTGCTCGATATAGATCATTTTAAAAAAATTAATGATAACTTTGGTCATGCAGGCGGCGACCAAGTATTACTGGATTTTTATGAAACTTGCTTTCGTAGCGTAAAATCATCCGATGTCGTCGCACGTATCGGAGGTGAAGAATTTGCCATTCTAATGCCTGAAACGAACAGTGCACAAGCAAAAATCATTGCCGAACGAGTTCGTCACAATATCAGTGAGCTGAAAGTGGCTTATGGCCAAGATCATATTCGCCTCACAGTGAGCATTGGGTTAGCCCAATGGCGCGAATGTGATTCACTCAATGCCCAAGAATTTATAAAACATACCGACAAAGCACTTTATCAAGCAAAACACGCAGGCCGAAACTGTGTAAAAATAAGTTCGTTTTAACACTCTGGCGAGTAATAACTCTATTTTGGACGATTTATAGACAAGTTTTTTCACTCGTCGATATTTATTTACATTATGTTACATAAATATCACATCAATTATTTAATCACATCTCTACATTCAATTAAAAATAGCGCCATTAAACACTAATTTTCAATTAGTTAGTTGATTGATAAGCATTCATAATAGTTATTATCACTGAATTTGTTACCGATAACAAACAAACGTAACGCACTGTCATGTAAGGTGGTTTTCCTCGGTTTAGGAGAACCTAACATGCCTTTAAAAATTAAATTTATTATGTTCGCAACTTTCATTTTTGCCTTATTCAGCACATCTTTTTATATGCATGGGCAACTTGAACGAACAGTGAGTCAGAACTTAAACAAAGTCCAAACAGACTATTATCCATCTTTAGAACTTGCTATCACCAACAACAATTTGCTATTGCAATTTGACCAACATATTCAGACCGCTGTAATGCTCGCCGAAGAGGAATACATTGAATCAGCGCTAGAGATTATCAATCATATTGGTGGCAATTTAAAACAACTAGCCCGAGTATCTAAATTACATAAAAATGAAGTTAACCAGCTAAACGATGCATTGCTAGAACTTGGCGTAAAATCGACTGATACCGCGTTACTATTTATCGATGGTGAAACTGATGTAGCAGATCTTTCCAAACTCGCTCAAGCCAATACACTCAGTTTTAATACCTTAGTTTCAAATTCCAAAGAACTGAAAAAACAACTCGAAACGGAATTTGAACAAATCATTACGAATACCTTAGAAGAAGCAAGTTTCGCAAAACAAGACTTTTTTATATTCAATATTATTAGTCTCATCGTTTTAATGATTGCAGGGCTCTATGCATGGCGAACAAGCTCAGAAATGAGTAAAAATTTAGATAAAGTAAGTGCATCCTTACAAGGTTTTGCTGAAGGTGATGGTGATTTATCTATTCGCATTGACTACCAAGGTAAAGATGAACTCGCTGGTTTAGTTAACTGGTTTAATTTGTTTGTTGAACGCCTGCAATTATCCATGCAACAGACCGCCAATAACATTGATGAATTGGCCAACATAACACAGCAATTAGACCAAAATAGTCAGCGCAATCTGAACTCATCTAAAAAACAATCCCAAACAGTCGCAGACACCTCGACAGTCGTCAATGAAATGGTCGAAGCCATCAGACTCATTACAGATAATGCCATTTCAGCCTCACAAGAAACCACCGCAGCAAATAAAAGTGCACAGAATGGCAGTGAAATCATTGAAAATACCATCCTCTCAATTAAAACACTCGCAACTGAAGTCGAAAATAGTGCTGAAGTCGTAAACCAACTCGTCTCTTTTACATCAAAAGTAGGCGGAACCGTTAATATTATTGGTGAGATTGCAGAGCAAACAAACCTACTTGCGCTAAACGCCGCAATCGAAGCTGCCCGGGCTGGTGAACAAGGACGAGGGTTTGCAGTCGTGGCAGACGAAGTGCGTAACCTTGCCTCACGAACACAGTCATCAACCGCTGACATCAAAGAAATGCTCAATGACCTCAACAAAATTTCACACACAGCCTCTTCTGCAATGAATCGAGGGGTAGAGCAAGCACACAAGGGGGTATCAGAGTCTTACAATGCCGTCGAGGCGCTCGCCAGTATCACGACAAAAGTCAGTGCAATTAATTTAATTAATGAGCGTATTGCAGAGTCCGCAGAGCAACAGCGATCAGCTTCAAAACATATTGAAAAAAGTATAAATAGCATCGCGAAAAATGCCTCTGATGTTCGTCTTAATGCAAATGAACTCGATAATATCAGTGACAGTATTCAGCAATTAAATGGAGCATTTCAAACGTTAACCAAGCAATTTAGATTTTAGTTCAAACTATTCAAAATATTAGAAGAATATTTAAAAGCCAAAATGGAAGTAAGGCAATCATATGAAAAAAACAATACTAACAACAGCGGTATTAACGTCATTAGCCAGCTCTGCTGCCTATGCCAATGAGACCAGTGATGATATAGATCAACTCAAGCAACAAGTTAATTCGTTAAACAGTTTAATCGCCAACATGACCAAAGATACAATACATGTGAGTGGATTTGCATCTGGTGCTTATGGCATATCCAACAATGATGCGGGTTATGCAGGTTACGACGCTGATGGTAGTTTTCATGAAGATTCGTTATTTGGTTTACAAGCAACATTTAAACCATCAAAACAGTTAGAAGCAACAATACAAATGGTGGCAAAAGGCGAGAATGGCTGGACACCAGAAGTTACTGCGGCTTACCTTGGTTATACCTTTGATAATGATATTAAGCTACGCGTCGGTAAATTACGTTTACCTTTATTTATGCTGTCAGACTATCTAGACCTTGGTTATGCCCAGCCATGGGCCCGTAGCCCTGAAGAAGTTTACGGTCGAGTTCCTATCTCATCATATACAGGCTTAGATGCTAACTATGAATTAGAGTTTGAAGATTCTTACTTAAACTTCCAACTATTCTTTGGTAGCGAAGAAATGAGTCAAGAATCTGCAGCAAGCGGCAGCGGTAAAGTTGAAGACATGGCCGGGTTAGTCACAACTTGGTACGATGACTATTGGACTGTTCGCGGTAGCTATACCGTAGGAACACTAGAAGACGTTAACTTTGCAAGCGTTTCAATTGATTTTAATAACGATGGCACCCCAGACTATATTGGTGGCGTATTGCCAGATATTGAATCTGAATCGGTATCTTACGCTAGTTTTGGCATACGTTATGAAGATGAAACTTGGCTATTCATGGGTGAAGCAACCCAAACTCGTGTTGATGGTTATTACTCTGATTCCAATGCAGGCTATGTCACTTTGGGTTACCACATTGATCAAGTAATGCCTTACATATCACTCGCTAAATTAGAAACGGTCGATAACGAAGAAAGAGAATCGCTTACTAATCCAGTACATAAAGGAAGTGCCTCGACGCTTACTTATGAGCGTAAATCTTACAGTGTCGGCGCACGTTGGGACATTCAACCTGGTTTGGCGGTGAAATTTGATGTCACCCATTCAACAGGTTTTGGTGGTACGAATGGCGGACTGCCAGTAGCACCTCAGGGTACTACTCAAGAAGACAGTACTACCGTATTCACAGTCAAAGTCGATGCGACATTCTAAGGACAGAGTCATGAACAAGAAAATAGTTATTTTATTACTTAGTGCTTTATTTTCACTCCCCTCTTTTGCTGATATCGTCATTGTGGGTAATCCAGCACTGCCCGATGGATTGACAAAAAAAGACGCCAAAAAGATATTTTTAGGTAAAAAGAATAAATACAGTACAGAGGGTTTATACCTCATTGAACTCACCGCTGACAATCCAATAAAAGCGCAGTTTCATAAAAAAGTAACGAAAAAAAGCCTTGCTCAACTGGAATCATATTGGTCTAAGCAACTATTTACCGGCAAGTTAACGCCACCGATTGAAGTTGCAAATGCCAATATAATGAAAGCGACCGTCGCCCAAAACACGAACGGTATCGGTTACATTAACGAAGCAGATGTTCATGCCAGTGTTAAGGTGTTATTTAAGCCTTAGTCATTAAAATTAATACATGTAAAAAAAGCCAGCTACATGCTGGCTTTACTGTCTATCAATATTATTTCGTTACACCTTTAATTTTCTCGACAGTACGTAACCCTGCCAATCCTAACATTGCCAGCGTTAATTCCATCATGACATTAAGGGGTAACTCAGGAGCACCAGCCTCTGGTAATCCCCACTGTAATAATGGGTTTATCACAAACGAGAATAAAAAACCGACACCACACACCCACATTAAAAATGGCCTCGCGCCAGCCACAAAAATACTACGATGCTGCACTTGAGCTTGCATAATAGCAGCCTGAGCTAATGCAGGTTTTTGCGCTAACCGCTGCTTAACAAGTGCTAACGACAATTCCTCTTCGTCAGACGTAAACAGATCATCAAGTACAGACCCCACCGCTTTAATTGGTTCAGTTGCCCCTTGATTAAAAAAACTCGCTAACAAGTTCATATCTTCTCCAAGTAAGTAATAAACAGATACCAAAACTCACTACGCGCAGCCAATAACTATTCGCGCAACATCGTGATGACTGAGTTCTATATCTGCAAGTGGAAATTGACTAATCACCACACCATGTTGAGCCTGATCTGCTACTGGTTGCTGAATGATCTCGTACGCAATATCTAAGCTCTGCAATTGACGTTCAGCATAATCACGAGTACAGCCCATAATAAGTGGCATGCTTAGCTTAACTTGCTCTTCATCTATACTCTCTGGAGAAAACTGAACACTGACAGTCGCATAATGTTCGCCACCAAGTTCAATAAGCTTACTTGGGTCGACAACAACGACCTTACCAGCATCTGCAAGTACAACCTTTGCTTCGACTTTGACATCTGTTAACAATACTTTATTCGCACAGAGTAATTTTGCTTGCTGAACTTGCAGCCCCAAATTTGCGACAAACTGTCCCATATCATAAACGCGCCCAAGCTCGTGTTCTGCATCTTGCTCAATATTACCTTCGTTCATTATAAACCTCGTAAATTTCCTACTTTATACACAAGTGAATACCGCCAAATTAGCGGCTAAGCTAAAATATGGCATTCAGTATTGAGACTGCCTGTAACACCTTCAACCCCCTGAATGACTACCTCAAACGATTCATTGTTTTCAACAACACCATCGTCTCTAAACGGCACATTAAATGTCATGCGAGACTCTCCTGCAGGTATCGAAAAATATTGTGTACCAGCACTTCCCAATGTTCTTAACCAAGTACCGACCCCATTAAACACCGTTATTTCAGACGTAAAGTCATTTTGCTCAGTATCTAAATGACGGATAAATAATTTGGCACATGTAACATCTTCAGTCGGCTTATCAATAATTAACTCGAAAGTCGCATAGCCCCCCTCTTTCCAAGTGCTAGGAGCAGAAATAACTTGCAACGAACTTAATATAGGAAGATCCACCAGCGAATCATCTTCTAAAATGATCCCCAGCACACTAACTAAGCCCGTCACTCCAGATACGGCTTCGATAACGACCTTAAATCGTTCATGCCCTTCCACATCTGCATCTTCTTGAGTCTGAGCATCGATATTGACGACAGTAACACTCGCAGGAATAGTAATAGTTGAATCCCCATTAGCAATATCAACCCATTGAGTTTGTCCGAGGCTATCAACGTAGTTGGCTTGTAATTGTAAGAAGTCATTAGCGTCTGTATCTTGATGTTCTATTTTTACATTTACTTGATAATCGTCAGGTGATGCCTTATCAAGTGTCATGACAAATTTATGATTAAGCCCGCCTTGACCTTGGTTTAATGAATCATCATCTGACCAACCACCTTCATAACGTTCTTCAACACCAGCCATATCAGCAACTAAAAGTAATGCAGGTAAAGCACTCTCACCTGTTGCGACAAGGATTGTTTTACGTAATTCGTTTTTAGAAAATTTGAATATAATGGGTAACTGCAACTCGCCTTTATTTATTTTGGCATCCGCGATACTAAACTCAACTTGTCCACTCTCGTTGGTGGTTAGCTCTGTTTGTCCAATACTGAATAACTCACTAAAATTGTTACCATTGAGGCTACTTGCTAGATCATGATCGATCATAACCGAGAGTGTTTTGTTAGTAATCGGCTTACTTTCACTGTCTAATACCGTAAACATAATCGACAATAATTGCGCATCCCAAACCTGAGAATATAGCGTTACCTGACCCGGTTCTTGCTCAATGTCGCCAGTGAAGGCAGTTAAAATAAAAGATTTATTAATACCTTCACAGCTAATGTCTACAGGGAATTCGAGCTCCCCTTTGGCCGATATTGGAACTTGAATTTGAAACGTAACTTCACCATTATCGTCGCTATATGCAATTGGATTCAATACCTTAAATTCAGACAAATCGGCTAGTTCATTCATCTGATTAGCTAAATTATGATCAATATTCACTTCAACTTTAGCTTGTTTAACGGGTGGTTCATCAACATCGCCGCCAGGAAATATGACAACGGTTACATCAAGCCGTTGCTCATGTTGTTCTAGCGCTTTAAGCTTGATCTGATTACTTACATAGCAGCCGCTTTGGCAGGCAATCAATTTTCCTTCAACCCGACTTATCGGCAATAAATTATGAGCATGTGCGACAGGTTTCACCCTCAGTCCAGGATCACAGTTTCCAGAATGAAGCGGTGACAATGCCAACTTAAGATCAAAACCAAGTTCCGGTAATTCATAAGGTAATTGCTCAGTTCTTAAATATTGGCGCGTACGCTCAACATCATGCGCTAAGGATGATAAAACACCACTGATCTTAGCTTTATTATTTAATGACATACCTGTCCTCCCTTAAATGTAATAAAGTTAACTAATCCAGTAATGTTTGTAATTGAACCAATGTTAATTCTTCAATAATGTCTTTATCATAATTACTAAGGCTTGTTTGATAAGTTGCAAGATTAGCCTCGAGTAACCCACTGACACCAGCATCCTCCAACAGCTCAAACGTGATTGAATCCAGATTACTTAGCAATACATAATTAATAATATTAGCAATCGCATTAGTCTGTTCAACAGCGATCTGCAATGAATCAACATTATTTAAACTATTCAATTCATTAAGCCTACGGCGATAATGCGCTAGATTCTGGTCGACGGTATTTATCACTCCGGTAGCATATAACTCGGTCATCGTCATCGGGCGTAAGTCATTAGCGAGTATATAAGTGCGTATAACAACTAATGCATTTATCTTGGTAATAATCTGCTGTAGATTACCTACATCAGATACTTCATCTGGATGTAACGTTTGCAATTTAGCCTTATAGTCAGATAAGTTAGCGTCAACTAACTCGTGGATACTGGCTTTTTCTAACTGCAGGATCGTAAGCGGGTTTAAATCGGCGTTAATCACATACTCACGAATAATCAAAAAAGCTGCATTAATATATTCTTTAAGCATTTGAGCAACACGTTTTTCAAATACATTTGGCACTGACGATGGCACCAGTTTAACCGACACTTCAGAGGCTCCCAATGGGTCAAACCCATAGCGGCTGGTATAGTTTTCACTTAATAAGCTGCCAGTCACTGTCAATAAGTCATCGTTGTTGGCTCGTTCCAACTGCATGGCCATTTTCAAATTAATATTCGTTTCACCCAGCTGGTAAAACTCAGGCACAAAGCCAAGTTCTAGCAAAGAATATTTACTGGTACCAAACTCCAATTGCTCATCGGGATCCGCACCAGCCATCCGCTGAGCGACAGCCATCGATTCTTGGTTTAGTTTTTCCTGAGTGTTGATAATGCTTTTAGATACTGTCTCTAAGATCTCATCCAGTGGCGCACTAACAAGATGCTCTGACAGGGCTGTATTATAAGACATAATAAGTCTCCAAATTAAAAGGTAAAATTAAGGTCGGTTTAAAATTGATAGGATTAATTCAAATCATGTCCCCACTCCACGACAAGTGGATAAGGAGACCAAGAGGGGTGA
>Ga0105356_10004195_pt1 | contig 13947 bp, 11 predicted proteins | sample GOMGulsemesocosm_3_FD_83502 | JGI IMG/M metagenome (GOLD analysis project Ga0105356, IMG submission 83502) | Methane-oxidizing microbial communities from mesocosms in the Gulf of Mexico - GOM9D Gulf of Mexico | ecosystem: Environmental > Aquatic > Marine > Cold seeps | place: Gulf of Mexico...
CTAAATTGAGGCTAAAAATTAACTTCATGGGTATAAGAAATCGAAATGCTATATTCATCATCGATTTCATCTTCATCTACTGCACTGACCATAAAACTAAAACCGGCTTTGCTAAGGCTCATATTGTAATCGAGATAATCAGTCCCCATGTCAAAATCATAACTCCCTAAATGCATACCGAATTCTACATCTTTAAATACATCAAAGGTAAGGTTTAATTCAAAGTAAGTATCGTCGCCAAAGTCTGATTCCCAATCACTGTGAGCTGTGGTTGAAACCCCTACAGATAAAAAATTCCAAGATGCAGATGCCATTACTTCTGAAAAATTTAAATCTTCTCCATCTGGGTATCCATAATAAATATATCCGAAATCATAGGAAACCTCCCCCATCTGACTAGCGAACCCTGCATAGAAGTCTGTTTCAGTTGTTGCATCGGAACCAAAGTCAATGTTTGATGCCCAAGCTCCCATGTACAAACCAGAATTATGCGAAAAATCTATTCCTCCTGAAACAGCTGGATTTTTGTCTGTTTGAGTTACGCCTCGCCACATATAATTATTAGTAGCTCCGATATTAGCAGTGATCCCTTCATCTGCATGTACTTGAAATCCTGATAAAACAAGCAATATACTTGTAGTAGAAGCTAAATATTTAGAACATTTCATTTTTCTTCCTTTATATTGAAACATCTATGTTGATATTCTTAATAGAATCTCATATAGAAATCATCCCCATAAATAACAATTTTAGTCTAGTTCTAGAGTTTAACTAGGTTTTATCGATACTTTTATCATTTATAGGCCAACGCTTTTATTTAAATTTTATTAATTAAAAAAACACAGTTTCAACACATTTGTTTGTTTTAATTACACTATCAAATAGAAATAAATTAGAATATAAAATGCTAAAGCTAATCATTGCACAACAGCAAGAACTAATAAGGGTTGGTTTGATACATTGTTTTTCTGAAAATGGCTATGATATAAACTTCGAACTATCCGATTTTTCTTCTCTAACGAGATATCTATTTAATAATCAAGCTGACATTCTGTTGTTAGATGGTGCTTTATTAAAAGATGATATTAAACACAGTATCAGAATAATTAATGATTTGGCTCCTAAAATCAAAATTATCATCACTACTGATGAAGAAACTTATTATAATTATTATAAATTCCTTAATGTAGGTTTGATATCTGCTATTTGCCTTAAGACAGATCCATGTAAAGACTATACTGTAGCTATAAATAGTATTCTTGATAAAGGCAGTTATATATCAACTTCACTACACAAAAAGATATCAGAACACAACTCAAAATTAACACCTAAAGAGCTGCAGGTAATAGAATTGTTAGTCTTAGGTCTAAGCAATAAAGAAGTAGCAACATCACTTAATAATAGTGAAAGAACAATTAACGTTCACCGCTCTAACATAATGCAAAAGCTTAATTTAACAAATGTCGTTGAGTTAATTAATTTTACCTATAAGTATGGTATGTCTCGCCTTAATCTCTATAGCAATTAGAGAGTAAGGCATATAAGGGGAAGGTGATTTGTTAGAATAAATATAAAAACAAAATAGCAGCGAAAATTACGATAAAACCTGAGACTGTTAAAAACCACCATACCAAATCGTTAGTATGGTTATCATCCTTGTTATTCATTTTATCTTCCATTAATTTAAACTTAAATTAAAGCAACCTGCTTTGTTGGGAATATTTGGATTGTTTTTCTGGCTCTCAAATCAAGTCGTTCGCTAATTTGAACTTGTGCTTTTCCGCCAATTAATTGCAGAAGATAACCTTTTGCAATTAAGTTATCTTTTGCACTTTGATCGTAGATATTAACTCGCATTCCAATACTACTTTGCAAGCGACTATAAAAAAATTTTGGATTTGTTATCTCGTCGATGCCTTCTTGTTGTGTGAAAAAGTCTGTGGTAAATTTTTTTGCTCGATTAATCACAAAAGGATCAACTTTAATGACATCGACATTTAATAAAAAATGTTTAAAAGCTGCCTTGTTATCAGAAAATATTAAGTCAAAATTTTCTAACTTTTTACTTTGTGACCAAGTTCGAGTCACGACATATTCCTGAGTATTAAATGTTAAAAACACAGTAGTCGCACCGGTCATTTTACTATGCCACTCTATTTTATAAGCGCTATCGTTTAAAATATAAAACTTTAGTTCAATAGAGTTAAATATTTCAGTATTAATGCATTTGAATGAATTGATGTTTTTAGGGACAGTATCCATTTCATCACCTTTAGAGAATTATACAATACTGTAATTTTAAAATTAAAATGTGAATGAAGTATGGAGCTTTTAAATTTTTATTTATGTGAAATTGAGGTTATTTTCTTATTTCTATATTTGAATTGATATTTATTTCACCTTGTCTATCAACAGATGCTATTTTATCATCACATAATAAAATAGCGATACTATTGGCGTATCTCCCTCTTATGTAATGTAATTGATAACCCAAACGGCCAAGTTCACACACCATCACCTTTTGAATTAAATTTAACTCTTCATATAATTTTGAATAATCATTTATTTGTTTTCTTCTTTCCGAATTACTTAGAAATGGTTCCAAATTGCACAATTCATTCATGATATTAATATCACAACTAAAATCTTTTTTTACTTCACAATTCATATTCCATACACTCTATAAGATAATCACATGCTCATCCTATTTATAAAATGTGTATAAAATATGGATAAAGAAAATATCCATTTTAATTAATATATTTTTATTTAGATGCAACACACTTTAAACACATTCGTGTTTTAAGATGAAAAGGTAGTATTTGGTAGATATAATCATCACTGAATCAACCAATATATTTATCTGCCATTTAAATAACAAATAAAGAGCTGTTAATTGCGTTTATCTCATATATTGAAAATATCCTTTTATTTACTCCATCTGGCAAGTATCTCATTTACTTATGCAAACACCTTTTCAGATTTTAAGACCAAATATGTAAATTCAGAGACCCCTCAAGAAAAACAAATATTACTTGATAGAGAACTTAAAAACCTGTCGACATATAGTTTGGAAGAGCAAGCGAAGTATTGGCAATATGTAGGTAAAAACCAAGCTACTTTATTAAATCAAACAGCATCAATTGTTGCTTTCACCGAAGCAATAAATATTAGAATAAATAACAAATTTTTACTTTCAGAAGATCTGGTGGCAGATTTAATTAACCGTTCACATAGTAAACACAATTTAACTCCAGGGATCAAAGCCGAGTGCCCAGATGTTAAGTTAGCTGTTAAATATGCTAAAAAATTAAATAACCCTAAAGTTATTCCTGGTGTTTTATCTGTTTGGGCAAAATGTTTATATTCTAAAGATAAAAGCATTTCGGAACCTATCAAAGTACTAAATGAAGCCCTGATTTTGGCTCAAAAATCGCATTTACCCCCTTCTGAACAAGCAACGATATACAGTCAAACCTCTTTCATGTACTTAAAAGCTTATTTATTTAAAGATGCATACAAAAGTACACTTCGTGCATATGAAATATGGAAAGAGGATAACAATGACTTAGGGGAATATTTTATGCTTGATCTGCTAGTTAGTACCGCTATTAAAATGGGAGATTATGTTCTTGCCGAGCAACATATTAATGAATTAAGATCATTTAAGTTTAAGCACCCTGAACATATTTCAGTCGCCTTTGTGATTTCATTTAGAAGTGCTGACTTAGCAAAACACCAAGGAAAGTTTAAAAAATCAATATATGAATATGAGCAGGCTTTAAAGCAACAGCATAATATGCAAGGTATAGCATACGTAAAAGCTGCATACGAAAAATTAATTTACACATATTTTAGAGATGGCCAGAAACAAAAAAGTGTTAATTTGCTAAATGAATTTGAAAAAAAATTTCCTGATACTCATATTCGTTTACCAGAAACAGCTGCAATTTCACTTTTTAATAATAAACAGTACCAAAGTGCCTTTAATGATGTGTTTCAATTACTTGAGACTGAAAAGAAAAGAAGAAAATTATTTATTGAAGATTCAATAATTCAATCACGTAAAACGCACAATGATAATTTAAAACAATTAAATAATGTTTTACTAGAACAGCAATTAACTTATTCTATTACAATTGGTTTTTTGATTATAATTATCTTAATTATTTTCATGGTATACCAGCACAAAAAAAGGATTCTATTAAAAAAAGAAAAGCATTTATCGATGCAATTACTTGATAATAAAAATAAGTTACTTGCTGATGTATCACATGAACTAAGAACACCATTAACTGTATTACAAATAGAAGTTGAAACTCTACAACATAATTTTTCAGATGATATTGACGCATCATATAAGGCTTTGCGTCGAAAAATTTCAGATATGAATAGCCTAATTGACGATATTTCTTTATTAGCTAAATCTGATAGTGCGTCATTAAAATTTGACTATGAACTTGTAAATATCAAAAGCTATATAAAAGATATTGAGAAAGACCTAGCTAATTATGTTACGTCTAAATACTTTTCTTGGTCTAGTAATATTAATTTACCAATCAAATATTTAGTGCACTTAGATAAAGCTAAAATTAAACAGGTTTTATTTAACTTGGTTGATAACAGCTTAAAGTACACAGACATGCCAGGTATTATAAGATATGAAGTTAAAATTGTCGGTAAAAGTATTGTATTTATCTTAAGCGATAGTGCCCCAACTGTTAAAAAAGATCAATTGAAGCTGATATTCGAACGTTTATACCGCGTAGAATCATCGAGAAGCCGTTCAACTGGAGGTTCCGGTTTTGGTTTATCAATTTGTAAGACAATAATAGAAGCACATAATGGTAAAATAATAGCAGAGCAAAATGATTTAGGAGGCATATCAATTGTTATCTCGATTCCACTCAATTAGTTATATTATATTTTTTAATTTTATTATTTGCTTTTCGATTTTTGCTGTTGAATTACCTTCAGAAAATAATTGGCTGAATCTAAACAAGGCAACAAAAGTTTATACTGATACAAATAAGCAATTTTCAAATTTAAACGTTCTACTCAGTGGTCAAGTTGATTTTGTCTCAAAACAACAAGCAACTTTCATTTTTTCAGATATAAATCATTGGATTAAAGTTTCACTTACAAATACACAAACAGTTAATAAAACAAGCTATCTCACTTTAGGTCATCAAACGATTAAATTCCTAAAAGCATATTTACATAATGATCAAAATACTCAAATTATTGCAGAGCTTAATAGTGCAAGTTCATATTCGTCTCGCCCTATATCGGATCCAATATTAATCTTACCGATAACGTTAAAGGCGGGTGAAACAAAGGTATTATATTTACACTATCAAATGATTGGGCACGTATCTTTAAATTTAAAGTTATTTTCTAAGATAAGCATGATGGAATATCAGAAAAAATCCGAAGTGAAAAACAATTTATTACTTGGGTTTCTTGTAGCAATATTAATGATGGTTGGGCTACATGGTATTTTAAATAAAAACTTAACTTATCTTTATTATGCAGGATTAATGATCTCTTTCATTTTTTTGATATGCGATTTAAGTGCTTATAACTTAAAATATTTCTGGCCTGATGGAGGGATAGTTGCTGAAAAATCAGTAGCTATCATTTTCAGCTTCATTCCTATATTTCATTTACTTTTTATTAGACAGTTTTTGAATCTAAAAACTTATCACAAAAAATTAAATATCGTTTATAAAACCTTTATTTTAATTAATATATGCCTACTCATTTTAACCCCTTGGGTCACTTTGCTAACAATATCCTTATTTTTAGGCACTTTAGTGATACCTGTACTGTGTTATACTGTTTACTGGAGTTTTAACCAACCCTTAATCGCAATTAAAACGTTTTCAATTAGTTTATTTTTTCATGTTGTCTTAATCAATTTCTTAACATTATTTGCAGTCGCAACTGGAAATTATATTCTACCCATCGAATTACCTGATTTATTAAAAGTTGCATATACACTTGAAGCAATATTTTTTGCAATTTCGTTAGCAATTCAAAATAAAGCATTAAATGAACAGTCTATTTTCTTATTAAAAAAGCAAACAGAAGAAAATAAAGCGATGTCTAATCTTGAGTATGAATTTAATTTAAGTGCTCAATCAAATAGAATAATGAAGCAACAAGCAATTGAAAAAAAAATTATGCTTGCTAATTTATCCCATGAACTACGTACACCACTTACAGTAATGCAAATTGAAATTGAAACACTCCAAAATGACTTTTCTGACGATATTTCTGCAACACATAAATCTTTATCAAATAAGGTTGAAGACTTAACTACTTTAATTTCTGATTTATCTCAAATATCACAATCAGACATTGTCAGTTTAGAGTTTAGTTTTGAAAAAGTTAAATTAGCCGATTTTTTTAAAGCTATCGATAAAGAATTAAAAATTTTTGTTATCTCAAACAAGCTTATTTGGAATAGTAATATTGAAATTAACGATCGTGAACATAGTATTTTAGATGCTGCAAAAATCCGTCAGTTACTTTTGAACTTGGTAAACAATAGTGTCAAATATACTGATCAGCCAGGAAAAGTTGAACTGAATGTATTGATAGAAAACACTATGTTATACATATCAATTAGTGATACTTCCCCTGGTGTTCCTCATGACCAGATGAAGCGTATTTTTGATTGTTTCTATAGACTTGAAGATTCCAGAAGCCGTAATACAGGCGGTTCGGGTTTAGGTTTATCAATTTGTGAAAATATAGTTTATGCCCATAAAGGCGAAATTTCTGCTCAAGAAAGTGATCTTGGTGGTTTAACTATTTTAATTAAACTCCCTTTTACTTGTAATGAAACAGATTTACTAAGGATTTAATGTGCCTAAAATTTTAATTGTTGAAGATGATTTGGATATTGCAAAAACGCTTACAGTATTTCTAACTAAAAGTGGCTTTACTACGGAACACTTAGCTACTGGAGAACATGTTGTATCAAAGGTGCAAGAAAATACACCCGATCTAATTTTGTTAGATTTAATGCTACCTATAAAAAGCGGTGAGCAATGTTGCTTAGAAATAAGAAAGTTCTCTGAGGTACCTATTATTATGACCACAGCGAAAGTTGAAGAGGTAGACAGACTTATTGGTTTGGAATCTGGAGCCGATGATTATGTTTGTAAGCCATATAGTGTTATGGAGTTAGTATTACGTATAAAAGCAATTTTAAAACGTATAAATAACTTAAATGAGTTCACTTTAAATCAAGGATTAACTATTAATGAACAGAGTTTAGAGATATCTTTTTTTAACAACCATATATCACTCACATCATTAGAATTTGCATTATTTGAACTACTTTATAATAATCCATCGAGAATTTATTCAAGAGATCAAATCCTAAATTTGGTATATCCTGATATGAGAGATATCTCAGATCGCGCAATAGATACTCATATCAAGAAAATACGTAAAAAAATAAAACTATTAGATGTAGAAACAGATGTAATTGAGTCTGTTTATGGAGCTGGTTATCGGTATATCGCTCCCCTTTTTAACAGGTAGAGCACTTATGCTTGTGTATCAGTGTTTATACAGTACACAAGCATAAAGTTTACGCCCCTATATTATCTATACTTATCTTTTAAACATAAGAGAGTATGTCACAGGAACAAAAAAGAGAGTTAATAATGCACCAATCGTTAGCCCAAATGCCATAATAATAGCCATAGAGTGAAACATAGGATCTTGATAAATAATAAGAGGTAGTAAACCAAGAGATGTTGTAAATGTGGTCAGTAAAATAGGTCTAATACGACTTTGGCATGCATTAATTATATTTTCTTCAAAACAATTTTCAAGCTTCATTTCCCTATCAATTTTATCAATCAAAACAATTGCATTGTTAATCACGATCCCAGCCAAACTGTAAAAGCCTAAAGTAACCATGAAACCAAACTTTCCTCCCATCAAATATAAACCTGGAATTGCACCAATAATCACTAAAGGAATTGTTAATAAAATTAGAGTTGTTTTACGAAATGATTTTGTTTGATAAATAAGTAAAATAACAATGCAAATTAATACAAATGGTAAATTACTACTTAAAGCTTTTCTCGCGGATTTAGTATCTTCAACTACGCCATCATATTCAACATGATGATCTATTGGTAAGCTTTTTGTTAATGATTCAACTGCTACAAGTAAGTGCTGCTTTAGCTCTTGAGCCGTCATAGATGCATGTCGTAAATCAATATTGGCTGTTGCAAATAAACCTTCCTTTTCAATAATAGAGAATTGCTCTTTAAATTCAATATTAGCCACTTGCTCAAGCCTAATTGATTTATTTTTCTGAGCAGAGTAAATGGGCAAAGATTTAAGTTGTTCTAACTCAAATCGGTGTTGATCATCTCCTATAAACATCATGGGGATGACATGTTCATCTTGCACAAACTCACTGAATACTTCTCCGTTATAATTAGCATTTAAAGAGTCTGTTATATCATTATGAGTCAACCCTTCCCTCGTAAGTTGAAAGTTATTAATATCCAGCTTTACAACATAATTTGTATTACCCCAATCCATTACAACATCTAACATACCATCAACCATTTTCATTTGATCTCGAAATGCTTTGGCATTTTTGTATACAGCCGTATTATCAATTCCTTTTATTTGTATTCGCAAAACATTAGAGTCAGATGTACCAATGAACATGCGTTTAATTCTGGGATTAACAATTGGGAATTCGTCATAAATTAACTGATACAATTTTGAAATAGTAATATCCATTTTTTCCATGTCATGTACAGACAAAATGATTAAAGCACGGTTCTTTCGAGGTTCTTCAGGGGTTAATGTTGTTACAAATCTAGGCCCATTATTTCCATTGTAAGCTATATAGTTAGTAACATTTTTAAAATGACTTTTATCTGAAAGAAAGTTAAATAACCGATGTAGTTGCCTATCGGTATGCTTAAAAGTACTACCACTTGGTAAGTCTAAATACATTAGAATTTGAGGCCTATCAGATTCTGGAAAAAACTGTTTTGTAATTTTTTTTGATAAAAATAGTGATACTGAAACTAAACACATAAGTACTATAATAAATTTCCATCTATGTTTTAATAAATAGGAAACACTTTGGAAATATATCTTATTACCGGTGCTAAACCCCCTGTTTATTTTGTCAGTTTTTCGATTAGTAGAATTAACTTCTTTCATAAAATGAAAGCAAATTAAAGGTACTAATGTCATCGCTAAAAGCCAACTTACACCCAGAGAAATTATAATTACTAAAGAAATAGAACGTGTAAATTCACTGGCTACATGCTCAGCTAAAATTAAAGGTAAAAAGAATAATATGGTTGTAATTGTTGAGCTCAATAATGGAAACGCCAGTTCTTTAATCGTGGAGCTAACAATCTTTAACCTTGGCGCTCCTTGTTGGAGCTTTTGCTTAAAATCATCTGCAATTACAATTGAATTATCAACAAGTAATCCTAAAGAAATAACTAAAGTCGCTAAGCTCAATCGTTCAATAACAATTTCACTCCAAAGCATGATGGCGAGTGTAATTAACATAACTAAAGGAATACTTATTCCAACAATTAGGCCGGTACGCCATCCAAAAAATAATAAAGAGACGGTAAGCACAATCGCTAACGACTGAATAATATTAAGCGAAACATTACCTATAATTTTATTAACTTGTTCTAATTGATTAGTAACAATATCAAGTTGATAACCTACGGGTAATTTGGATTTGATTTGTTCAATTACTTTGAGGAGCTTTGGAGTGAACGCCCTAATATTCAGACCATCTTGCATTACTACTGAAATCATATTTACAGCTTGTCCGTTATAATAAGCCGCAGAAATACCTATATCTTTCAATTTCCTATCAATACTTACCAAAGATGAAAGTGGAATTGTCCGGCTCCCATTAGGTAACACGATCAAAATATGTTCAAAGTCATTTACTGATAAAAATTCAGATGCAGAATTAATCATAAAACTATTATCTGAAGTTTTAATAACACCTGCTGTACCAAGGGTATTATGTGAGTTTATTTGATGTTTTAGTTGAGTTGGTGTGATTTTATATAAACTTAAAGCACTCATATTTGGTTTTAAAAATATAAGTTCTTTTTGTACACCAAAAATATCTACTTTTTTAACCCCATCTACTTCATGAAGATAATTTCTAATTAATTTTACTTGATCAATTACATCCTTTTGACTAATACCTTGGGTACTTAAAGCGAGGTTTAAGATAGAGACATCGCCAAGTTGATCATTCACAATTGAAGTATTGGTCCCTTTTGGTAAAAAGGACTGTGATTGACTAACTGTGTTTCTGATCCGCTGCCATATGTTATTTAAATCAAAATATTTATCATATAACTCAACATATATTGTAGACCTCCCATGTATAGAAGAAGAGCGTATAAGTTTAACTTGTGGAATATTAATTAATTGTGATTCTAATTTTTCAGTGATCAATTGCTCAATTTTAATTGCAGGCATACCTGGATATTCTGTCACTATGCTCGCTTCTCTGATTAATACTTTTGGGTTTTCTTGTGAAGGGATTGTGAAAAAAGCATAAATGCCATTAAGAGATAAGATAATGACTAAAGCAAATAATGTTTTTTGATGTTTAAATAAATATGAGTTCATGTAAATAACACCTATTTATTATAATTTTTATATAAAGCGACGACTTGATTTTCTTGCAATAAGTTAACTCCAGCAGAGGCAATAATGCTGTCATCATTTAACTTACCTGAAACTAATACTGAATTTTGTGATGAGCCTAAAATTACAATGGGCAGTTTATGTACACGTGAAGTATCACTATTGAAAACAAAGATATTGTGTTTACCACTCATATCTGAGTCTATTGCAGTTACAGGAATTTTAAATACTGTTTCAGTCGTTGTAATAATTGGTGATTTAAATTTAACTTGAACAGTCATGCCTGCAAGTAAAGTTTTTGGTTTCTCAGTTAATGCTAAGGTCACATTGAAAGTACTTTCATTAATATTAGGGCTGCTTATTTCTACTACTTTTGCAGGTATTTGAGTCGCATTTTTACTATTTGATAATATAGAGAGTATGTTGCCAATTTTGATGTTAAGTCTTAATTGCTCAGGTAAATCAAACTTTACCTGTAAGTTATTGTCTCCATCAATTTTTACTATTTTAGTTCCAGCATGAACTACTTGGTTATTTTGAACATACCTTTTAGAGATAACACCTGAAAATGGGGCTAAAACAATTGAGTTCTGTAAATCCTTTTCACAAAGCTTTTGTTTATGTTGCCCAGTTTCTAAATCATTTTTAGCGATGTTGAACAATAAATTCATTTTATCGATTTCAGCCTGAGATGCTAATTTTTGTATATATAAATTACTGAGTCTATTGTGCTCACTTTTTACTTGAATGTATTTTACTTTTACTGAGTCTAAATTACTGTTACTTTCAAGTAGTTTTAACTGTAAATGTTCATTATCTAGTATCGCTATCACATCTCCTTTTGTAACATACTGCCCTTCTATAGCGGTAAGAGTCTTTAACTTTCCTGATATTTGAAAACTTAAATCGCTATACTTGTTAGGATATACAATACCTAGAAATGAATGTTTCTTAAATGGTTTACTCGCATTGACCTGAGTCCAATAGATGGATCTTACCTTTTTTTCACCAATTAAAATCTCATTATTACAAGCTGTTAAAAATAAAATATATACCAGTATGAATTTCATTAAGAAGCCTCATTGACTGGTTTTTTGTTAATTTCATTTTGTACTGGCATTTTTAGAATTTGTAATTTCTTGCAAATTAAGCATAAGAAATAACCTAGGTCTATTTCCCACCATTTCACACCAAACTTTGCACATTGAGGAAATTTATGATGGTTGTTTTGATATCCTTCTCCAAAAACAAACCAGCCTAAAAATAGATTATTTACGGATTTATCAGGTGTATTATAATTACGATAACCCCTTGAGTGCGCAAATGCGTTAACCAACCAACCTTGAATTGGGTGACTCATAATACCTGTTAAATAAGCAAGTGAAATTAAATAGTCATTAGTAAGCAAGCCAATTATGTAAGATATTAAAATATGGAAAAGGTAAGGTAACCACCATAATTTATATCTATAAAGCCAGTGCACTTCACTATTTAAATCAGCCACTATCACGGTATAGTTTGGCCTTTGTTTAATAAGACCAATCATTATTTTAGTATATGACAACAATTGACCATAAATCAGTGAAAAATGCCCCATATAATGAGGGCTGTGAGGATCATGTTTCGTATCTGAATGTAGATGATGCATTCTATGCATGCATGTCCATGTTAGAGCGTCTAAGCCAATTACCCATGGTCCTGTTTTAATGATAAAAGCCTTTATACGAACACTGAATTCAACAGAACCATGAGCTAAACCTCTATGATAAAACACACTGATATAAAGTAAATTTATCGTATAAGATGCTAAAAAAACATACATCCAATCTAGGTTGAAATCCATAATTGTTCCACACAAGTATCTCTAAAATATACGCTATTATCTATTTTTTGATGTAAACACAATATAGAGCATTCTCTCTATCCTTTTTAAAATTGAGAAAATTTATAATTGAATACTTATTAGAAAATAACTTAGAGTTTGAGCATGAGTAGTATATATTTCGGCCAGAAATCACCGATTAAAAAAAAATTGTTAACGTATTTTCTCGATCTTTACGAATCGTTGCGCCTGATATTGCTATGAAACTAGCCAGAAAAGTTCTATTAGCCCCTAATAAGCGAAAAAACATATGGCCAAGTCATGTCGAAAAGTTCACTGTGCCGACACGTCATGGCAATATGCAAGCATATAAATATGGAGAAGGAAAATCAGTATGGTTAGTACACGGTTGGTCTGGCTCTGGTTATCAATTTTGGCCTTTAATGCAAAAACTAGCTGAAAAAGGGTTTTGTGCAATCACATTCGATTTACCTGCACATGGATTTAGTGATGGAAAATATTCATCATTACCTAAAATGATTCAAAGTTTTGATGATATAAGCCAAAGTTTATTTGAGCCCAGTTTAGTGATCACACATTCAATGGGGGCTTCTGTTTTAGCAAATTGCCAATGGTTCAAAAGATATGAAAGAGATATCATGTTAATTGCCCCTTTGCTTGAAACATATAATTTATTGCAATCTGCCGTTGACAATACTGGGTTTGACCAAGTATTATTTGATAAAATTATTGATGAGGTACGCAAAAAGGAAAAAATGGATGTGCCAAGTTTAAATGCGATTCCGCAATTTAAAAATTTTACTGGGAACCTCAAAATCATTCATGATATGACCGATAAATTCGCACCTTTAGCTTTAAGTAAAGTGTTAGCAAAAGAAACTGGCGCGCAGTTACATATTACAGATAAATTAGGCCATGGCAGAATACTACGTAGCCAAACCGTATCAGATATGGCCATTTAAAAACCTGAAATCATAAAAAATGGATAACTAACGTTATCCATTTTAATATCAATACTATGTAATCTTAAATCTTTAGATTAACGACACCCAGTCGCATCCATATCAACGATAATTGTTGAAGCTATCGCACCACCAGAGACTTTTAAGTAAGACCAATAGTTAGTTCCTGCAGCAACATTAATACAAGTTGTTGTTGAACCCGATGCCGAACCATCATTACTATTCGTACTCGGCCAACCACCATTCTTATATATAATATCAAGATTACCTTGACCATGACCTGTTGTGATTGAAATCGTTTGATGATTATTCACTTCAGGAATACTAAACCACATAGTTGAAGCATTACCTAAACACACAGCAATACCATTTTCTAACCTACCACTGGTAACTGCATTTTGTGTTGCACATGCGTCAACTAAAGTTGTTGTTGGCACTTTAGGAGAAACC
>Ga0105356_10004200_pt1 | contig 13935 bp, 9 predicted proteins | sample GOMGulsemesocosm_3_FD_83502 | JGI IMG/M metagenome (GOLD analysis project Ga0105356, IMG submission 83502) | Methane-oxidizing microbial communities from mesocosms in the Gulf of Mexico - GOM9D Gulf of Mexico | ecosystem: Environmental > Aquatic > Marine > Cold seeps | place: Gulf of Mexico...
CCCACAGTTTAACTCTTTCATGATTTGGAGGCAAGACAGCGTCTTCTGGAATCATTCCTGCTTTTTTAAGGCTCTCCAAACGTTGTTCCTTTAATTTTTCATATCCCTCGTCATAGCGCCCTTCATATTTTTTCCAATATTTTTCATCAACTTGTAAGGGCCAATGCGGAGATGTATAGGCTGCATAAGCAAAAAAAGGTTTTTTATCTTCTCTGTTTTTGTCTATGTACTCAATAAGTTTATCTGTAAAAAAATCTGTAGAATAATCCCCTTCCTTCCAAGTTGTAGGTTCATCATCTTCTAAATATGGTGTGATAGGATCATTTGCAAAAAGCCCTTGATCATTATAATGATTACCAGCACCTCGAAGGTTAATAAAAGAGCGTTCAAACCCTCTACTTAAGGGCCTAGACAATGAGTCTCTTCCTAAATGCCATTTACCAGTCATATAAGTGTGATAGCCATTAGACTTTAGTAATTCTGGAATTGTAACTATTCGATTTGTCAACCTTCCTTCATAGCCGAATCCAGCATCTTTATTTGATTGTATTCCCATTCCGGCAATATGATTGTCATTTCCTGAAAGTAACATCGCTCTGGTTGTTGCACATAAAGGGGAGGTGTGAAATCTACTAAACCTAACCCCTTGTGCTGCCAAATTATCAATATTTGGAGTTTCAATATCACCACCATAACAGCCTAAATCCGCATACCCAAGATCATCTGCTACCAATAAAAGAATATTTGGCTTTTTAAAAACTTCCTGATTATTTTTGTTTGACTTAGAACATGAAATTAATGAGCCAATTATTAATAAAAGTAGAATACTTTTAATCCAATGAGTTTTATTTGGGGAGGTAATATTTACCACTTCGGTCTTAATATTGAATCCATTTTTCATCACTTTTTTGATTTAAATTAAATTACGAAATGAGTTTTTAAAATGTTCTTTGTTTTAAAGTTAAGTAATTTATATTAAATCATGTTTTATATGACGCTCGAAGTCAATGAGTTGAAGTTGGGTCGAAGCTGTAATTTTTTGAAAAAAATCTATTTTGAAAAGAAGAATGTGAGGAGTCAATTCATAGTAGTTCGATCTCAATGATATTTGGATTTAAGGACGTACAACTTAGAAATAAGGATAAAGTCTTTTTTGAAATTGATAACTATAGTCCATTTTATGCCTTTAAGAACTTGAGGTTTTAATTAATGCACTTAAGCTTTACCGGCTTATTATTCATTTATCACATAGAGAACACATTGATTCCATTTCTCTTAACAAATCGATATCTAACATTACTTATATTTTAAGTATTTGCGGATTATTGTGCACTGTCAATAAATAAGAGGTAAGTATACTCAAATAACTATTTAAATTTTGTAAATTTGTCCGCGTTTAAAAGCGCAATATGACAACAGCATCGAAATACATTTTTGTTACAGGAGGAGTAACTTCATCACTAGGAAAAGGCATCATTGCCGCCTCTTTAGCAAAACTACTCCAAGCTCAAGGGTACCGAGTAACCATCCAGAAATTAGATCCGTATATAAATATTGATCCGGGAACATTAAATCCTTACGAACATGGGGAATGTTATGTTACCGATGATGGTGCTGAAACCGATTTAGATCTTGGACATTATGAGCGTTTTTTAAATGTACCAACCTCACAATCAAACAATGTTACTACTGGGCGTATTTATCAAAGTGTTATTGATAAAGAACGACGTGGAGAATTTCTTGGGAAAACCGTACAGGTGATTCCTCATATTACAGATGAAATTAAAGAACGCATTCAGATTTTAGGAAAATCTGGCGATTACGATATTGTTATTACCGAAATTGGAGGAACCGTTGGGGATATAGAATCATTACCTTATATAGAAGCCGTAAGACAATTGCAATGGGAACTTGGAGAGAACAATGCCATTGTGATTCATTTGACTTTAGTACCTTATTTAAAAGCAGCTGGTGAATTAAAAACGAAGCCAACACAACACAGTGTAAAAACACTGATGGAAAGTGGTGTACAAGCCAATGTATTGGTGTGTAGAACAGAGCATGAATTAGGGGATGGTATTCGTACCAAATTAGCCCGTTTCTGTAATGTGAAACGCGAAGCAGTTATTCAATCTATTGATGCGTCAACCATTTATGATGTGCCTAATTTAATGCTTGAAGAAGGCTTGGATAAAGTTGTCATGAAACAACTAGAATTAAAGTGGGAAGCACCATCTTTGTCTCTATGGAATGAGTTTTTAACACGACATAAAAATCCAAAGAACGAAGTGACTATAGGGCTTATTGGAAAATATGTGGAGTTACAGGATTCGTATAAATCTATATTGGAATCTTTTATTCATGCAGGTGCGGCAAATGAAGTAAAAGTAAATTTAGAATTTATCCATTCAGAATTTTTAAATACGAATAATATCAAACCAAAATTATCACACTTAGATGGGGTTTTAGTGGCACCAGGATTTGGTGAGCGTGGTATAGAAGGAAAAATTGATGCTGTAAAATATGTTCGAGAACAGAAGATTCCGTTTTTTGGAATCTGTTTGGGAATGCAAATGGCAGTGATAGAATATTCACGAAATGTATTAGGGCTAAAAGATGCTAATTCTACAGAAATGGCCGAAGGCACAGAGCATCCTGTTATTAATTTAATGGAAGCTCAAAAATCAATTACCAATAAGGGAGGAACAATGCGTTTAGGAGCCTGGGCTTGTAAATTAGATCCAGATAGCATTGTGTCCCAAGTATATGAGCAGGACGAAATACAAGAGCGTCACCGCCATAGATATGAATTTAATAACGATTATAAATTACAAATTGAAGCTGCAGGAATGAAAGCAACAGGACTTAACCCAGACACTGGTTTGGTAGAGATTGTTGAAATTCCTGAACACCCTTGGTTTGTAGGCGTACAATACCATCCAGAATATAAGAGTACTGTAGCAAATCCACATCCATTATTTGTGGCTTTTGTAAAAGCTGCTCTTACGTATTCTAAAACAAAATAATAATGCCAGTTTGGCATAAAACAATGTTTCGGTTAGTTTATTGATAGATAAGATTTACTTAAAAACCGGAGAATTATAACTTATATACATGGAAGAAAAGAAATTAGACCTTAATTCAATAATAGGCTTTATACTTATTGCAGGAATTTTAATTTTTATGCTTTGGCAAAATAAACCGACACCAGAGGAAATTGAAGCTCAGGAAAAAGCAAAGCAGGAACAAGTAGAAGCAGAGCAACAAACAAAGGAATCTAAGGACGAATTTAAAACTACAACTGCAGACTTTTCGGCTGCATCAGTTACAGATTCAGTTCAGTTAGCCAATCTAAAAACTAAAATAGGAGCATTTGCCTATTCAGCATCTTTGGCAACTGCACAAGATGGTGTGACAATCATTGAAAATGATGTACTTTATATTAAAGTAAATAATAAAGGAGGGTATTTTTCTGAAGTTAGATTAAAGGAGTTTGTAAATCATGATTCACTCCCTGTATATTTAATTAAAGATCAAAATGCTATTTTTAATATCAACTTTGGTACAACAGACAATCGCACTTTAAATACTCAAGATTTATATTTCCAGCCAACTTTAACTAAAAGTGGCGATAATCAAATCTTATCTATGAAACTAAAAGTTTCTGAATCGAAATTTTTAGAATACAGATATGAACTAAAGCCTAATGATTATATGTTAGGATTTTCAGTAAAATCTCAAGGATTAAATACTGTAATTAATAGTTCACAAGATGTAAAATTAGATTGGAGACTTAAAGGACGACGTCATGCAAAAAGTATAGCTTACGAAAGCCGTTATACACGATTAACTTATCAATATGAAAATGGCGATAAGATTAGTAAACTCAGCCAAGCTGGGGATGATGATGAGGTTGAAGAAAATGTAAGTTGGTTATCTTACCGTCAACACTTTTTTAGCTCTATATTATTAACAGACAATCCATTTAAAACAGCGTCTTTAAAATCGACAACTCTAGCAATTGATGAAGAAGTAGATACTCTATTTACAAAAAGTTATGCAGCAACAATGCCATTGACTTTAAATGGAGGTGAGTTAGACGAGTCTTTAAGCATGTATTATGGACCAACTGATGGTAAAGTTTTAAAACAATACGATAAAAATTTAGAAGAAAGTATTCCTTACGGTTGGGGTCTTTTAGGATGGATTAATAAATCGTTGTTTATCCCATTATTTGGATTTTTAAGTGGCTTTTTACCTTACGGTATTGCCATTATTGTAATGACTATTTTAGTACGTTTAGTGTTGTCACCAGTCCTTTATAAATCTTACTTGTCTCAGGCAAAAATGAAAATTTTAAAGCCAGAAATTGCTGAGATTACTGCGAAGTACAAAGATAATCCAATGAAAAAGCAAAAGGAAACTATGGCACTCTATAGTAAGGCTGGAGCTAGCCCTATGAGTGGGTGTTTGCCAGCTTTAGTACAGCTTCCTGTGTTTTATGCCTTGTTTATGTTTTTCCCAACAGCCTTTGATTTACGTCAAAAAAGCTTCCTTTGGGCAGATGATTTATCATCTTATGATACCATCGCAGAGCTACCGTTCAATATTCCAATATATGGAGATCACGTAAGTTTATTTCCTATTTTGGCCTCTATTGCGATTTTCTTTTATATGAAAATGACAACAGGACAACAAGTAGCATCACAACCAACACAAGAAGGGATGCCTGATATGGGGAAAATGATGAAGTATATGATTTACTTCTCACCAATAATGATGTTGTTCTTCTTTAATAATTATGCAAGTGGATTGAGTTTGTACTACTTCATTTCTAACTTAATTACTATTGGTATTATGTTAGTGATTAAAAACTACATTCTTGATGAAGAAAAGATTCATGCTCAGATTCAAGTGAACAAGAAAAAGCCTAAAAAACAAGGTAAGTTTCAAAAGAAAATGGCTGAAATGATGGAGAAAGCTGAAGAACAAAAGAAACTTCAGGAGAAACGCAAAAAATAAATTCATTAAAATAAAAAGCTGTCTATTTAGACAGCTTTTTTGTTATATAACATTTTAGTGATAATTTCGTTTGGTAGATTATATAACGGTCACACTTTGACAAGCTCAGTGAGACATGGATAAACCATAACCCTTAAATGATTATAATGAACAAGAGTATCATTACACTTATAATTGGATTACTTTCTTATACTGGATTTTCACAGGACATTAATCAGTTTGATGCAAAAGGTGAACGTCATGGTATTTGGAAAAAAAACTTTGAGGGTACAAATCAAGTCCGTTATCAAGGTCAATTTGATCATGGTAAGGAAATTGGTGAGTTTAAGTTTTATAAATACATTAAAAAAAAGAGTTTGCTAACAGCAACAAAATTATTTAATAGTACCGATAATAGTGCTTTTGTAACGTTTTTGTCTTCAAGAGGAAAGGTAATTAGTCAAGGGAAAATGCTTGGTAAATTATATATTGGACAATGGACCTATTATCATAATAAATCTGAAGCAGTAATGACCTTAGAAACCTATGATGCTAATGGTTTACTTCAAGGAGATCGTTTTGTGTATTATAAAGATGGCCAGATTGCAGAGCACGCTAATTATGTGGTTGGAAAACTTCAAGGGACATCAATTTGGTATTCTGTAAAAAATGTAATTTTAAAATCGTTTATATACGATAACGACGAGTTACATGGAGCGGCCAAATATTATAACGGTAAAGGAGAACTCTTGGTTGAAGGAATGTATAAAAGAGGAAAAAAAGCTGGAATTTGGACCTATTATGAGAATGGTAAAGTTAAAGAGATTAAGGATTTTTCAGCGAAGCCAAAATCTAAATCCAAACAATAGGTAAAACCTATTTTAGGCATAGAGATATAAAATGGTAGCATGTATTTGTTACCTTTTTTTTATTTGTAAATTTGCGACATGCAAAGAGTAGTAGTAGGACTTTCAGGAGGGGTAGATTCAAGCGTTGCGGCTTATGTGTTACAGCAACAAGGGTATGAAGTTATTGGCTTGTTTATGAAAAACTGGCACGATGATACCGTGACGATTTCGAATGAATGTCCATGGCTTGACGATAGTAATGACGCTATGTTAGTCGCAGAAAAATTGGGTATTCCGTTTCAAACCGTAGATTTAAGCGAACAATACAAAGAACGTATTGTAGATTATATGTTTAATGAGTATGAACGTGGACGAACACCAAATCCTGATGTGCTTTGCAATAGAGAGATCAAGTTTGATGTGTTTATGAAAATAGCGCTAGAACTAGGAGCCGATTTTGTAGCTACTGGACACTACTGCCGAAAAGGTGCACTTTCCAAAGATGGGAAAGATGTATTTCAATTGCTTTCAGGAAAAGATGGAAATAAAGATCAATCTTACTTTCTGTGCCAATTATCACAAGAGCAATTGTCAAAAACCTTATTCCCAATAGGGGAACTTACCAAACCAGAAGTTAGAGAAATAGCAACTGAATTGGACTTAGTCACTGCAGATAAAAAGGATTCACAAGGATTATGCTTTATTGGAAAAGTTAGGCTTCCGGAATTTTTACAACAACAATTAAAACCTAAAGAAGGGGTGATTGTTGAAATTCCGCAGGAACAAGAAGTGTATCATCAAGATGAACCCATATTTAATTCTGAAGAAGATAAACTTAAATATCTATCTCGAAAAATTCAATATTCAATTACAGATGGTGATATTGTTGGAAAACACCAAGGGGCACATTATTTCACAAAAGGGCAACGGAAAGGATTAGCCGTAGGAGGAAAAGTTGAGCCTTTATTTGTGATTGATACTGATGTAAATGATAATGTTATTTATACCGGACAAGGGAAAGCACATCCGGGATTATATAAAAAAGCTTTGTTTGTGACTAACGATGAATTGCATTGGATTCGTGAAGATTTAAAACTTCAAAATGATGAGACTATGGAGGTCACTGCAAAAATTAGATATAGACAACCAATGCAAAAAGCAACATTACATAAAGTGGATAGTGGTATGTATGTATCGTTCGAATCTCCCCAATCAGCAATAACCGAAGGTCAGTTTGTAGCTTGGTATTTAGAGGATGAATTAGTTGGTTCTGGAGTTATTTCTTAACTTGCAGTGACTTAACACCCAAAAATGCTTAATAAATATCTCTGTATAGGCTTGTTTTTTTGTCATTTTTTTGCGCTTGCGCAACAAGATGCATGGGTCTATTTAACCGACAAGGAAAATGTTGCTGCTGCAATTGCGACGCCAATAACGATACTTACACAAAAGGCAATCGATAGAAAATCAAATCATGGTGTTGCCATAGATTCTAGAGACGTTCCTGTAAACGAATCTTATATTTCTCAGCTTAAAAATGCTACAGGAATAACTGTTTTAGCAAAATCCAAATGGTTTAATGCAGTACATGTACGTGGAACTCAAACAAATATTAATAATTTATCAGGATTAAGCTTTGTGGATCACTTAGATTTTGCCGATAAAAGCTTAAATGTCAGGACTATTACTGAGCCCAAGATGGATAAGTTTGAAGCTGAAACAACTCTTACCAACTTTGTATATGGAAATACCGCAAATCAAGTGGAAATGATCAATGTCGATGATTTGCATGTAGGTGATTATACCGGAACAGGAATGACCATTGCGGTAATTGATGCTGGATTTACTAATGTAAATACTATGGCTGGCTTTCAACGTTTACGGGATGCTGGGCATTTACTTGATGGCTATGATTTTGTAGATAGAACCAGTAATATATATGCATACACAGGAAACTCTCATGGTACAAATGTATTAAGTACTATGGCTGGTTATGTTCAAAATCAATATGTAGGAACTGCTCCCGATGCTTCATACTATCTATTTAGATCAGAAGATGCGGCATCTGAAAACCCCGTAGAAGAAAGTTATTGGGTTGAAGCCGCAGAGCGTGCAGATAGTCTTGGTGTTGATGTTATTAATACATCTTTAGGGTATATAGATTTTGATAATTCTAATTATGACTATGCCACAACTGATTTAAATGGAAATACCGCTTACATAACTAAAGGTGCCAATATTGCGTTTGATAAAGGGATGCTAGTGGTAACTTCATCAGGAAATTCAGGAATAAGTGGAGTTGCTGCACCGGCTGATGCTGCCGGAGTATTAACTGTTGGAGCTGTTGATGCTAACGGCACTTATGCGTCATTTAGCTCAAGGGGAAGTGCCATTCAACCCACACAAAAACCAGATGTAGTAGCAAGAGGGTCTGGAAGCTATATTCTTAGCTCTAGTAATGCTATTGTTCAAAGTAACGGAACCTCCTTTAGTTCACCTATAATGGCAGGCGGTGTAACTTGTTTATGGCAAGCTTTACCGAATAAAACAAACGCAGAAATCATGCAAATAGTGCGTGAAAGCGCATCGCAGTTTGCAACCCCAGATTATTTGCTAGGTTTTGGTATACCGAATCTACAATTGGCTTTAGATAATGTTTTGTCAACGGGTTCTAATTCTCAAATGACGTTTAAATTATTTCCAAATCCAGTTGATAATATATTACATATTGATATCCCTGAGGATATTGAGGAGGCAATCATTACAATATATAATGTATTAGGGAAAAAAGTTGTTAGTAGTGTTGTTAGCAGAGGGGCGAATACTGTTAATTTAGAACAATTGCCAAGCGGAGTTTATCTCGCCAAACTGGAAGGTGAAGACCAAAGAATTAATACCTTTAAGTTAATTAAGCACTAGTTTATATTTGGTTTTGTGTCTGCTTTAGAACATTAAATTAAATTAGTAAACGAACTTCAAAATCTCAGATGTAATATAGAATTTACTCCTTGAATTTGTTATTTTTACCTTTGAAAGAATACCTGAGTTAAATAAAAAGCATAAGAATTTGAATAATAGAATAACCGAATTATTTAATATACAATATCCAATTATTCAAGCAGGAATGATTTGGACCAGTGGATGGCGATTGGCAAGTGCATCGAGTAATGCTGGAATTTTAGGATTGATTGGTGCTGGATCAATGTATCCAGACGTACTTAGAGAGCATATTCAAAAATGCAAGGCTGCAACTGATAAGCCTTTTGGTGTTAATGTGCCAATGTTATATCCAAACATTAAAGAAATTATGGATATTATTGTTGAGGAAGATGTTAAAATTGTCTTCACTTCAGCAGGAAATCCAAAAACATGGACCACATGGTTAAAGGAAAAGGGGATTACGGTTGTGCACGTTGTAAGTAGTGTGAAGTTTGCACAGAAAGCACAAGACGCAGGCGTTGATGCCATTGTAGCTGAAGGATTTGAAGCTGGAGGTCACAATGGGAGAGATGAGACTACCACTTTAGCATTGATACCTATGGTGAAAGAGCAGATTGATATTCCCTTAATTGCTGCTGGGGGAATTGCTACAGGAAAAGCCATGTTGGCAACTATGGTATTAGGAGCCGATGGTGTTCAAATAGGGAGCCGTTTTGTGACGAGTGAAGAATCTTCTGCTCATCAAAAGTTTAAGCAAATAATTGTTGATGCCGAAGAAGGCGCAACACAATTAACCCTGAAAGAATTAGCACCTGTACGGTTGATAAAGAATAAATTTTATCATGAAGTGCAAGAACTTTATAAGACAGGTCCCACACCAGAAGAACTTAAAGAATTGTTAGGTAGAGCTAGAGCAAAAAGGGGGATGTTTGAAGGTGATCTTGATGATGGCGAGCTTGAAATAGGTCAAATTTCTGGATTGATTCATGATATTAAGCCTGTTGCAGACATTATTATTGAAATAGTGGAAGAATTTGAGGACTCAAAAAACTTTATTTCAAAATTATAAAAAGAATAAATGAGTAACAGAGAAGCACAACTAAAAGCATTTGATAGATTATTAACGATAATGGATGAATTGCGTGCCGAATGTCCCTGGGATAAAAAGCAAACGATGAAAACTTTACGGCATCTAACCATTGAAGAGACCTATGAATTAGGTGATGCGATTCTAGATAATGATTTACAGGAGATCAAGGGAGAATTAGGGGATTTGTTACTACACATTGTGTTTTATGCTAAAATTGGTAGTGAAACCAATGACTTCGATATCGCTGATGTTGCAAATGCTATTTGTGAAAAATTAATACATAGACACCCTCATATTTATGGAGATGTAAAGGTTAAGGATGAAGAAGAGGTAAAACAAAATTGGGAAAAACTGAAGCTCAAGGAGGGTAAAAAGAGTGTTCTAGAAGGAGTGCCTAGAAGTTTACCGGCCCTGGTCAAAGCTAGTCGAATTCAAGATAAAGTTGCTGGTGTAGGGTTTGATTGGGAAGAGCCACATCAAGTTTGGGAAAAGGTAGAAGAGGAACTGTCTGAATTTAAGGTAGAAGTTGAGAAAGGCGATCAAAATGCTATGGAAAGTGAGTTTGGAGATGTGTTATTCTCTATGATTAATTATGCTCGATTTTTAAATATTAACCCTGAAAATGCACTTGAAAACACCAATAAAAAGTTTACAAAAAGATTTCAATATCTTGAAGAAAAAGCAAAAAACATCAACAAACCACTGAGTGAGATGACCTTAGCGGAGATGGATGTCTTTTGGGAAGAAGCTAAATTGTTATAATAGCATGAACAATTGCTAAAATTTCATTGCTATGTTTGTTGTCATTCCGAATAGTTTTTCAAATAAAAATAGTAACGAGAAGTAATTCATATTAGAAGGTTATTTGTTTTTGATATACCAAATCAAAGGATTGATACTCTAATGGACATAAATTTCTTGTCCATAACACCCCTAATTGTAATGTTTTTTAACAGAAAACATCCAAAAAGACATATACGACGTATATACTATAATCTAGCATAAAACGCAGTGCAATCTTTGCACAGATTAATAGCAAATTTTAAGTACTGGTTAATACTTGAAAGCGGTTTTATGTTGTTTAGTTAGTTAGAAGAAAACATCCTACTCGTGTATACAAGTAGGATGTTGCTTTTTATATCAATTAATAGAATTGTTTCACCTTTTTCAACTTCTCTTGCCAAGTAATTAAGGTGTTTTTATGATTTTCAATATTCTTATGAACATCTTTTACTAAAGGATTATCTGCGGCAACGTTAGAGAAAAACTGAAGATTGTTTTCTAACTGATTAATTTCTCCTTTAATTTCTCCTATTTTTTTACGAACAAAATTATGTTCATTATCTAAGGATCGTCTATCTTCTGAACTGGCCATAGATGCCAACTTATTATCATATTTTAAGAGTTCAGATTCATTTTTGCCAATATCTAATTTATTAAATAAGCCATCAATTGCCTTATTAAATTTACCGTCAATAAAGCGCTTATTATATGGAACTCTACCAATAGTTTTCCAGACTGCAATTTGTTCTTTTATCAATGATAAATTCGCTTGAACATCATCAGTAAACTCAATTGATTTAAGTCCTTCTAAAGCTTTTGATTTTTTTTCTAAAGCTTCTACTTCATCTTTATTAGCAGCGTTTCTGTTTTCATGAAATTTGTCAAAATAGTGGTTACATGCCGCTTTAAATTGTTTCCAAATTTTATCACTATCACGTCTTGGGACATGTCCTATTTTTTTCCAATCATTTTGGATTCGTTTCATAACTGGCGTAGTCGCCTCAAAATCCTCATTATCTTTATGTTCTTCAGCAACTTTAATAAGTGCTATCTTTTTTTGTAAATTGTCGTATTGGTCTTTCTTTAAGTTTTTATAGAAAGTGTTTTTCTTTCTATTAAAAGCTCTAACCGAATCCTTAAATTTTGCCCAGGTTGCTTCATTGACCTTTATTGGAACTTTACCCGCATTAAAAAACTGCTCACGCAAATCTTCTATCCCTTTAATTTTCTTTTGCCATGCACTATGATTATTAGATTCGTCTTGAGTTATGAGGTCAATTTGAGCAATAATTTCATGTTTTTTCTCAAGATTTTTCTCATAAACTTTATCCTGTTCAGCATAATACTCCTGGCGTTTTTCGTGGATTGTTTTTGTAGCCGCACTAAAACGTCCCCAAATATCTTCACGTTGTACCTTGTCAACAGGGCCAAGTTCTTCTTTCCATATTTTATGAAGTACTTGTAGTTCTCTAAAAGCTCTATTGCTATCTGTATCTTGTGCGAGCTCCTCAGCGCGTACAATAATTTTTAATTTTTGTTCTAAATTATGTTTGAAATCTAAATCCCTTAAATCTCTGTTTAGATGTAAAAAGTCATAAAATATTTCTACATGGTGATGGTAATTATTCCAAACATTATTATACTTATCTCTTGGAATAGGACCAGCATTTCTCCAGCTCTCTTGTAATTCTTTAAAATGCTTATAAGTGGTATTTATATTTTCTTCAACGTTTATTAATCCTTTTATTTCTTCTATAATTTCTAGACGCTGTTCAAGATTCGTTTTTAGATTCTTTTCTAGATTTTTATAGTAAGCTTGGCGTTTATCACGATATTCTCTATAGATATCATTAAAACGAGTTTTTACATCACTCTTAAAGTGAAAGTCAATTGTATTTCCTCCACCAGCAATAAATTCCTCTTTCTTTTCTTCTAAAAATGCACTGAATTTAGAATTGAATTCACTTTTAATAGTTTCAAAATGAGATTTTATAACTTGTATTTTTTCATTGTTCACTAAATCTTCAAGCTCAAGAACCAAAGCATCCATAGTCATGGCATGATAGTCTTTTTCGACAATTTCATGACGTTTACTATTGCTTTCATCCTCGGCATCCTCAGCATTTGAATCTTCAATTTCCTTTATGGCATGTTCCGATTCTTCTTTTGAAGTGTTTTCTACGTTTTCAGTAAGATTTTCAGGTTGTTCAGTTTCAGGTTGATCAGTTTTATCACTTTCATCTTCATTACTAACAATTTCGTCAGCAATGATAGGTTCAACATCTTCTTGACCGTTCTCAGTGTTTTCTTCTTTTGTAGACTGGGTGTCAACTTCTATAGAGATGTCTTCACTTTTGATACTGATATTCTCTTTAATTCCATCTGCTTCTTGCAGGTTATCTTTCTCAGACATTTCTTTCAATGTTTAGGTTCGTTTAATCGCTAATTTGGCTAAAGATAATATTAACAGGTGGAAATACAAAAAACTTGGTATTGATTTCAGGAGTTTTAATTTTAATTCCAGATTTCCCAAGCTTTTTCAGCTTGTAGTTCAAGCATGTCATGACCATTGCATATGGTGCATCCTTTAAGTTTTCCTATGCTTAAGAATTTTGTTTCTTCAGGGTTATAAATGAGATCGTATAAAAGGTGATTTTCTGTTAACGTATCATATGGAATACTTGGACAACTATTCGTGTTTGGAAAGGTGCCCAATGGCGTACAATTAATAATAATTTGATAAGAAGACATGACTTCTTCAGTAAGCATGTCATAAGTGTAATTTGACCTTTTTGAAGCTGTTCTTGATACAAAACTATAGTCTTTCCCCAACTGTGTTAAAGCATAAGCAATTGCTTTTGAGGCTCCGCCAGTGCCAAGTATAAGTGCTTTTTTGTGATGCGATTTTAAAAATGGTTCTATTGATTTTTTAAAACCAAAGTAATCTGTGTTGTACCCAATTAATTTTCCTTTTTTTGTGACCTTAATGGTGTTTACTGCTCCAATTTTTTTGGCTTTTTTATTCAGCTTATTTAGGTATGGGATTACCGCTTCTTTATAAGGAATGGTAACATTAAGACCTTTTAAATTTTGAGTGGTGCTAATAACTTTTAGAAATTCATCAATAGTATTAAGATCAAAATTTTCATAACTATGTGCTAACCCTTCATTTTCAAACTTTTTTGAAAAGTGAGATTTTGAAAATGAGTAATCGATATTTTTTCCAATAAGTCCAAATTTAGACATCTATTTTTCTTGTTTTTTGACCATACC
>Ga0105356_10004204_pt1 | contig 13931 bp, 7 predicted proteins | sample GOMGulsemesocosm_3_FD_83502 | JGI IMG/M metagenome (GOLD analysis project Ga0105356, IMG submission 83502) | Methane-oxidizing microbial communities from mesocosms in the Gulf of Mexico - GOM9D Gulf of Mexico | ecosystem: Environmental > Aquatic > Marine > Cold seeps | place: Gulf of Mexico...
AAATCAAGTATCGGTAGCAAAATGTAGCACAGTTGTATCATTTACTAATAATGGCGAGTCAATCATACGTCTGAGTATTTACATATGTTGAAGAAAAAAAAATAATCAACAGCTGTGATTTAGCTGGTTTATTTAAAGTAACAAGTATTGACTTTATTTCCTCACTAATTGTCGTTATTAAATCCAAGGAAGAGATAAATAGTTTGATAGAAAAATTGAAGTACAACCTATTATCATCATCTTACCTATCTTTATTTTTTGCTGCTGCAATTTATTATATGGCTGTCAATTTAGGTACCGCGTTAGTCGCGTATAAACCCAGTGGCATTACTTTCATATGGCTACCATCGGGTATTGGTTTGCTCATGATGTTAAAATGGGGATTTCGAGCGGCACCCTTTATTTATGTCGCCAATTTTATTGGCAACCTCCCTGATCTCATACAAACTCATACCTTAGAGCTTGCAATCTATCATACTTCTTTTACCTCTTTGGCAGATCTAATTGCACCGGTACTTGGTATGATCTTGTACCGACGTTATTTACCAAAAGGGTTAAAAAGCAGTCAAGATTTATTGATCTTTTTTATCTGTACCTGTTTAATTCCCTTAACAATTTCAAGCTTAATATTAGCAATGAATGCCTTAAAAGGGGGCTTCATTGACTACTCCCAATTCTTCAATACCGCTTATATGCTATTTTTCACTGATAGCTTGGGTATTATTTGGATTTTTCATATCAGTTCTGGTTGGCAAGACAAAGGTAACACTCCTTTAAATCCTTTATTTATTGCATCGACATTAATTATCTCAGTGTTACTCATTATAGGTCTTAGTTTCTTCACTGGATTGATTTATTTGATCACGCCAATTCTTATTTTCGCAGCTTTTGGCGGCGAGCAATTAAAGGTCGCTCTATTAGGTTTTGTCACCATAGTTATTATTATTGTCTCAACCGCAAACGGTTATGGGCCCCATGGTGCTGTCGGTAGTATCGAAACAAATATTGAAATGATGGCCTTTATTTTTGCCATCGCTTTTACTTTATTTGGTGTATCTTTGCAAAGCGCCAAATTAAAGCGCAGTGAAGTCAAGCGAATAAAATTGCAAGAAGATAAAGAAACCGCTCAGAGTGATGCGATTAAGCATTTACAAGAAACGATATTAGTTAAAGACTACTATTCTAAGCAGTTGGAAGTTGATATAAAAAAAGCAACCCGTGAATTGAGGAATAAAAACTTAGAATTGCAAACGCTAGATCAACAAAGATCACTTTTCTTTACTAATATAAGTCATGAATTTGTTACTCCTTTAGCACTTATTAAAGAGCCAATACGCAAGTTGGGTGCAGGGGATTATGGTACGTTATCTGACAAAGGATACGAGGCGTTAGATATTAGTCAGCGGAATATAAATCGCCTATCAACTTTAATTCATGAACTTTTAATGCTGGCGAAATTCGATGCTGGTGAAGCCCAACTTGATGGTAAATACGGTGATATTAATATCTTCTGTAAGAGAGTTGCCACCATCTTCAATCATAAGGCTTTAGAAAAAAACATTCATTTTAAAATAGATGTTAGTGAAGAGGTATTTTCAATATTTTATGACGAAAAGAAAGTTGAAAAGGTGTTATTCAATTTACTGTCAAATGCGTTCAAATATACCCCTGATAATGGAGAGGTGTTTTTCATTGTAAATTACGAGAATAGCAATGATAACATCAGTGGGAAATTCATTAACATTATCGTTGAAAACAATGGTATGAGTATCAATGACCTTGACAGAGAACATATTTTTAATCGGTTTTATCGTACATCATCGGTAAAAAATGATCTCGCAACAGGGACAGGTATTGGACTCGCCTTAGTTAAAGAATTGGTTGAATTACATGGCGGTGAAATAACTGTTGATAAAGGCAGAAATAATCAAGGCAACCTATTTACAGTTTTTTTACCCACAAGGCAATACCACTTCCCGAATCAAGAAATTCTTATCAAAGAAGATGTTGGAACAGAGCATTTAAACAATAAACGTCACAATGGCGTTAATAATAAACACAATGTTCTAATTGTCGAGGATAATGACGACATGCGCAGTTTCATTGTCGCTCAGTTAGATGAAGTCTTTAATATTTATGGAGCAAATAGTGGTAAAGAAGCGTTACACATCCTTAATAAGGATAAAGTTGATGTGGTCATTTCGGATGTGATGATGCCACACATGAATGGCGTCGAATTACTGAAAGAAATTAAGCAGACTTATCCGTTAATCCCCGTTATCTTATTAACGGCGAAAGCAAATCATGATACCCGCATACTGGCGCTTAAAAATCACGCGGATGATTTTTTAGCTAAACCGTTTAATACTGAAGAGTTAACGTTGAAAGTAGCCAACTTGGCTGGCAATGGTGTGAATGGTTTTTCGAATAATCATCAACAAATAGCGATTAGTGATTTTGATAAACAGTTAAATAACAGTGAATTCTTAAATAAAGCTCGAAATTGTATATTAAGTCATATGCAAGATCACAATTTTGACGTTAAAGCATTGGCTGATAATTTATTCATGAGTCGTTCAACTTTGCAAAGAAAAATTGAAAATCAAATTAACTTAACTGCGGCACAATTTATTCGTCATATCCGTTTAGAACGAGCTCATCAGTATATTGAAAATAAAGAGCATCGTACCTTAGCAGAAACTGCTTATGCCGTGGGTTTTAAGCACCCGGGTTACTTCTCGAAACTCTACCGAAATTATTGTCAGCAATTAAATAAAAGCGACTAAAAAATAAACTACTACTCGTCCATTTTATTCTCTAAATAGCAAAGATGACTCATTATTCGACAATAATGAGTCATCTCTATGCAATAAATTGCATCTTACCACTAACAACATATGCTTAATTGGCAGACGAGATTCTTATAACATCATCGTCAATCACTATATCTGACAAAAGGTTTTAAAGCGTTCGGCATGAGATATGTCTTTATAAAATATGCACAAGGCGCGTTTCTTTATTGAAAATATTTCCCTAGTTTGGGGGTTATGATGATAGAAGAGCTCATCAGAAATTTAGATCACAAAACAACTAAGTCGTTGGCAATAACGATTAAAGCGGTACTGTCTGATCATATACGCTTTATTAGGGAAATAAATCGACTTTTGATATTGAAGGACGAAAGAAATTCACTATTTACAAATAAGAATATTAGTGTCCATCAACAAATTTTTAAACAGTGGTTCGAGTCATATCAAGATACGTCTTTGCGAAAAAATCCAGAATTGGAAAAATTTATCAAATTGCATTCAAAATTACAAATAATGGCAAATGAACTTTCGGAAAGATTCCAAGAAAATGGTAAAATAGACATAAACAAATATGAGAACTTTCTAAATAAAAATGATATTTTTTTCGAATTCTTATGGCAACTGGCAACCGAAGTTATTTCTGCTCAGTACCAATTTGATTTGTTGACAAAGTTACTCAATAGGCGAGCATTTTTACCTATATTGCAACATGAATTATCTAAAGTTAATCGTCTTAAGTGTTGTTGTAGCATTGTTTTGGTCGATATAGATGATTTTAAAATAATTAATGATAAATTTGGCCATGATACCGGAGATTCTATTTTAACTGAGTTCGCAGCTGAATTGCTTAATCATTTACGGGAAAGTGATTGTGCTTCTAGGCATGGCGGGGAAGAGTTTCTTTTATGTTTACCTGATACCGACGTAAACCAAGCATATATCGTTATTGAGCGATTAAATGAGCATATAAGGGCCCGCGAGTATTTGTTAAATATGCACTTAACCGCTTCTTTTGGTATTGCACTTTTAGAGGAGGACATCAAAAGTTCCATTATTAACGCTGATAATGCAATGTATCAGTCAAAAAACAATGGAAAAAACCAAATCACGATATTTACAGAAGATAATCGATAAAGTTAAGGATATTGGTTAAAATTACATAAGATAACTTTCCAACATATTATTAAAGGTATTAAGATCGATTGGTTTGGTTAAATAAGCACTGAATCCCGCTTGTTTACCCTTAAATAAATCTGTCGGTTTGGCTTCTGCACTGAGAGCGACAACAGGAATTGTTTTCAGCTTTTCATCTGCTTTAAACAATGAGAGCAATTGATAACCATCCATCTTAGGCATTCTAATATCGAGCAAAATTAAATCGGGCATGATTTTTTTAGCGAGTTCTATACCTAGTTCTGATCTGTCTGATGTATGAAGTTGAATATTTGGTTGCAGTGCAATCATTTTCTCAATGAGTTTTAGATTGGCAAGGTTGTCTTCAATACAGAGTATTTTTTTGGTCGATGCAATTTTAATTTTACTTATATTGTCAGGTGCAAACGCAGATAGCTTTTCCATTGGTATGGTTTGTGGAGAAGTATTGGTATGAGTAGGTAATATCACTTCAAAAGTACTGCCTTGGTGCATGACGCTTTTTACTTTCAATTGTCCAGCCATTTGTTCAACTATCTGTTTAGTAATTGCTAAACCAATCCCCGTTCCTTCGACATTGCTTTTTTCAAAATTAAGACGATTAAAAGGCATAAATAATTTATCCATGTCTTTTTCCGCTATACCTATACCAGTATCAGCAATAGTAATGGATATTAAATCTGGATCAATCATATTCACTTTAAGTAAGACACTACCATTTTTAACGTTATATTTTATGGCATTAGAAAGTAAATTTAACAGAATTTGTTTGAGTCTTAACCGGTCAGCAAGCATATAGGTATCGGTTTTTCCTTTAACCACTAGCTTAATCTGTGACCTTTCTAACGTAGTATTTAATAAACTAAGACACTCTTGGATAAGTACGTCTAAATTCAGCTGCTCAGCTGCAAGTACTAAGTGACCGGACTCTATTTTTGCCAAATCTAAGATCTCATTAATTATCTTCAATAAATGATGGCCGGCTTTCAATACTTCGTCATTGAGGCTGCTTTGATTAACCCCCATACTTTCATCAATTTGTAAAATTTGACTAAAGCCAATAATGGCGTTTAGTGGTGTCCTTAGTTCATGACTCATGCAAGATAAAAATTCAGACTTTGCTCTGTTAGAGCACTCAGCTTCTTCTCTTGCATCGATTAATTGTTGTTCAATCAAAGTCTGTTCAGTTATGTCTTGTATCGTGCCGACGATTTTTTCACACTGGCCGTCTGTATCATATCTCGCTTCAGCTATTTCATGTACGTAACCTAAATTACCATTTAGGCGGATTACCCGATAAATTATATCTATATTGCCGGTTTTAAAGACTTGCTTTTGTGCAGTTTTAACTTTGTCGACATCATCAGAGTGAATGTAAAGGTAAAAATCTTGTTTTTGATAAGGAAAATTAGTCAAATCATATCCTAAAATATGAAATACTTCTTTTGACCACTCTTTTGTATCTAGCTTCAGATCATGCTGCCAGTGACCAATCTTAGCAATTTGTTGCGCTTCTAATAATTGCTTTTCGTTTTGTTGTAACTGGAGCTGAGTTTGAATTTGCAATAAAGAATTACTGATGATACTCGCCATAGTAGAAATTAGTTGAACTTGGGATATCGACCAGGTATGTGCTTTTGTATTGTTGGTTAAACCAATAAAACCTATGGTTTTCTCCTTATTTAAGATCGGAACAGCCAAAAAAGAACTGATATTATATTGATTAAACCAATGCCGTTCTAGCTCAGTTAATTCATCAATACTATCTACCTGAATCATCCCGTTGGGTGTGAGTCTTTCATGCCACCATGACCTGAAAGCGATAGTAATTTGCTGCAATTTAACGGCAGAGGCCTCGATACTTGGTTCATACCATTGATAGACTAGCCTTAATTCTTGGTTATCTTCTGTAAATTTACATAAAAAGGCGTGTTCTACATTATTAAACTCTGCCAGGTCATGGAGAATACTTACCATAAGACAGTCGAATTCTTCAGTCTTACAATCAATTAAGTTAAATGCGGTATTGCTTACTAAATGTTGAATTTGATTTTGCAGTAATAAATCATTCTCTTTTCGTTTTAGTTTACTAATATCGGTTCGTATTGATAAGTATTGTTGGGGGTGGCCTTTATCATCTAAAAAAGGAATAATAGTTGATTCCCACCATGAAAGTACGCCATTCTTATTTCTATTACATATTGTACTTTGCCAAATATCACCGCGCGAGATGGTCTGCCATAGTACTTTATAATAGTCTGCTGTGTGGCTACCTGATTTCAGTAGTCGATGGTTTTGCCCTAATAATTCAGACTGTTGGTAGCCACTTATTTGGCAGAACTTGTTATTTATATAAGTGATATTGCCATTTAGATCACTAATGCTAACAGCAGCATGTTGATTTAATGCGGTATGCTCACGTTGACGACCATTATATTCAAATTTTAATTTTTGTAAGAGTGCTTTTTCTTTCCAGTTCTTATTAAGGATCGCGGTAACTGTTGATCTTAATATGTCAGCATCCACCGGTTTCACAAGGAAGCCTAAGCCGCCTTTTTTAATTGCCTTGATTTGATGGTGTGGATCCGCCTCGCTTGAGACAAATAAGATCGGCAAAGAAAGATATTTTTCATGTTGTTGTAAAATAGCCGCTATTTCTGAACCAGAGACATCTGCCATGTATTCATCTAGCAATAATATGTCAGGATCAAACTCTTCTATTACCTGTATGGTCAGCAGCGGTTGGCTTAGTGTTCGTACTTCCATACCTGTCGACGATAGTGCTTTTTTGTGAGTAATTAAGGTGATCCGTTCGTCATCTATCGCCAAAACACGATAAGGGTTCTGTGGTTTGGCAAGACCTAAGCGGTTGAATAATTCATTTAACTGGGTTAAGCCGGGGTATTTCTTTAATAAGCTATCATATCCCCAACGTATAATTTTCAAACGCTCTAATAAATTATCTTGTGAGGATAAAATCACAACGGGCAAGTTTTGAACTGCATTTGTAATATGTTTATCTATAAAATCAACGGCATGATTTGATTTTTCGATTGATTGTATGTTCAATATTAACGCTTTTGCTTTGAGATAATTATCATCAACAAAAAAATCAGTAAACTGCTCGAATGAACTAAAAGGTTGTACAATATAATTAATGCCTTCTAAAATTTTAGCTAAATACTGATTGTGATTCTCATCAGAGTCGACTAGAAATACTAATTGAAAGTCATTGATTTTATCTTCATTTTTGATTGGTATTTCTTGCATAATTAAGTCACTAAATTGATAAATATAACAATTTCACAGAGTCCACTTATGGTGATTAGGCTCGGTATGTGTTTTCAAATTTTGAATTGTCGCTTCCAGTTTTTTTGGCTTGCCGTAGAAATAGCCTTGTGCGAGCTGTACGCCTAAATCTTTTAGTACCTCTCCTGTTTTCTTATTTTCAATACCTTCTGCCACCACCGTAAGTTCCAAGGAATGGCACATAGAAATAATACTTTTTACTAATACAAGACACTTGGAAGATTCATAAAGCGTTGCGATAAAAGCCCGATCAATCTTTAACGTATCTATTGGTAAGTTGAGTAAGTAGCTTAACGAAGAATATCCGGTGCCAAAATCATCGATAGCTAAACTAAACCCCAAAGATTTTAACTGCCATAAGATAGGATTTACCCGTTCAAAATCATCTAAAAATGAGGTTTCTGTTATTTCTAACTTGAAGTCACCAGCATTGACTTGGTACTTGATGAGATTTACTTTTATATTTTCGATGAATTCTTGGTTTAACTGCGGAGAAGCGACATTGAGAGAGAGTTTTTTTAATTTTGGGTACTCAATTTTCAATTGCCTATGATTTGAAAATACGTTTTCAACAACAAAATTTCCTAACTCGATAATCATACCGGTTTGTTCTGCTATCGGGATAAAGGTATCTGGCGTGACCATACCTAGTTCTTTATCGTGCCACCTGATCAAAGCTTCAGCACCAGTAATTTCGCCGGAAGTTAGTTCAATTATCGGTTGGTATACCATATAAAAAGCATCTGAAGTTACGGCAGACGATAATTTGTTTTCAATTAACTCTTTGAGATCTAATTTATTTTTTAACTTTGTATCGTATTGAGATATGTTTTTTTTACTGATAAAACTCTCATAGGCGGCGATAGAGGCGTTCTTGACACAATCTGCCCAACTAGTGTGTTCAGCTTTTAACGATTGAATATAAAAACCAAGGGAAGGTTTAAGGTGTAAAGTTATACCTGACATGCTTAATCCATGTTCAAATTTATGAATAATCTCAGCGTTAAGGTGAGTTAATTGCGCTTTTGAGCCAATAATTAAAAAATCGTAAGAGCTCCAGTGAATAAGTCTAGTATTTGTACCACGGGTTATTTCTTTTAATATTTTTGCGATTGTTAACTGAGTCTGGTGAAATACTTTTGGCCCATATAAATTTAAAATTTTATTGCTTTTGCAAAAAGAGATGAAAAGAAACAGCACTGCTTCACTTTTTCCTCTTTTGTTGGTCATTATTATTGCTTGTTGTTCTAATTGGTTTCGATTAGGTAGCTTGGTAATATAATGGGTCTCGGCAAGTTGTTTTAATTGCTTTTGATCATGTATACGTTGAGAGATGTCTTTAAAAATATAGATGTAGTGTGATTGGCCATTAATCATCAAGGAAGAGTGTCTATTTTCTAAAATTGTAAGTTTTTGCCGGTCGTCGTTGTTTCTAATGGATAATTGCTTTGCCTTTAGTTCTGAATTTGACAGCTGAAAAATGTCATTCAAGCTTTGTTTTACTATAAGCTCGTGACGAAATTGAATTTGTGCGCTGTCATTTGATTCTACGACAAAACCATTTTTATCTACAATAAAGACATATTCAGATGATTCACTATATAAGACCTTAAGGATATTACTAACACTCTTAAGTGTTTCATTGCTTTGTTTTAATTCAATATCTAGTGTATGACTAAGTTCTACCAATTCTTCCCGGTTATTTTGCAGGTTGATGACGTTTTTTATTCGTTGCATTGTTTCCATAATGCACAAAGGTTTTTCGATATAATCTTGTGCGCCAAGTGTTAATGCTTCTAATCTTTGATGTTCATCATTACTCGCCGTTAATATTATTACCGCAACATTGGCGGCTTGAATTTCAGGGTGAATTTCTTTTAAAAATTGTACTCCATCTAACTTCGGCATTTTCATATCAAGTAAAATAAGTTGTGGCTTTTTCAAATAAAAATCTTTTAAAGCTTTATTGGGATCATTATATGAAAATACCTTACTGAAGCCATCTTCTCGGGCTAGTATCGTTGACAATAATTTGGTGTTTGCAGGGTTGTCATCGACTAAAAATATGCTCAAATCTCTATTTTTCATCGTATAAAGTCCATTTTATTAGTGAAGCTGTGTTAATAGTCGATTGACATTTTCAAGCTTATTATCAATGAGCACGGATGCACCAATGGCATCTTGAAACTGTTCCTTAGTTTCTTCGAATAGACCAATTAATTCAGTTTCCTGTTCATACGATAGCCCCATAGAAATGGCCTTTTTATCCATGTTGCAAGTTAATTCAGACAATAAAGCAAGCAGTTCTTTTTCTTGAGCCAGAACGTTTTCTTTAATTTCAATAAAATCGGTAGAGAGTGATTCATTCAAATTCTCCAAGGCTTTTTCTCTGGCATTTGCGGTTTTATATTCGCTTTCAATAAACATTAAACGGCTGTCGACGATATTTAATAAAATTGCAAAATGATCTCTTATTCTTCCGATATAATCTTCATCATCAACAGGTAATTGTTTGACCAAAATTGAGCACCATTGCGAACTAAAGAGGATGTTCTTACCAAAAGTAACGATTCTTTCCGCTTTTCTCCCCAATGATAATACTTCCATTTCAAGGGGGCTAACGTTACTCTTTGGGTATTGGAGATGTTTTCCGTTTAGACGAAACTCCAAGGAAAATCGGGTATCAAATTGGCTAAACAACTCTGATATTTTTGAAAATAAGAGGTCTGGCTCTAAGGTTGTTAAGGTCTCTTTGAAAAACTCAATAAGTAAGCCTAATTCACTAGCTTGTTTCATTGAAGTGAAAGCAACATGTGATGCTTGCGATATTCGCTCTTTTAAAGAGTCGCTCTCCTTGATTCTTTTTTCCAACCGTTTCAGTTTATGACTCAATTCCACCACATCGACGGGTTTATTTATATAATCATCACCGCCACAGGCATAGGCCGCTAATTTGTCTTCAATTGTCGAAAGTGCAGAGACAAAAATAACAATAATATCATCGGCTAATTCGGAATCACGTAACTCCTTACATAAGTCGTAGCCGCTTTTACCTTTAAGTTTTATATCTAACAATATTATTTGCGGCTGCTCTTTTGATACTAGTTCAATGATAGGACTATTCCCGTCAGAGGAGGCCACATCAAAATCATCATCTAGTACTTTTTCTATCAGGGTGAGGTTTTGAGGGTTATCGTCAATTGACAATATTTTGGTTTTGAGTTCCATGTCAAATACCTGTGAAGTTGAATAAGAAAAGACTAGTCAATAGATTCTATTATGCAAAGCAATAAAAGGTATTGACCAAAAAATGCCTTCAAATGACTTAAACGTGCCATCAGTAATGTCTGCCAATCACTAGCTAATTATTTGTCATTTACTTGTTAAAACGGGTCAAGAGCAGCTTTTGATCTTTTTATCTACTTGATATGGAAGTAACCTCAAATCTATTTTAGAAAATAGGAATAATGGTGAATAGTCTTAATTCAGTTGCTGTAGATATCAGGAAATCAAAATGTCGTTAAATTCAAATACTATTTTTTACGATGTAATGTTCGGTAAAATCGACATTAAAGTGTCAATGAATTTGCTTGAAAGAAAAACTTTAACGAAGGTGAGAACAAAGCTACAAGAATTAGAAAATGGCGGAAAGGATGTTCCTATTTTGCCCTCCTTGTTAATTCAGCTGCTTAACACTTTGAAAGACCCTTATTCGAACATTCATGATTTTGTTACTATCATAGAAAATGAACCTATTTTTGCTTTATCGGTAATAAAAGAAGTCAATACGGTCAAGTATCGAAAAGGTGCTGAGGAAGTTTCATCTCTAAAACGAGCGATCTCTTTATTAGGTTCAACAGGAGTTACTAAAGTTGCATCTGAGTTGTTATTGGCTGACGTTATTCCCTGCAATTCGACCTACTACAAAATGTTTGGTCAACAAATTTGGCTTCATTCAAAACACTGTGCAACGTTGTCTGAACTGTTAGCAAACACACAAGGAATAGATGAATTCGATGCGTTTTTTTTAGGTCTGATACATGATTTGGGGAAGGTGGTCATTTTCAATAGCCTATGCGAAGCTTTTGACCATGTATTGATTGCTTGCTTGCCCGGCAATCAGGTTTTTAAAGAGTTGATCAGTGAGTTATCTATAGAGATCAGTTATTTGATCGCAAAACACAGCGGGTTGCCAAAAATTTATATAGATGCCTTGCAAGAGCAAAGGCTGCCACAGGAGCAGCAAAAGAGCATGCTAGGCAAAACTCTATTTAAAGCCGATAAATTAAGTGATATCTACCTAATATTTTCAAAAGTTAAAGTTACTCAAGATGATATTCAGCAAAAGCTTAAAGAACTTAATGTTGATGAATCTATTTGGAATGACTTTTTGGCGTCATAGTATCTTACCTCGCTAGAAAGAGTATCTATTCGAAATAATCCATATATTCTGCAGATGAGTTATAAAAATAAAATAATGGTAATTAAGCAATGCACATTTGGGAGAAAGAGAGAAATAGTTTATATTTGTCTTAGGTCGTTCGAAAAAATAGCTAGCAATAGTGCTGTATCATTCTATTCTAGGTTTGAACTCAATCAAGTTAGTATTGACTATAAGAAATATAATGAAATTACCGTTACTAATAATATGCTTGAGTTTACAAGCTTGTATGCCAGCGAATGTATTTAACGCTAAAGCACTAAATACATTTCAGCATAGCGAAGCTGTCATTCAAGCGACAGATGTTTCTATCGACGGAAAGTTCACGATAGTTGCTGAAGCAAATTCAATTTGTTTATGGATTAATAGCACCAATACTTTACGCCACCCATGCATAACCAGTGCAGCAAACAATTTCATCGAAATAGTAGGACTTTCGAAAAATAATAACTACTATTTTACGTCTAATAAAGTCGCGTTACGTTTATATGCGGTGCAAGATAATAAGCTATACGGTGAGTGGCAAATGGGCGATAATATTATCAATGATATTGCGATGTCAGCGAATGCAGAGACAATTTTACTTGGTTTTCGCAGTGGCAAAGCAAGCATTTTACAGCCGTTAAAGAATTCCTTGCAAACATTTCCTATTCATCGTCTAGACATTAATTCAGTCAGCCTATCTGAAGATGGAAAATTTGCCTTTACTGGCTCTAGCGATAAAAAGGCCATTTTGTGGCAGTCAAGTACAGGAAAAGTAATACAGACATTTAAACACCGCTCTCGGGTGAATCATCTCAATATCAGTGGTGATGGAAAAATTGCTTTTACTATAGATGCAATTAATGACCGTAAGTTCTGGGATTTGTCCAAAGGCAGTGAAATAAGTGAACTAGCGACGAATATTAAATTTATTGAGTTTAATGACTCCTCATTCTCCAGTGACAATAAATGGCTATTAACAGGCTCTCCTGGTCGAAAAGTGCAACTTTGGCAAACTGCTGATGGCGCACTTATCGCCCAATGGGAGATTAAACAAATGAGGCAAAGAGCTTCGGTATTGGCTGTTTCGTTTCAGGAGGATGACAAAGTAATCAGTGAGTCTAGTGATGGCGTATTGGAAGTTTGGCCATTACCTTAAATTGTTTCAGCTAGGACCCTGCGCCTCAAACTTAATACATACCTTTAATACCCAGTTAAGAAAATTTCGGGAATATTTGATTTCTACCTGCATCTTTGGCTTGGTATAGGTATTTATCTGCGCTATTTATCATTTCGTCAATGCTCTGTTCGGCATTAAGCTGCTCGATACCCATACTGACAGTAACTTTTATTTCTTCTCCGTTAATATTCATAGGTTGTTGATGTATTTTTCTTTGAATTTTTTCAGCTATAGTATTAGCATTTAGTGCCTTTGTTTGAGGAAGAATAAATAAGAATTCTTCACCGCCCCATCGAGAGACACAATCTTGTTCTCTAATCTGTTGGCTAAATATTTTTGCCAACTCAATCAGTACAACATCGCCAACAGAATGGCCGTATTTATCATTGATCTGTTTAAAATGGTCAACATCACACAATATAATTGACAAAGGGGTACTGTTACGAGTGATACGTGCTTTTTCTCTAGCCAAAATATTAAGAGCATCTCGGCGATTGGAAAGCTGAGTTAGAGGGTCAAAATGTGCCAATTGCCTGTACTTTTTACTTAATTCTAAAGTATGCCTATAGGATTGCTCTCTTGAATATTCATACAAAGCAGATAAAAAAGTTACTGTTAAAAAAGAATAGATTAAACGCGATTTAAATTCGCTTGGGTAAATAGCATGATTGATTGTTTCATTTGGCATATACATGATAAACATAACGATACTGATGAATACGGCAATATCAATTAAACCACGCTTTAATCCATGGATAAATACTGAAACGGGCGCAACAATAAAGATCCATAATGGACCACTATTTTCGACTCCGCCAGTGAGCACCAAATAAAACATTAAAAGGTATAAGGAATATAAAATAATGGCTGAACTAAGTTTAATATTGTTGTGCTTTTTATATACGTAATAACCTAAAAGATAGACAGAACTCGCGATGAATAACATTAAGGCTGGTATATAACTATGGTTGATAAGCGCAAAACTTCCCATAGTCGCGGTTATAAACATACCTACTAAAGCAAATAACGAAATGACGTGGGCTTGATGGAATTCATC
>Ga0105356_10004205_pt1 | contig 13929 bp, 7 predicted proteins | sample GOMGulsemesocosm_3_FD_83502 | JGI IMG/M metagenome (GOLD analysis project Ga0105356, IMG submission 83502) | Methane-oxidizing microbial communities from mesocosms in the Gulf of Mexico - GOM9D Gulf of Mexico | ecosystem: Environmental > Aquatic > Marine > Cold seeps | place: Gulf of Mexico...
CCTTTGCACAGGAGAAAACAATTTCAGGAACAATTTCAGATCAATCTGGAATGCCGCTCCCTGGAGTTAATATTATTGTAAAAGGTACAACCAATGGTACACAATCTGATTTTGATGGTAATTATTCCATCAATGCAAATGAAGGTGCCGTTTTAACTTTTACTTATGTAGGTCTTAAATCTGTAGAAGCTACAGTAGGATCTTCAAACACTATTGATGTGACAATGGAAGAAGATGCAGCTGTTCTTGATGAAGTAGTTGTAACTGCACAAGGTATTAAGAGAGAAAAGAAAGCTCTTGGATATGCCGTAAGTGAAGTGAAATCTGAAGAACTTGAAAATCGTACAGAAGGTGATGTTGCCAGAGTACTTTCAGGAAAAGCTTCAGGGGTACAAATTACTTCTCAAAGTGGATCTTCTGGTTCTGCAACAAATGTAATTATTAGAGGGTACTCTTCTATTAATGGTAGTAACCAAGCGTTATTCATTGTTGATGGTGTTCCTTTTAGTAGTGACAACAATACAACTGGTAGTTTTGCTAGTGGTAATGTTGGGTCTTCTAGATTTTTAGATTTAGATCCAGACAACATTGAAAGTGTAAATGTACTTAAAGGATTAGCGGCTGCTACATTATATGGTAGTGCTGGTCGTAATGGTGTTATTGTAATTACAACTAAATCTGGTTCTGGCGCAGGTGCTGGTCCTAGAAAAACTGAAATTACAGTTAACCAATCTTATTTTGTAAATGAAGTTGCTTCTTTACCTGATTACCAAGATTCTTATGGTGGTGGGTTTAACCAATCTTTTGGATGGTTCTTTAGTAACTGGGGTCCTAGCTTTAGAGCTAACGGTGTAGATGGTTATCTTAATGATCCAGCTGGATTAATTGATGCTAACGGTACAGTAGCTCACCCTTACAGCACGAATGTTGTAACAACTCAAAATTTAAGTCCAATTTTAGCGGCTAAATATGCTGGTGCTCGTTACGATTGGAAACCTTATAACTCTGTTGAAAATTTCTTTAGAACAGGTGGTGTAAGTAAAACATCTCTTAACATTAGAGGCGCATCTGCCGATGGTAACATTTCTTATAATGTTAACTATGGTCACTTAGATGAAAAAGGATTTACGCCTGGAAATGGATTGAGAAGAAATAACCTTTCTGTTGGTGGTCGTGCTAAACTTAGTAACAAGTTTACTGTTCAAGCTACGATAAACTATTCAAGAACTGACTTCTCTTCACCTCCAGTAGCTGCATCGCAAGGTAATGGTACAACTGGTTTCTCTGTTTTAGGTAATATTTTCTTTACACCTAGAAACGTTGATTTAATGGGATTAGAATTTGAAGTTCCAGAAACTGGTGGTAGTGTTTATTACAGAAATGGTAATGATATTATCAATCCACGTTGGACTGTTAAAAATGCTGGTACTACTCAAATGACAAATAGAGTATTTGGTACTGCTTCATTAAATTATGCACTTAACGATAACTTAGGATTCACATACCGTGCTGGTATCGATTTCTATAACGAAAGAGTTACTTCTTATTCAAATAAAAATGGTGTTAACTTTAACGCTGCTATATTTGGATTTTACAATACAACAGATAACAACAATAGAATTTGGGATCACTATGCTGCAATTAATGGTAGCTTTGAATTATCAGAAGATATCGGTTTAAGCTTCGTTACAGGTGCTACTAGTAGATCTACTGAATTTGATTTACAAGGTGTAGCTAGTTCTGGTCAATTAGTATTTGGTGTTTTAAGACACTTTAACTTTGCTAATCAAAGACCACTTCAATTTACAAGTTCAAGAAACATTATCGGTGTATTTGGTGAAGCTTCTTTTGATTATAAAGACTATGCTTACTTATCAGTATCGGCTAGACAGGATTGGGTATCTAACTTACCATCTGAAAACAACAGTCAATTCTATCCAAGTATTAGTGCTTCTTTCATTCCAACTTCAGCATTTGAAGGATTCAAATCTGCAAGTGGAGAAGGTCTTAATTATTTAAAACTTAGAGCTGGTTTAGGTCAGTCTGCAGGATTCCCTGGAGGTTACCCAACAGTTAATACAGCAGGTCAGTCTACGCAAGTAAACGGTGGTTCTGTAGGAGGCTCTAGTGGTATTATCACAAATACAATTAGTAATACTTTGGCTAACCCAGATTTAAAACCTGAGTTAATTAGTGAACTTGAATTTGGTTTTGATACGAGATTCTTAGATAACAGAGTTGATCTTAGTGTATCTTATTTTGACAGACAAACGAAAGACTTAATTGTAAACAAACCATTAGCACCATCTTCTGGGTTTACAAGAACAAGAGAGAATATTGGTAAAGTAGAAGGAGACGGATGGGAAGCTGATTTAAGCGTTGATCTAGTGAGAAACGACGGTAACGGATTCAACTGGAACTCAAGAGTTAACTTTACTAAAAGTGAGCAAATTGTAACTGAACAATCAGATGATCAAATTGTTTACGCTGGTTTCGGAAATCAAGGTAATGCTGCGATTAAAGGAGAACAATTAGGTGTTATTGTTGGTAGTAGAGTTCTTAGAGATGACAATGGAAACTTTGTTGTTAATGCTAATGGAAACTATGTAAACGAATCTAATATCGTTTTAGACGATGGTCGTTCTATTACACCTATCATTGGTAATCCAAACCCTGATTATGTAATGAACTTTATCAATACATTATCTTATAGAAACTTTAATATAGGATTCCAAGTGAGTCATACTAAAGGTGGTGACATCTACTCTTCTACTATTGCGACATTATTTGGTCGTGGATTAATTGGAGAAGACAGAAAGAATACATTCATCTTACCTGGTGTTCAACAAGGTACTGGTCAACCAAACCAAGTTCAAATAAACAACTCATCTTATTATTTTAATAATGTGTTATTTGGCCCTTCTGAATTACAAGTTTATGACGGATCTGTACTTAGATTACAAGAAGTATCTTTCGGATATTCATTCCCAGAGAAATTCTTAGAGAACACTCCATTTGGATCATTATCTATCACTGCTAGTGGTTTTAACTTATGGTACGATGCATACAATACGCCTGACGAAACTAACTTTGACCCTAACGTAGCAGGTGTTGGTGTTGGTAACGGTAGAGGATTTGACTATTTAAATGGTCCTAGTTCTAAAAGATACGGTTTAAGTATTAAAGCATCATTTTAATTAAAAAAAAAAGAAATAAGACGCAACCTTTTTTAATTTGTGCATCTTATTTATAAATCACAGTATTATGAAAAAAATATATAAATATATACTATTAACAATTCTCTCAACGGGCACGTTGTTCTACTCGTGTGAGACCGTAGAGCTAGAAGAATTAGCTAGCCCTAACTCCTTGTCTCCTACACAGGCAGATGTCGATTTGCTACTAAATTCAATCCAATTAAATTATTTTGGCTCTATGTCGGGCTTTAATAATACTGGTGCCGATTTAGGACGTATTGACTATATGGGTGGACGTAATTATTTTAATAATTATGGTTCAGGAACTGTTCAAGGACAGTGGAATAACCTATATACAGGAATGCTTCCAGATATCGCTGCTATCCAAGAACAACATTCTGCTGAAAACGATTTATCGTTTCACTTAGGTGTTTCTAAAATAATGCAAGGACATCTTATGCTTAGTTTAGTTGATTTCTTAGGTGACATTGTTTATACTGAAGCAACACAACCTGGTGAGTTTCCAACTCCGAATTTAGATGACGATCAAGCTGTATATACTGCTGCTTTAGGAGTTATTGATGAAGGAATTGCATATCTTAATACTATTGCAGATGACAACACTATCGCATCGGGAGTTACTGATTTATTTTACGGTGGTACCGATGGATCTAGTCCAAACACTTCTAAATGGGTAAAATTGGCCAACACAATTAAAATGAAGGCTAATTTAACAACTGGTAACTACGCTGCAGTAATTTCTGCTACTGACGTTATATCAAGTACAGATGATGATATGCAGTTTAGTTTTGGAACTAACGAATTATCACCAGATAACCGTCATGGAGATTATAGAGCAGATTACAGATCTGATGGAGCTAATATTTATCAATCACATTGGTTGATCGATATTATGGTTAGCCCTATGGGAGATGAAGACGCAGAAGGTAGTACTGACCCAAGAAGACGTTACTACTTTTACCGTCAAACATGGAGATCACCTAATAATTATTCGTTATTTGAAGATGTTAATGGTGCTTTTGGTCCTGCAGGTAGTGTGTATACCTCTACGGGTGGTGCAAATGCTGAAACACTTGAATGTTCAGGTTTAACAACACCTCCACACTTAGAGTTCACTCCAGGTGAAGAAATTTGGTGTTCACTTCCTTTAGGATACTGGGGTAGAAGTCATGGTAATGATGAAGGTACACCTCCAGATGGTTTCTTAAGAACTGCTTCAGGGGTATATCCTGCTGGTGGTAGTTTTGATGGAAGAGCAGATGCATTTCCATACGTTGGAGATTCTCCAACTGCAACTTTCGGTCAAGCTGTAGGATTAGGTAATGGTGGCGGTGGTGCTGGTGTTGAGCCAATCATCCTTGCTTCTTATGTAGAATTCTGGAGAGCTGAAGCTAACCTTATGTTAGGTAATACTGCTGCTGCTTCTGCAAACATTGAAAATGCATTAGAAATGTCTATCGCCAAAGTAATGAGCTTTGGAGCTTTAGACGGTTCTGCTAATTTTGATGAAGCTCCTGACGAAGATACAGTTGATGCATTTATTACTAGAATCTTAGATGAATTTGATGCTGCTCCTGAAATGGGATCTGCTCTTGATGCTAATGGATTCCCAGTAGAACAAGATCAAATGGATATTTTAAGTGAACAATTTTTTATTACCATGTTCGGTGGTGGTGCTGATGCTTTTAACTTTGTTAGAAGAACAGGTTACCCAAGAACTATGGCGAGAAGTTGGGATCCTAACCCAGGAACTTACCCAAGAACGGTTCTTTACCCTGGTAACGAAGTTGGAGCTAATCCAAATATTCTCCAAAGAACAGACCTTAATACGAAAGTATTCTGGGATGCAGGAGCAACTAGTCCAGCGAATTAATCAAACAAAAAGAAGAATATATTATGAAAAAAATAATAAAAGTGTTAATGTCATGCGCATTAGTTGTTTCTTTTAACTCTTGTAGTGATAGTAACAATGTAATCGATGAGGTATTACAATACGAAACTGGTGCTATTTTAAGAACCATAGAAATTACGAGTAATACACTAAACTCGGGAGACGCTTCAACAAACTTCTCTGTAACTATTGAAGAACAAGATGAAGCTGATGGTGGCTTATTAAAAGCTGTACATTTATATGGTACCTTAAAGGATTTAACTCCTGATAACGGAAGTACTGTAGCTGCAGACATATTGATTAAAACTTATGATGCTTCTGAATTTACTACTGGACCAGTTGGTTTACCAAGAGCTACATTATCGGCTACTTGGGGTGAAACTTCTGCTGCAATGGGATTAAATTTAGATAATTCTACTGGTGGAGACATCATAGTTTATGTATTAAAACTTGAATTAACTGATGGTCGTATCTATGATGATGCAACTCAAGGTGGTTCTGTAACTGGTGGTTTCTTTAACGCACCACACAGATATAATGCATTACTTTTATGTGCTCCTGAACCAGGGACTTACCGTGTCGAAATGCACGATTCTTATGGAGACGGATGGCAAACTACTACTGGAAGTGGTGGAGCTGGTATCGCAGTAACCATTGATGGTGCTGTAACCGAAATAGGATTATGCTCACCTTATGGTGGAAGTAATGTTGGTACATTCTTAGATGAGAGTCTTGGAAACTGTACTCCAAATAATGGTTATGACGGAACTGCATTTGTAACAATTCCTGTTGGAGCATTAGAAGCTACTTGGGATTTCCCTGGAGATCGTTATGGAGAAATTTTCTTTGAAGTATATGGACCAAACGATGAGGAACTTTTCTTATCTGGTGGACCTGGAGATACTGCTGGTGGATTACTTCCTGTAGCATTATGTGCATCAAACTAATATTAAAAGTTATATTATAACTTTCCTAAAAAGGGCTTTATTTTTAATAAAGCCCTTTTTTTTATGCCCACATATTTCGAGCTTAAATCAATGCGATTTCAAACCTTATTGAGACCACTGGAACACATATTTTAAATCCTATTCAGAAGGAAATCTCATGATAAAATAACGCCTACAACAATAAACCCTTCTTTTAACATCCTTATCTACAAAATGATTACTAATAAGTCCTTTTGTCGATAATATGTCAAAGGTTTTCAATATAAAAAACATCCGATTCGTCAGATGTTCTTTATATTTATACAAACTTTAATCAGCACTTATGGCGATGCTAAATAAAAGAAAATTCTTTGTCTCATTTTTTATTCTCCTCTCTTTTATATCCTGTAAAAAAGAAATAGAAAAAAATCCTGATATTCAATTACAGAACACCCAAGCTTCTACCAATCAAAGCTCAAGTTTCATCAAAATAAGCTCGGAACAATCCGGACTAACATTCAACAATACCATTGTTCATGATATCGCATCCAAAGCGAATCTCTTTGACTATGACTATTTCTATAACGGTGCTGGCGTTGGTGTAGCCGATATTAACAACGATGGTTTACAAGATCTGTTTTTCTGCGGGAACCAAGTTCCAAATAAACTCTTTATCAATAAAGGGAATTTAGTCTTTGAAGATATCAGTACAACGGCAAATATTAATACTAATAAAAACTGGTCTAACGGTGTGACTTTTGCCGACGTCAACAATGACGGATGGCTAGATATTTATGTATCACAAGGCGGCCCCCTAGAACGTACAGAACGCAATAATCTCCTTTTAATTAATCAGAAAAATTCAACCTTTAAAGAAGAAGCTTCAGCATATGGTCTTGCCGATTACGGAATTAGCACCCAAACTGCCTTCTTTGATTTTGATAAAGACGGGGATTTAGATTGTGTCGTAATGAATGAGAACAATTACTACGGCATAGATCCTTCTAACTTTTATAAGATTTTAAATGACAAACCAACATTAAGAGAAAATTCCAGTCATTTTTATAAAAACGTCAATGGAAAATATATAGACATTACAGAACAAGCTGGCTTATTAAAACCATCCTTTGGTTTAGGACTCTGTGTAAGTGACATTAACAATGATACTTGGTTAGATATTTATATCGCCAATGACTATTATGTCCCTGATGCACTTTATTTAAACAATAAAAATGGCACATTTACCGATCAGATAAAAACAACAACAAACCAAGTTTCCTTTTATGGTATGGGCGTAGATATCGCCGATATTAACAATGATAATTTAAGTGATATTTTCGTTTTAGATATGGCCTCTAGTGATCATATTCGTTCTAAAACCTTAATGGCCTCAATGAACGTTCCTAAAATGAACCTATTGACTAATACTTTAGGACTTCAACACCAATACATGTTTAATTCCTTACAATTAAATATGGGAAATTCTAAATTTCACAACATAGGACAACTCAGCGGCATATCAAAAACCGATTGGAGTTGGGCAGGACTAATTTTTGACACTGACAACAATTCTCAGGAAGACATATATGTTACAAATGGCTATAGACGTTATGCTTCTGACAATGATTCTCGAATGAAAATCGCCAAAGCACAACAGCAATATCGCGGCAATGTCCCCTTAGCTATAAAGGAAGATCTCTATGTCAATTTACCCTCAGAAAAACTAGCGAACATATTGTTTAAAAACAACGGTGACCTCGGTTTTGAGAATGTGACTGCCCTATCTGAATTAAATGAACCTTCTTTCTCTAACGGTGCGGCCTACTCTGATTTAGACAACGATGGAGACTTAGACATCGTGGTTAACAATATGGATGATAATGCCTTCTTGTTCCGAAATATGTCCATAGAAAACGGCAGCGGTAATTTTATTAAAATTAGAACTAAAGGAACGACCTCTGAAGATTTTTCCAAAGTATCCATTACATATAATGGCACTACAAAAACCAAAGAATCAAAAAGAGTACGCGGGTATTTATCTGCGGTAGATAACACCATACATTTTGGATTGGGAACGATCGAAACCATCGATACCCTTAAAGTTGTATGGCCCTCTGGAAAGTTTATCGAAACATATGATATTAAGGCCAATACCTCCATTTCATTTGACGAAAAAGACGCACTAAAATCTATTAAGCCAATACATAATAACGAAAAACATTGGTTCAAAAAAACAAACAATGCTATAGCATTTACACATAAGGAAAATAATTTCAATGATTTCTCTAAAGAAATTTTACTTCCCTATAAGCAGTCAACCTTAGGGCCATATATTACAAAAGGCGATGTAAATGGCGACCAAAAAGAGGATCTCTATATTGGAGGTGCTTTGGGTCAAGCTGGGCAAATTTTTATTCAAACTGCTACTGGCTTTTCAAAATTAGATAATCCCGTATTTAAAAATGATGCCAATTATGAAGATATGGAAGCCTTGTTTATAGATATTGATAACGACAATGATAAAGATTTATATGTTGTTAGTGGTGGTAGTGAATTTAATGAACGCTCTCCACAATTAAAAGATAGAATCTATTTAAATGATGGCAAAGGACAATTCTCTAGAGTTAGCGGACAAGACATAGACAATTACACCATTAGTGGCAAAACAGTCACTAAAATAGACTATGATCAGGATGGTGATTTTGACCTTATTATTGGAAACCGTATCAAACCACAAAAATATCCCTTACATGAACCTTCCATTATTTATGAAAATAAAAATGGAAATTTCACCAATGTCACTGGTCAGGTTGCTCCAGATTTCGAAGATTTCGGCATCGTAAATAAAGTCATTGCTACCGATTTTAATAATGATGGCTGGGAGGATTTTATAGCTGTGGGTGAATGGACTCATATTGGACTGTTTTTAAATGAAAATGGTGTTTTCAAAGATGTCTCTGGCCTTAGTCATTTAGATACTGAAAAAGGCTGGTGGTTTAATATTAGTGAAACCGATATTAACAATGATGGCTTTAAGGATTACCTCATTGGTAATATTGGAGAAAATATTAAGTTCAAGGTCAGTTCAGAAAAACCATTACGCATATATGCCGATGATTTTGATGGTAATGGTACACACGATGTGGTGCTCAGTAAAAAATATAATGGTACTTTTGTGCCTTTAAGAGGTAAGGAATGTTCAACACAACAAATGCCGTTTATCGCTGAAAAGATCCCGACATTTAATGAATTTGCAAATTCGAGCTTGGTCGACATCTATGGCGAAAACATAGATGCGTCCTATCAAAGAGAAGCTACTCAACTTAAATCTATTGCACTATTAAACGATGGTAGTGGAAGATTCACAAAAGTAGAGCTTCCGAGTTTAGCACAAACGATGCCTATTCTTGATAGTGATACTTCTGATTTTGATGGCGATGGCTTTGAGGATATCATTGTTGTCGGCAACATTTATAACACAGAAGTTGAAACACCACGACTAGACAACCCTTATGCGCTCATTTTACTGTCTAATGGAAAAAACGGTTATACCGTTAAAGGCCCAAATGACACAGGATTGTACCTTAACTCAAATGCGAAATCGGTAAAAGTAATCGATAGAGAAAACAGGTCTAAACTTATAGTTATTGGCACAAATAATAGCAGTATTGAAACTTTTGAATTAAAACAAACAGGAATAAACAATAAGTAATGGCAATGGAAAATGAAACCAAAATATTTGGATTAAGGGCAGTTATAGAAGCCATAAATGCTGAAAAAACTATTGATAAAATCTTTCTTCAAAAAGGATTACGAGGCGAGTTATTTAGCGACTTAGAAAAACTAATCAGGCAACAATCTATCAATGCATCCTATGTTCCTGTTGAAAAACTAAACAAGCTTTCAAATAAAAACCACCAAGGCGTAGTGGCTCAAATATCTCCTATAGAATTTCACGATCTTGACAACTTGGTTCTAAATGTCATTGAGTCTGGCAAGACACCACTCTTTTTACTCTTAGATCAATTGAGTGATGTTAGAAATTTTGGTGCCATTATTCGAACGGCAGAATGTACTGGAGTAGATGGTATTATTATCCAGAAAAAAGGAGGCGCTCCAATTAATGGAGATACGGTCAAAACTAGTGCGGGAGCAGTTTTTAATGTCCCAATTTGCAAAGTAGATCATATCAAAGATGCCATGTTTCATTTACAAGCTTCAGGAATCAAAGTAATTGCCGCTACAGAAAAAACAGATAGCACTATTTATGATGTCTCTTTTTCGGGGCCTTGTGCTATTATTATGGGCTCAGAAGGGCGAGGTATAAATCCCTCTGTTTTAAAATTAGTGGATGACAAGGCGAAACTACCTATGCACGGTTCTATTGGGTCCTTAAATGTTTCTGTGGCTTGTGGAGCCTTTCTATACGAAGCGCTCAGACAACGCCTCTAATCCTCTTTGTCTCTTTTAAAATGATAGGTGATTTTTAAAGACCTCTTTTTTATCGGCTCCTCCTCTATGGACTCAGGTTCATCTATGGTTTCAATAAAATTCCCATCGGCATCAAAATGTTTTAAGAAGGGGTCGTCATCGGCATTATAATCCTCCTGCTCCCAGGCATATTGTTTTGGTTTGGCTATAGACTTCTTAAAGATTATTGCGAAAAATAAACCGACTATTAATCCTGAGAGATGGCCTTCCCATGAAACACCCGTCTTGGTAGGGAATACATACCAAATCATACTTCCATAAAGAAATACAATCAAAAGAGATAAGGCTATCAACCTAAAATGCCTCGCAAATATCCCCTTAAATAAGGTAAAACTCATCAGGACATATATCAACCCACTCGCTCCAATATGGTATGCCGGCCGTCCAATACACCAAGTTAAAAATCCAGACAATAGAATACCATACAATATAACCTTCCATGAAATTGCTCTATAAAAATAAAATAAGGCGACTGACAATACGAATAACGGTACCGTATTATGGTAAAGATGTTCTATATCTCCATGAATAAAAGGACTAAAAAGAACACCTTTTAAACCTCCTAAGGTTTGTGGATATACTCCTAAATACTTAAAATCAAAACCAAAACGCACTTCAAACCAAAATACGATCCATATAATAAGGATAAATAGCACTGGATATCCAATAACACCCGTGCTATATCTAAATTGTTCCTGAGTTTCCATTTTCTTTAATTATTTTATTTGGTTCTTCTGAAGAACGCAGTCCTAACATAATTGAACGAATGCGTACTTATCTTATTTTAGTATTAACACATCACCCTTAAGCCTTTTATCTCTTTAAAATTAAATAAAAGAATGCAAATAGTTATCCATTACCAACTTATCTGATAAATTGTCAGTTCAAGGCTTTTAATTCTCTCGAGCATCTACTGTTTTTAAGACCGAAATCTCCTCTGAGATTTTATATTGATGAATCCCTTATTTCGGAAGAATTTAACTTAATTTTACCCTATGAATGAACCTTTAGCCGAACGCTTACGTCCTAAAACATTGGAAGCCTATATAAGTCAATCACATTTGGTTGGACCAAAAGGTATCCTTACGCAACATATTGCACAAGGACTGATACCCTCAATGATTTTTTGGGGGCCTCCGGGAACAGGTAAAACAACATTAGCACATATCATTGCAAACACCTCCAAACGTCCATTTTATTCATTAAGTGCCATAAGTTCTGGAGTAAAAGATGTGCGTGAAGTCATTGAAAAAGCGAAACAAAGTGGCGGTTTATTCACAACGAAAAACCCGATATTATTTATTGACGAAATTCATAGATTTAGCAAATCGCAACAAGATTCATTATTACAAGCCGTTGAAAAAGGATGGGTCACCCTTATTGGCGCAACTACAGAAAACCCAAGTTTTGAAGTTATTCCAGCCTTATTATCGCGCTGTCAAGTTTATATCCTAAATTCTTTTGAGAAAACCGACTTAGAAGCGCTTTTAAATCGCGCTATTGAAAAAGATGACATCTTATCCAAAAAGAACATAAAACTCGATGAAACGGAAGCACTGTTACGTCTCTCTGGTGGTGATGCTCGAAAATTATTAAACATTTTTGAATTGATTGTTAATTCTTATGATTCTGAAAACATAACAATTACCAACGACATTGTTTTTGAAAAAGTTCAGAATAACACGGTGCGCTATGACAAAACTGGTGATCAACACTACGATATTATTTCAGCTTTTATTAAATCCATTCGTGGCAGCGACCCTAATGCGGCGGTTTATTGGCTGGCTAGAATGATTGAAGGTGGTGAAGACGTGAAATTTATCGCCCGTCGTTTACTAATACTCGCTAGTGAAGATATAGGCAATGCAAATCCCACAGCTTTAGTTATAGCAAGTAGCACCTTCCAATCGGTGAGCACTATTGGCTATCCTGAATCGCGAATTATTCTAAGTCAGTGTGCCACCTACCTCGCCTGCTCTCCAAAAAGCAATGCCTCATATCAAGCCATTAAAAGTGCACAACAACTGGTAAAAGACACCGGAGATTTATCTGTACCCTTATCTATTAGGAATGCACCGACAAAATTAATGAAAGACTTAGGTTATGGTGATAACTATAAATACGCTCATAATCATGAAGATAATTTCGCCATTCATGAATTTTTACCCAAAGAAATAAAACATACTAAATTCTACGACCCTGGAAATAATCCTCGTGAAAATGGCCTACGTGAATTTTTAAAACAACGCTGGAAGCAGAAGTATAATTATTAGAATCTGATATCCAATATCTCGATGATGGTTTGTTCACCCTCAACATATTCTCTAAGCCATTTACCGTCCTTTTTATAAATGATTCCTTTTTTATTTTTAATCATAAACACATTAGGAATTGTGGCGGTACGAATGATATACTCAACTTTATCAGAATGACTATTAATGAGTTCAAAACCATTGTCTATAGCCTTAGCCTTTAAATAACTTTTGGTTTTTTCTTTACTCTTTTCTGCTGGAGTCGATATTTTAGTTTCTTCTTTTACCAAGTCCGCCTTTTGCTCTGCCAGTATTTTATTTTCTTTAAGTTCTTTTATTTCAGCTTTAAGTTTTTCAACTTCTTTTTCAGACTCGGAGCTCTTTATTACAGGCTCATCTTTATCTGCCCTAGCAAGTATAGCGGCATTTGGGACGTATTTATAATGTATAGTTTTGAAAGATTCTACAGCCCTAGTCAAAGCTTCTTTATAGGCCTGCTCATAGCCTTTAGCTTTTGAAGTTCCGATTTTAGATTCAAAAACAATCTCGTCATCACAATTTTTCAAAACGACTTTAAGTTTTGTGCTCAGCATATTACTTAAATTAATAACATCGGTGGTTAGTGCAAGGCACTTATTATCGTTATAATCACTTTCCGCTATTTCTTCAGCCATAAAGGCGTTTAATCCTTTTTTCTTTAATAAAAATCGGGTGATTGTATTTAACCTATAAGCATCTTTTCCTTTAACAAATTCATAAAAATGAGGTACCACCACATATTTATAATCATTTAAACTTGATTGAGCATTGGCAAAAGTTATGGCTCCTAAGATTATCATTAAGGTAATTGCTGTCTTTTTCATTTCTATCTTTAGATTGTTTTTGCAAAAAGGTAAATATACATTTTGTTTTACAAATACTGTTTCAGCTCGATCAGATTATCTATATGCTTTACTTCCCCATTTAAAACTTCTTTATGGTAATTAAAACAGATCGCATCGAGGCCAATATTTAAAGCACCAAACACATCGGCTTCGAGGTTATCCCCAATCATTATACTATTTTCTATCTCAGCTTTTGCTCCATTAAGGGCCTGATTAAAAATTTTCGGATTTGGTTTCTTAACTCCCACTATCTCAGAATTAGTGACC
>Ga0105356_10004215_pt1 | contig 13907 bp, 10 predicted proteins | sample GOMGulsemesocosm_3_FD_83502 | JGI IMG/M metagenome (GOLD analysis project Ga0105356, IMG submission 83502) | Methane-oxidizing microbial communities from mesocosms in the Gulf of Mexico - GOM9D Gulf of Mexico | ecosystem: Environmental > Aquatic > Marine > Cold seeps | place: Gulf of Mexico...
GCGATTTGCTAACAATTTAATATCCTATTAAGGAAGGAATGGAATTTTCTTATTTATATTTGCTCGCTGATAAATGGAAAATATGTTTTTTAAACTTGAAGGAAAAGATGCTCAAAGTAGAGCTCGAGCGGGTAAAATAACAACGGATCATGGAGTTATAGAGACCCCTATTTTTATGCCTGTTGGAACCGTGGCATCTGTAAAAGGAGTGCATCAACGGGAATTAAAAAATGATATAAATCCAGATATAATTTTGGGAAACACCTATCATTTATTCTTACGACCAAAAACGCCTATTTTAGAAAAAGCGGGTGGATTGCATAAGTTTATGAATTGGGATAGAAGTATTTTGACTGATTCTGGCGGATACCAAGTCTATTCATTGTCTGCTAATAGAAAAATAAAAGAGGAGGGTGTAAAGTTCAAAAGTCATATTGATGGAAGTTATCATACGTTTACGCCTGAAAATGTAATGGAAATTCAGCGAAGTATTGGCGCAGATATTATCATGGCATTTGATGAGTGTACACCATACCCTTGTGATTATAATTATGCAAAACGATCCATGCATATGACACATAGATGGTTGGATAGATGTATTAATCATCTTGATAAAACACCATTGAAATATGATTATAATCAAGCATTTTTCCCTATAGTTCAAGGAAGTACATATAAAGATTTACGAAGACAATCAGCAGAGTACATTGCAAATTCTGGTGCCATTGGAAATGCCATAGGTGGATTATCTGTTGGAGAGCCAGCAGAAGAGATGTATGCTATGACAGATGTAGTTTGTGAGATTCTTCCAGAGGATAAACCAAGATATTTAATGGGTGTAGGGACACCAATCAATATTTTGGAAAATATTGCGTTAGGTATAGATATGTTTGATTGTGTAATGCCAACACGTAATGCCAGAAATGGAATGCTTTTTACCGCACATGGCACAATAAATATAAAGAATAAGAAGTGGGAAGATGATTTTTCGGTAATAGACGATATGGGGATTACTTTTGTTGATACCGATTATTCTAAAGCTTATTTAAAACACTTGTTTAGTGTTAATGAACTATTAGGGAAACAGATAGCTACCATTCATAATTTAGGATTCTATTTATGGTTGGTTAGAGAAGCAAGAAAACATATATTAGCAGGAGATTTTAGAGAGTGGAAGGACAAAATGGTAAAACAAATGGATAAGCGTTTGTAGTAAATGAAAATATTAGATTGGTACATATTAAAGCGTTATTTGTTTACATTCATTATGATGCTACTCTTGTTTATTCCTATTGGAATAACGGTTCATCTCGCTGAAAAGATCGATAAAATTCTTGCAAATGATGTGCCTTTCCCTGAGGTTGCACAATACTTTTTAGATTTTACAATTTATTTTGCGAATCTATTATTTCCTTTATTTTTATTTCTTTCAGTAATTTTATTTACCTCCAAATTGGCTAATAATACTGAAGTTATTGCCTTTTTGAGCTCAGGGGTTTCTTTCTCGAGGTTTTTGAGACCTTATATTATTGGAGCTTCTTTAGTTGCTATTTTCGCACTTGTATTAGGGATGTTTTTGGCGCCACAAGCCAGTAAGGGATTTAATGAATTCAGTTATAAATATTTAAGCGGAAATAAAAAAGCCAAAGAGACGCGGCAACTCTATAGGCAAATTAATGATAACGATGTTATTTATGTGTCTAGTTTTAATACCAGGGATAATTCAGGTAGCGGCTTTACACTTGAGCATTTTGTTGATAATACGCTAGAGTATAAAATTGAAGCTACAAAAATAAAGTATATAGAAAAAGATTCAACCTATAGGTTGTCTGCGTATAAAAAGCGGATTATTGGTGAAAATGATGATATTATGATCTTTGAGAATAATAAAGACACCCTTTTCGCTTTTGATTTAGAAGATTTAACTCCTGTAAAGTACATTGCAGAAACGTTAAGTTATAGTGAACTTACTTCTTTTATCTCAAAGGAAGAATCCAGAGGATCTTCAAATATTGGACGCTATAAAGTAGTGCTTTATAAGAAATGGAGTTTACCTGTGTCTGTATTTATACTTACAATAATAGCGGTAGCAGTATCTTCTAAAAAACGTCGTGGAGGAATGGGGGTAAATCTTGCTTTCGGGATTTTTATTGCCATGATTTATGTGTTTTTTGATAAGGTTTTTGGGGTGATGGCAGAGCAGTCCGATTTTTCACCAGCCGTAGCAGTTTGGTTTCCTAATTTCATTTTTGGTATTTTAGCGGTATATTTATTATATAATGCTAAGCGATAAAATAAAGAATTATTTACATCTTCATTTACTTGTATTTATAGCCGGATTCACCGCGATTTTAGGGGAGCTTATATCAATTGGTTCAATTCCTTTAGTTTGGTTTAGAATGTTAATTGCAGGTATTTTAATGTTCGGTTATATTAAAATTAAAAAGATTGACATTCGAGTTAATTTTAAAACCACTATTAAATTTTCTCTCGCTGGAATTATTATCGCATTACATTGGATAACTTTTTTTGAAGCCATTAAGCAATCCAATATCTCTATAACATTAGCAATGTTTTCTACAGGAGCATTTTTTGCGGCACTAATAGAACCATTATTCTTTAAAAGACGGATTATTTGGTATGAAATTATTTTTGGACTTCTTATTATTCTTGGTGTTTGGTTAATTACCCAAACAGAAATAAAATATCTGAATGGAATTATATTAGGGATTTCATCGGCACTATTTTCAACATTATTTGCTGTTATTAATGGTAAATTTGTAGAACGATATAGAGCATCATGTATTTCATTTTACGAATTTGTTAGTGGCGTATTCTTTATTTCTGTGTTTATTATCATTTTTGGAGATGGTTTCGATGCTGATTTTTTTAAGTTAAGTGCTTCAGATTGGAAGTACCTAATCATTTTAGGATCTATTTGTACTGCTTACGCCTTTATTGCAGCCGTTCATATTATGAAACAAATAAGTCCATATACCGTAGTGTTAACTTACAATATGGAGCCTATTTATGGTATTGTTTTGGCTGTTATTTTATTTCCTATAAAGGAGAAAATGAGCCCTGAGTTTTATATTGGAGCGGCAATAATTATTAGTACCGTAATACTCAACGGAATACTAAAAAATTTAAATACTTTAAAAACAGGACGTTCAAAATAAGTTAAGACGATTAAAGTTTTTATATTTGTACGCTAACTAATAATCTTAAATTTCTATGGAATATTTAGAATTTGAGCTCCCAATAAAGGAACTAGAGGAACAACTTCAAAAATGTCAACTTATCGGTGAAGAAAGTGATGTTGACGTTACAGAAACTTGTACTCAGATTGAGAAAAAATTACTGGAAGCTAAAAAAGATATTTACAAAAACCTAACTGCTTGGCAGCGAGTACAAATGTCTCGCCACCCTAACAGACCATATACTCTAGACTACATTAATGCCATTTTTGGAGATTCATATTTGGAACTTCATGGAGATCGTAATTTTAAAGACGATAAAGCCATGATAGGTGGTTTGGGTAAAATTGGTGATCAAAGCTATATGTTTATAGGTCAACAAAAAGGGTATAATACTAAAACGCGACAATATCGAAATTTTGGTATGGCTAACCCGGAAGGCTATAGAAAGGCGCTTCGTTTAATGAAAACTGCAGAAAAATTTGGTATTCCTGTGGTAACACTAATTGATACTCCAGGAGCATATCCAGGTTTGGAAGCTGAGGAACGTGGTCAAGGAGAAGCTATTGCTAGAAATATTTTGGAAATGACTCGTTTAAAAGTTCCAATTTTCACTATAATTATTGGTGAAGGTGCTTCAGGAGGTGCTTTAGGAATTGGAGTTGGAGATAAAGTTCTAATGTTAGAAAATACTTGGTATTCTGTTATTTCTCCAGAATCTTGTTCTTCTATTTTATGGAGAAGTTGGGAATATAAAGAACAAGCTGCCGAATCTTTAAAACTTACTGCCAAGGATATGAAGAAAATGAAATTGGTAGATGAAATAGTAAAAGAACCTTTAGGTGGAGCACATGTTGACAGAGAAAAAACATTTGCAACAGTTCGAGATGCCATTGTGAAGTCTTATGATGAATTTAAAAACTTATCACCAAAAGACTTAGTTGAAAAACGAATGGATAAATATTCTCAAATGGGAGAATTTAAAGACTAGGCCTTTATTAATCGAATAAAAATTAAAGTCCGAAGTTTCTACTTCGGCTTTTTTTGTGCTTATTAACAAAATTGTTAACTTATTAACAATAAAATTGTTGACTGATGGTTAACAATGTCGTACCTTTTTTAATCTATAATTCCTTACAATTTAGTTACATTCGCTCTCATGAAACAACCCAATACATTTCAAGGCTACAAAGTTGATAAAAGTACTATTATAAGTCTTGAAAAGGGTAAAATCCCACCTCAAGCCCTTGATTTAGAAGAAGTTGTCTTAGGAGCTATGATGATAGACAAAAAGGGAGTTGATGAAGTTATAGATATCTTAAGTCCAGAATCTTTTTATAAAGAAGCGCATCAATTTATATTTGAAGCAATTTTTAAGTTGTTTGAAAACAGTGAACCTATTGACTTATTAACTGTTTCAACCCAATTAAAGAAGGAACGGAGACTTGAAATGGTTGGTGGAGACTTTTACTTGATCTCTTTAACCCAAAAAGTGTCTTCTTCGGCCCATATTGAGTTTCATGCACGTATTATATTGCAAAAGTTTATTCAGCGTAGTTTAATAAAAATATCAAATGAGATTATTGAAGACGCCTACGATGAAACTAAGGATGTATTCGATCTATTAGATACTGCCGAATCTCGATTATATGAAGTAACTCAAGGAAATATCAAAAAATCATCAGAGACTGCTCAAGATTTGGTGATACAGGCTAAGAAAAAAATTGAAGAAATATCAAATAAAGAAGGATTGAGTGGTATTCCAACTGGATTTGATAAATTGGATAAATTAACTTCAGGTTGGCAGCCTAGTGATTTAATTATTGTAGCTGCGCGTCCTGGTATGGGTAAAACTGCCTTGACATTAACTATGGCAAGGAACATAGCCGTGAATCAAAATATTCCTGTTGCGTTCTTTTCCTTGGAGATGGCTTCTGTACAATTAATAATGCGACTAATCTCATCTGAGACGGGATTATCCTCTGAGAAATTGCGTACTGGAAAACTTGAAAAACACGAATGGGAGCAGCTTAATGTGAAGGTAAAAAGCCTTGAAAAAGCACCATTATTTATTGATGACACACCGTCACTTTCAATATTTGATTTACGAGCAAAGGCTAGGCGATTGGCATCGCAACATGGTATTAAAATGATCATGATTGATTATTTACAATTAATGACAGGTGGTAATCATGGTGGAAATAGAGAACAGGAAATATCTATGATTTCACGAAACCTAAAGGCTTTAGCAAAAGAGTTAATGGTTCCTGTAATAGCATTGTCGCAGTTATCACGTGCAGTAGAGACACGTGGTGGAAGTAAACGACCATTACTTTCCGATTTACGTGAATCTGGTGCCATTGAGCAAGATGCCGATATTGTATCATTTATTTACAGACCTGAATATTATAAAATTGATGAATGGGATGATGAAGAGCGTTCACCAACAGATGGACAAGCTGAGTTTATTATCGCTAAACATAGAAATGGTGGTTTAGATAATATTAGATTGAAATTTATTGGACACCTAGGAAAGTTTGATAATCTTGACGATTTTGATTCTCCTTTTGGTAATGAATTCCATTCTAAAATGAACGCAGCCGCCAATGATGATACATTTAAGCCAGATAATTTCCCATCACCAGATCAAGCTTTTGGAAGTTCCTTTAATGGTGATGATAATGATGTACCATTTTAATCCCTAAAATTCCCTTAAAACTAATTATTCAAAAATAAAATTTAAGTATCTTTCGTTGTTAATTGAAAAGATTCATATGGCTTCTTTCTTGGAGAAATGATGCTATAAGATTTGATTTTTAAAACTGTCATTTTTGAAAAAATTTATATTCATACTTCTATTCCTTTGTATAGGGCTTAAGTCTTATGCATCGTATATCCTTATTCCTATGGATACTGAGAGCCAAAAAAACCACCTTAAAGCGTATGGTATTACTTATTGGACTTTAGAGAAAGAACAAAAAGTTAAATGGTTATTAAACTTTCGAGGAGGATCGTTCTTGTTACCTGATTTTGAAGAAATTCGACGAGAATGTCAAATACGAGGTGTATCTTTTGAAGTAATAAGCGATGCAAAAGCGGAACAAATATTACAAGACATAAGTAGTCCTAGTAAAAATATGGAAGCTGTTGTTTTGGAAAAAGCACCAAAAATTGCAGTGTATACGCCCTATGGTAAACAACCATGGGATGACGCAGTAACCATGGTATTAACTTATGCTGAGATTCCATATGAAACAATTTACGACAAAGAAGTTTTAAATGATGCGCTATTATTATTTGATTGGCTGCACTTACATCATGAAGACTTTACTGGACAGTATGGAAAATTTTATAGAAGTTATAGAAGTACCCCATGGTATATAAACGAAAAGAAAAACGCAGAATTATTAGCGAGTGAATTGGGATATAATAAAGTTTCAGAAGCTAAACTGGATGTGGCTTTGAAAATTAGAGATTATGTCGTAGGAGGTGGATTTATGTTTGCCATGTGTAGTGCAACAGATAGTTTTGATATTGCATTATCTGCTGAAGGTATTGATATATGTGAACCTATGTTTGATGGCGATGGGAGTGATGCGAATTACCAAAATAAAGTAAATTACAAAAGTACCTTTGCATTTACCGATTTTATCTTGGAGCGTAGCCCAAATGTTTATGAGTTCTCATCTATTGATATGACAAGTAAGAGGCAAATTCCAAAAACAACGGATTATTTTTCTCTTATGGATTTTTCAGCTAAATGGGATCCAATACCTTCAATGCTTAACCAAAATCATACAGCATTAGTAAAAGGATTTATGGGGCAAACTACATCGTTTACAAGAGATCAAATTAAATCTAAGGTTTTGGTTTTAGGTGAAAACAAAACAAATGGTGAAGCCAAATATATTCATGGAATAAAAGGCAAAGGCTTTTTTACATTTTATGGAGGTCATGATCCAGAAGATTATACACATCGGGTTGGAGATCCTAAAACAGAGCTAGATTTGCATCCTACTTCTCCAGGATATAGACTTATTTTAAATAATGTGTTGTTTCCAGCAGCTAGAAAGAAAAAGCAAAAAACATAATAGATCATTATGAATACTGGTATTAAACAGTTTTCCATTTTATTTTTTCAATCAATTACATTTTGGGTATTGGCGTTTTTATTATTCACAACCTTTCGATTTAGTGGGTTGGATGAATATGTTAATTTTTTTTTCGATGTAGAATATGATATACACATTAGTATATGGTATAATTTGGCTTTAATATTAGGATTAGTAATTGGTGTTTTCTATGCTATTATTGAATACTTGTTTCAAAATTTCCTATTAAGAAAAAGTGCTTTAGGTCTTGTTATTATCAGTAAAACAGGGATCTATTTGATGCTTATGGTTACGGTATTAAGAGTGCTTTCAATTATTGCCGAACATGATATGGACCTTGATATTCCAAATGAGAATGGTTGGTGGATCACTAGTAGATGGTTTTGGATTACTGTTTTGTATTTTATGATTGGATCACTATTGTTTTCCTTTCTGAAAATTGCAAACGAAAAATTTGGTAAAGGTATTTTTATAAAAATGCTTTTAGGGACCTATAGAAAACCTCAAGAAGAAAAACGTATTTTTATGTTTTTAGATTTGAAAGATTCTACAAGTATTGCAGAAACTTTGGGACATTATAGATATAGTGAGTTTATTCAAGACTGTTTTTTAGATTTGAATAGGGTTATTGAAAAAAATGATGCTGAAGTCTATCAATATGTTGGTGATGAAGCTGTGTTGACTTGGCCTTATAAAAAAGGGGTGTTCAAATCTAAATGTGTGGAATTATTTTTTGAGTTTCAAGAGCAAATCAATAAACGATTAAATTATTACCAAAATAAATATAATCATGTGCCAAAGTTTAAAGCGGGATTACATGGTGGAAAACTTATGATTGCTGAAGTTGGGACTGTGAAAAAGGAACTTGCTTTTCATGGAGATGTTATAAATACAACGGCTAGAATTCAAGGGGAGTGTAATACGTATAATGCATCCCTTTTAATATCTGAAAGCCTTTTAATTGATTTGCATTTAAATGCAACATATACAAGCAGCCCCCTTGGTAATATTAAGTTAAAGGGTAAACAAGAAGGGGTTAATATTTTTTCAATCGTTTAATAAAGCGTATCAAATATCTAATTTTTATTGCTGTATTTTATTTCGGCCCATACAGATTTACCACTCTTTTCTGTCTTTACAACGATTACATATTGATCTTTAGAGATTACATCTCCATTTCGGCTGGAATCAGTACTCTTTTTACCGATGATACCATTTCTAACACTTCGTGCTGATCTTGCTTTTCTCACGTCCTTAACATTATCAATAAAACTACTCATTTCAGTAAATAATTTAGTGCCGTTTGATTCTTCTAATTGAATCCAGCCTTTACTATTCATTAAGGCATTAACAGCAACTTCAATTTCACTAATACGTTCAGGGTCTACAATATTATTATTGATATGTTCTGCTTCAATATATTTTGCATAAGATTCAATAGTGTTTGTTGATTTGGTGTTTTTCCATAAATCACTGCCTTGGTCAGCATTGGCAATCGAGTCTTCTAACTGTCTCAACTCGTTTTTGTATTTAATTTCTTTATTTTCTATTTGACCTTTTAAAAATTTCAGTTCTTCATTAACTATGTTTAGGCTGTCATTTTTTGAATTTATGGTAATATTGTTGTTAGAAATTGTATTCATATTCCAAACAGTTATAACTATAAATGCTATAATAATAATTGCTAACACGGCTGTAATTATTCGACTTCGTTTAGCAATTTTATCTATTTCATTAATTCTATCTTGAATTTTACTCATTTGTATTTGATTTAAGCATTAATATAATTGATAACTTCATCTTCTAAACCTAAAATATCTTCTTTTGAATAATTAATTATACCATTCTCCATTCTAGATAACTTTCTGTCACAAGTTTTTAAACTTAACAAGCGTTTCTTTTTTTCCTTTATTTTATTGAGAGAAAAGGTACTTAAACTTGAGGGAATCATTCCTCCGGCAGTAGTGAGGTATTTTAATTTCTCTTCACCTTCATCAAGTAAAGCTTGTAAGTCGGGAATGAAATACAGCCCTAAGATTAATAATATGCTACAAGCAATTAGCAGTTTTACACCCAAATATGAACTTTTAATTTGATTGTTAATAGTAAGCTCATAAAGCTTGATATCATCTCTTAATTCTTGAACAATAGCCGATAGTCCATCGGTGGTTGTTTCTTTGGAACTCCCGCTATTTTGACTGTTTACAGTTGGTTCACTTTTATGAGCTTCCAAATTAGTTTCGTTTTGCGTTTGAGTTTTATCAACGGTGGAAACTATTTTTTTTTGTAAGGAAGAATCACTGGTAGATGCTTCTATTTTATTTAAAAGGTATTCAATGCCTTGAGCTCTATCAAGAGTTAAATCAATACATGTTAATCGCCGCCAACGCATTTTTTTATTAATGTCACAAGGAGCAATTTTCACTAAAATAACCTCTTTTCCATGGTCTCTTGCAAATTTCTTTTCATCTTTTAACAAAGAATCACTAAGTGCATTTGGAGAAGTAATTATAGCTACAAATTTTGATGAAAGAACTGCGTTTTCGGTTATTTCATCCTCATCTTCATCAGTTTGAATATTTACTAGATCTATACAGTCTATCCAAACCTTTCTTCCATTTTCTATTAAGATATCAGCTAATTCTTTTGCTTTAAAAACGTCGTTTTGAGAATAGCTTATAAAAACATAATCTGACATTTAAATTTTTATTAAAATAGGAGGTGCTTTAGAAGAAGAGGGATAGGTACAAGTTAGTATTTTTTTTTAAATAAATAAACATTGAGTTAAGATAAGTAATTCATACTTAGAAATTTAATAAAATCATCATTGGGGTTTTTGCTGTCATTTAATAGTACATATGCTGAATAAGCGTTAGAATAAATCTCTATTTTATCTTTAATATTAGACTTTTTAGCTGCTAAGACATAGTATTTTTTTGCAGTTTCTATATCGTTTAAATATAAGTGGCCTTCTGCTAATGTGCGTAGCTTCCATAATTTGTTGAATTGAAAATTTTGGGCAGCCAAAACAGCTATGTTGGCAAAGTCTTGCATATCCTTATAGTCTTCTTCCAGCATTAGATTTAGAAATGCAAGATTTATTGCGTTTTTACAAATTTGCTCCGTTTGATCCTTTTCTTGAGCTAGATTCAAGGCTTGGGTGTAACATTTATATGCTAACTGGCCATCGGTTAATTTACTATTATCTAAATATCTCCGTTTATATAATCCCCCTAACAAGTTTAACATGTCGGCATCTTTTATTGCAATAGGGTGTGTTTTTAAAATCTGTTCTGCATCTTGCCCCCTGCCAATACCTTCTAATGCATTAATTAAATGTTCTAATCCTCGTTCATCCAATTGCTTTAAATTGGGCTCCAATTCCCTAATTACGGCATCATATTCACCAATGGCTAAGTTGATGTCTTTTTGATTTGTGAACTTGTTGAAAAAAGGATTATCACTTAGTGTGTCTAAAATAAGATTGTAACTATCATTGTCTTTTGTCTTGATATTTACCATTGAAAAATGATTTCCTGCAACGGTTACCCATTCGGATTTGTTGAAGGGAGATAAACTTGATTCTACCGAGACATATTCATCTTTAGTTGCGGCAATAACTTTCAATGTAAAAGGATATTCATGGTTAAATGATTTTTGCCAGTCATCCCTTAAATTTTGTATAAATGGTTGGTCATGTACTAATTCACTAATTTTATTTTTCCATAGTGTTTTAATGGTATTGTTCGTTATTCCATTACTGGGTGTTCCAAAAAAGAAAACATGACTTAAACGTTTTTTGTTACTTTTATTTAAATTTAGTATTGCACGCTGAGTCACCAGGCCTCCAAGACTATATGCAACAATAGCAACACGATTATATTTTTTAAACTTGTAGTTAATTGCCGAACTCAAATTGTCTGAAATTCTATCAATATCTTTAATGGTAGCCCAAATATCTTTACCCATTTCAGGGTTTATATTAGCATTATACCCAAAGGGAAACATGTCCCAACCTTCAAGTTGTTTTTCTGTCATGAATAAATCTGGCATTTCCCCAAAAGATTTATGTGCTTCTCCAGAAAAGCCATGAACAAAAATGATTACATTATTTGCATTTTCGGTTTTACGGAATATGTTTTTTGTTTCTTTTATTTCAGTAGGTTGAACCACATCTATGGATTGTTTGGCTTTATCTATAATTGCCCGTTTAGAACTTGGCACTCTACTCACCTCAAAATTTCTGTCAAATTGTAAATTGATAAATGGATTTTGTTTTCTATGTGCCAAAGCTGCATCTTTTGGAACTTCTTCTACTAAATAACTCGCAACATCTAAAATTTTAATATACTCATTTGTAAAAACTGCTTTATGCTCTCCTTTTAAAACTTTGAGTAAATATGCAGTGAACATACTATTTCTATCACCCTTAAAATATAAGGATTTCTGATTGTCTTTACATGATGATATTATAGCCATTCCTTCTTCATCATCCATATCATGTACTAATCCTTCAGGGTTAATTAATCCGTTTTTACCAAGTTTTAATTCATTTTCTAAAGCTTCCAATTTGGTTCCAGAATCTAACAAGCCAGGACCTTCAGTCATTCCTTGTGCATGGCAGCAGTCAAAAATAAAAATTAAGCGTTCGGCTATGATTTTATTTAATTTTAGTTTTATTTCTTGTCCTTTTACACCTGTAGTATCTGGATGATTAATATCCCACCCTTCTGCTTCTAAATAGTATGCGTTTGGAAAAACATTTTCATTAATTGCACCATGTCCAGAGTAGTATAAAAAGACTTTAGAATCGACATTAGTTTTTTCAATAATTTCATCAAAAGCGTCAAGTATACCTTTTCGTGTAGCTTTTTGTTTAGTTAGTAAGATAACATTCTCTTTGGGATAACCTGCGAAATTTTTATCTACTAGTACGTCTCGAATATCCGTAGCGTCTTGAGTAGATGGGAGTTCGGTTGCATCTACACCAACGATTATTGCAAAAGAATTATTAAATACATTCATAAAAATTATATTTTATAATTAGTAATTAAATAAAAAGTGAGGCCACTCAATGGTGTAGGATTAATGCCAATAGGTCATTATTTCATTCCATTTTTCAGATTGTAAATAGGGAGTAAAACTAGAACTGTTTTGAAATTTTTCATTGACATAAAAATTTCCAGCTGCGATAGAAAGCAATAAATGCTCAAAAACTTTTTCTTCATTATTTATGGCAGCATATATTTGAGCTATCCTATAATCTATATTGCCATATTGATATGGGCCTCTTAACTTTTCTAGAGATTCAATAAGTAATTCCCCCTTTTTTTGCTCACCATTTTTAAAATAACATCTACTTAATCCCACTATTAGTTTAGTGTTGTTGGGATTATCTTTAAAAAGTTTTTCATAAAGAGGTGAAGCCTTCTTGTAGTCATTTAATTCAGAAAAAGCTTCAGCCTTTAAAAACTCATTGTCTTCTATATATTCTGATTGTATGACTGTATTTAAATATACTTTGGCGGCTACATTATTTTCTAATAATAAATATTCCCTAGCAATAAATAAATTGATGTATAACCAATCTTCAGGAATAAGCCTTAGCTTTAGTTTCTGCAATAAAAGACCTAATTCATCTTTTTTATTTGAATGTATATAAGCTCTGAAAAGGGGTATCAAAAAGAACTTATCATTAACAATATCTATATAAGGATCTGTGAGTTTAATTGTTTTTTTATACTTATGTAAGGCATTGTAAGCCATTGCCATAAGGTTGATTCTATCTAAACATTGAATGCAATTTTCTATATTGAAATTATCAATATCTATAACTTCATTAAAAATGGCTTCAACATCTTCTGGTTTATTTACAAATTGAAGCGCAATTACCATATGGGAGGTATTTACAAGTAGATCATAAGGTTCTAATTGATATCCATATTTATCGTATTTATAGGTTTTACGATTGTCACCATCCAATGCTGCTTCATACATATTTAAACGGTGTTCTTGCCTTTTGCTAATCCCTGTTTGTTTTTTTATGACATCTATTAGTGAATCTGCTTTAGAGTAGGGACCATTATTATAATAGTAACCAACTTTAAGTGATTTAGGTTCAAAAAAATCAGAATCTATTGCAATTGCTTTATCAAGTAATTCAATATGTTTATTTAAGTTCCCATCACTTTTACTTTTTTTTGCTTCTAGAACTAATTTATAGGCCTCATATTTTGGAGGTTTATTTTCGAAAGTTGCTTTTTTATCTCTTTCTGAAACAAGATAACCAATAATTTTTTGTCTTAATTCTTCAATGCAATTTAAAGGGCTTTCTAAATCACAATATACACTTCCTAATGAAATAAGCGCTTCTCCCGATTTACCATCTATTATTGAGCTTTGAAAAATTAGTTGATTTTCTTTTAAAAAATAAGTTCCAGTAATTTTTTTGCCAGGATTAAAAAAATTATTTAAAATATCATTTGAGGTGAAATTTTTATTTTGGGTTTTTATAGCATTTGAATAATCTTTTACAATTTGCTGAGAGATAATTTGGCCCGCATTGTTTTCGGTAATACCATCCATAATCCAGTTAGCC
>Ga0105356_10004216_pt1 | contig 13907 bp, 15 predicted proteins | sample GOMGulsemesocosm_3_FD_83502 | JGI IMG/M metagenome (GOLD analysis project Ga0105356, IMG submission 83502) | Methane-oxidizing microbial communities from mesocosms in the Gulf of Mexico - GOM9D Gulf of Mexico | ecosystem: Environmental > Aquatic > Marine > Cold seeps | place: Gulf of Mexico...
AACTTCGTTCATCGGTGCGATAAAACGCTGACCGCCCAGACTGAAGCCAATGCCTGACCAATGCGGCACAATATCGCTCTGGGCGGGTAGGCCCAGGGCGTGCTCAGCACTGCGCCTGGCGAGATCAACCAGGGCGGCAAAAGGCTCCAGTGACTCGCTGGTCTCGCTTATCTCGCTCATTCGTTAATCCTCGTTGCCACCAGCATCGCAATCGTGAGTGCACGCTCAGGGCAATAGCTCGGAGATGGTACTCAACAACTGCTTGTCATCAACAGGTTTGGTCAAATAGCCCTTGGCCCCTTGGCGCTCACCCCACAGGCGATCGGTGGCCTGATCCTTGGTGGTCACAATAATCACCGGAATATGGCTGGTGGCGTTATTTTTACTCAGTTGACGGGTAGCTTGAAATCCGTTGAGCCCCGGCATTACGATGTCCATTAATACCACGTCGGGCAGGCTCTCCTTAGCCTTGGCGACACCCTCTTCACCACTTTGTGCGGTGATAACCTCGTAACCCTGCTGACCCAGTACCGTGGCCATCTTGTGGGTTTCTGTAGGCGAATCGTCAACGATTAAAACTCGAGCCATAATTCCTCCATTTTGCGCATGCGCAGTGGGTGCCCCGCGCCGCGTCCATTGCTGCTGAGGGTCTGCCAAGGCGAGACCACTCAAGCCTAGGTGTTAGTGCGGTCACCGACATGGGCGGCGATGGCACCGATCAACTCACTCTTGCTAAAAGGTTTGGTCAAATATTGGTCCGAGCCGACGATACGGCCCTTGGCCTTGTCGAACAGACCGTCTTTACTGGACAACATGATGACTGGCGTACTCTTAAAGTGACTGTTATTTTTAATCAGGGCACAGGTTTGATAGCCATCCAGCCGCGGCATCATAATGTCGACAAAGATAATATCTGGCTCGCCGTCAGCAATTTTGGCCAGCGCGTCAAAGCCATCGATAGCGGTCATTACCGTGCAGCCTTCTTTCTGCAGCAGCGTTTCTGCGGTGCGGCGAATAGTCTTGCTGTCGTCGATGACCATTACCTTCAGATTTTCGAAATTCACTTCCATAGCAATGACCTTTAAATGGGTATAGCGATGTGCATCAGTAGGTACAGCATGTGCTTCATTTTGAGATAGCAGGCGCTCAATCTGCCCCCAACTGCTCTCACACTGCCAATAAGCACTGCTAACAGCGCTAACTACTATTTAACATAGATTCAAGCTTTACGCCATAAACCCACGATAAATAACGCAAAATACCTTTTTATTCTCCTGAAAAATAGGCCCCGGCTGAGTGGGATGTTGCGGTATTAGGCCCCGGTGATTAACCACTTCGCCCAAGCCAGTAAACACATAGTATAGAACTGGAAATCAAGATAGCCCAGCGCACAAAGGAGAAGCACTTAACACTTTGCGCACTCAGTTCGCCCATTGCGCTGTGGAACTGCCAACTATTCCCCAGCATTGTGTTTGTTAGCCACCTAATGGCGCTGCTATTGTCGGGAAAACTGTGTATTCTTAGCGACAAAACCGCCTGCTAACAGCGAGTAACGGCAGCTATCAAACCTATAGTGGCTTGTTGAAAAACGTCAATAACCTACTAAAATCAAAGAGTTAGATTATGAATCTTCGAATTGGCGTGGTCATGGACCCGATCGAATCCATCAACATTAAAAAAGACACCACACTGGCCATGCTATGGGCTGCCAGCGACCGGGGCTGGTCGATACAGTATATGCGCCAACAAGATCTCTATTTACGCGGTGGCGAGCCTCGGGCCACCATGCGCGACCTATCGGTGTTCAGGCCGCCAACGCTGAACGGTGATGAGGAGTTCTACCGGCTAGGCGAGGCCTGTGACGGCGCCCTTGGGGAGCTCGACGTGATTTTGATGCGCAAGGATCCACCCTTCGACAACGAATTTATCTACAGCACCTATATTTTGGAGGCTGCTGAGCGCCTCGGCGCGCTGATTGTCAACAAACCCCAGAGTCTGCGCGACTGCAATGAAAAGATCTTCGCCACCCAATTCCCGCAGTGTTGTCCACCGCTATTAGTCAGTCGCGACCAGCAATTGCTGCGCAATTTTCACACAGAGCAGGGCGACGTTATCTATAAACCCCTGGACGGCATGGGCGGCACCTCAATCTTCAGGGCCAAAAAAGACGACCCCAATCTCGGTGTTATTCTCGAAACGCTGACCGCCTTTGGCAGTCAGTCGATCATGGCACAGCAATACCTGCCTCAGATCGTCGATGGCGACAAGCGTATTCTGCTAATCGATGGTGAGCCGGTAGATTATTGTCTGGCGCGCATCCCCTCTCAGGGCGAGACCCGGGGTAACCTAGCTGCCGGCGGCACCGGCCGAGCCCAACCGCTCAACGAACGGGATCGTTGGATCGCCAACCAAGTCGGCCCGGTGGCCAGAGACAAGGGCCTGCTATTTGTCGGTCTCGATGTTATCGGCGACTACCTAACCGAAATCAACGTCACCAGCCCCACCTGCATCCGTGAAATCGACCGCGAATACGGTACCGATATCGCCTCGACATTAATGGATGCTATCGAACGGCGGCTGGCGGCCAAACCCTAGCGGCTCGACGCTTAGCCAACAGGCAAATCCAATGAATGCGCTGTTCACCACCGGCACACAGACACTGGCCCAGGACCGACTGGGTTTCGCGTTTTGTGTGGCGCTAGCGGTGCACGCAGCGGTTATCCTAGGGGTCAGTTTTGAACGCCAAGACCGTTCTTTGGCGGCTAGCAAACTGGAGATAACCCTGGCCCAACACCGCAGTAAGAGCGCGCCTGATCAGGCTGACTTTTTGGCCCAGAGCAACCAACAGGGCAGCGGCACTATGGAGCAGGCGGCGATGTTAACCACCCGTCAGCAGGCGGATTTCCACGACACCGTTATAAACGACGTCAGCCAACAGCGAGCGCAGGTACCGCCTCGGCAGCAGGCTATCAGTGCTAATGCCAGCGTCGCTACCCTAGCCAAACGTTCATTAAAGACAGATTTGCAAACTCCCGTCGTCGCCATTGAGCAGCTACAACGGCAGCTCGCGGGCAATAAAACCGAGTACCAACGCACCCTCGAAATCGCTAGTCTCGAAGCCAAACTCGACCGACAGCGCCACGCCTATGCCAAGCGGCCCCGTATTCGACGCTTGACCTCAGTGGCCAGCAAGGAGGCCGACGATGCCCTCTACCTGCATAATTGGCGCAGTAAAATCGAAGCAATTGGCAACCAACATTACCCGGCCAAGGCCAGAGCGCGCCAGCTGTACGGTGATTTACGAATGGTGGTATCGCTGTTGCCCAACGGCGAGGTACTGTCGGTTAAGATATTAAAATCTTCGGGCCATACGCTACTGGACCAGGCGGCGATTCGCATCGTGCACCTAGCGGCACCCTATGAGCACTTCCCGGCTAAGATGCGCAACGTGGTCGATGTGCTGGAAATCATTCGAACTTGGCGCTTTCACAATAACAGCCTGAGCTCACGGAGCTGACCAGCACCGTAGAGGCCCAGCATTGCTGCAGTACTGGGCAGGGTCTTTTGCCAGCAATACCGGCTTTTTACCGCTATTTAAAGAAATGTCACCTATTTACCTTGTCAGCGGCCCAGCGTGCCCCAATAATAAACCTATGAACACAGTAGAAAGCTCAGCCAACCTGAAAAACCACTTCCTCATTGCCATGCCCGCTTTGCGCGTCGGCCTGTTCGCCAATAGCCTCACCTATATTTGCAGTCACGACGCCGAGGGCGCTATGGGTATCGTTGTTAATCACCCACTGGAATTAAGCCTCGAAGAGGTTTTTGAACACCTGAAGATCGGCGACCTGCAATACCGCCACAGCGACAAAGTACTCGCCGGCGGGCCAGTGCATATGGATCGCGGTTTTGTTCTGCACAGCCACTGCCAGCAGCAATGGCAGTCAACACTGGAGTTGTCGGAGCAGTTGTCGCTAACCACGTCTCAGGACATTCTCACTGCCATCGCCCACCACCGAGGCCCCCGTCAGAGCTTGGTAGCACTGGGCTACGCCGGTTGGGGGGCCGGTCAGTTGGAGCAAGAACTGGCCGACAATGCCTGGCTGACCACCCCCGCAGACAGCGATATTATTTTTAATACCCCCATCGAGCAGCGCGCCAAAGCCGCCGCCGCCACCCTCGGCGTAGACTTAGCACTAATCGCGCCCCAGGCGGGACACTGTTAGTGGCGAGCGAAAAAAACGTGCTGGCCTTCGACTTTGGCACCAAGACCATCGGCGTGGCGGTGGGACAAACCGTTAGCTATAGCGCTAATCCACTGACCGAGTTAAAAGCCCGAGACGGTATTCCAAACTGGTCGCAGATTGAAGCGCTGGTGCGGGAGTGGCAGCCACGACTAATACTGGTAGGATTGCCGCTCAATATGGATGGCAGCTATTCAGAACTCACCCGTAGGGCAGAAAAATTTGGCAAGCGCTTACACGGAAGATTGGGACTGCAAGTGGAGATGGTCGACGAGCGCCTGAGCAGCTTTGAGGCCAAGGGCGCGATTATAGAGCGCAGTGGATCCAGGGATTTTAAGCAACAGGGCGTCGACGCACTGGCCGCCAAATTTATTCTGGACAGCTGGCTAAGAGCTGCACAAAACCCCCTTGGCAGTTAATCGTTGGCGATTAGCGCATAAAGCTCTGGCCGGGATCGTTGTCGGAGTCTGACTCCATACTCAAGCCCCCCGTTGCCGCCTCCAACTGCGCGTTCATATCCTCACCGCCCAACTTAATCATCAAGCGTAGGTCGTTGGCCGAGTCGGCGTAGATCAGTGCGTCTTCGTAGCTAATATCACCGCTGCTATACATGCTGTAAAGCGCCTGGTCGAAGGTCTGCATGCCCTGTTCGTTGGACTTAGACATCAAGTTTTTCAACTCGTGGACCTCACCCTTGCGAATAAGGTCCTGGGCTAGCGGGGTATTGATCAACACTTCGATACAGGCCTTGCGGCCCTTGCCATCAGGGGTTGGCACCAGTTGCTGGGCAATAATGGCACGTAAATTCAAAGACAGGTCCAGCCACAACTGAGGATGGCGATCACTGGGGAAAAAATGCAGGATGCGGTCCAGCGCTTGGTTGGCATTGTTGGCGTGCAGGGTACACAGGCACAAGTGGCCGGTTTCGGCAAAGGTGATAGCGTGTTCCATAGTATCGCGACTGCGCACCTCGCCAATCATGATTACATCCGGTGCCTGGCGCAGCATATTCTTGAGTCCCACTTCGAAGCTGGCAGTGTCGATACCCACTTCACGCTGGGTGACGATGCAGCCCTCATGTTGGTGAATGTATTCGATGGGATCTTCCACCGATATAATATGGCCCTTAGAATTGCGATTGCGCTGGCCAATCATCGCCGCCAGTGAGGTCGACTTACCACTGCCTGTAGCGCCAACAAAGACCACCAGACCACGCTTGGTCATCGACAGGTCTTTGACAATTTCAGGCAGGCCGAGATCGTCGATGCGGGGTATGGTAGTTTCGATACGACGCAATACCATGCCCGCCAAATTGCGCTGATAAAAAGCACTGACCCGAAAGCGACCTATGCCACGGGCGCTGATGGCAAAGTTACACTCCTTGTCGCGGGTGAACTCCCGGCGCTGGGCCTCATTCATCACCCCCATAACCGTCTCCCGGGTTTTTTCAGGACTCAGCGGCGTAGTCGTTACCGGTACCATACGGCCATTGATTTTTATCGATGGCGCAACACCGGCGGTAATAAACAGGTCTGACGCGCCCTTCTCAACCATGATTTTTAGTAACTTATCGATATCCATGATGCTCTCTGCTCAGTTATCACCAGCGCTTGTTTGCTAGAAGTTTTCCGGAAAACGGGCTTTTTCGCGAGCATTTTCCCGGGTAATAATACGCTTATCGATTAAGTCGGTCAGACACTGATCCATGGTCTGCATGCCCACCTGGGCGCCGGTCTGAATCGCCGAGTACATTTGCGCCACCTTGTCTTCGCGAATCAAATTTCGGATCGCCGAGGTGCCGATCATGATCTCATGGGCCGCCACCCGGCCGCCACCCACTTTTTTCATCAGGGTTTGCGCCACCACCGCCTGCAGCGATTCCGACAACATCGAGCGCACCATGGACTTTTCTTCGGCGGGAAATACATCAATAATTCGATCGATGGTTTTTGCCGCGGAGGTGGTGTGCAAGGTGCCAAATACCAGATGTCCGGTTTCCGCCGCGGTCATTGCCAAGCGAATAGTTTCCAAATCCCGCAGTTCGCCCACCAGGATGATATCGGGGTCTTCTCGCAGCGCCGAGCGCAGTGCCTCGTTAAAGCCATGGGTATGACGATGGACTTCACGCTGGTTGACCAGGCACTTCTTCGACTCGTGAACAAATTCGATGGGGTCCTCGATGGTCAGAATATGCTCGTATTTATTGTCGTTAATATAGTCGACCATCGCCGCCAGGGTTGTCGACTTACCCGAGCCGGTAGGACCGGTCACCAAGACTAGGCCCCGGGGCACCATCGACACATCGCGAAAGACCTGACCCATGCCCAACTCTTCCATCGATAATACCTTCGATGGAATGGTGCGAAACACACCGCCAGCGCCGCGATTTTGATTAAAGGCATTGACCCGGAAGCGGGCGACACCAGGCACCTCAAAGGAAAAGTCCGTCTCCAGGAATTCCTCGAAGTCCTTGCGCTGCTTGTCGTTCATAATTTCGTAAATCAAGCTGTGTACTTGCTTGTGGTCCATCGCCGGCAAATTGATACGCCTAACATCACCGTCAACACGAATCATCGGCGGCAGACCCGCCGACAAATGCAAATCCGAAGCACCCTGTTTGGCACTAAAGGCTAATAATTCGGTAATATCCATGCTGGTTCCCAGTAAATTTTTATTTTGGCGCCGGCCGCCGCTCAGTCGCAGTATAATCAAGCTTAGCCGCGGTCGGTGCCTAACCACAGCGCCTAACATCCGTTCCAACGGGCCATAAACAGCGCTCGCACAGGTAGAATAGCCAATTTAGCAAGCATTACAAACTAACAGATTGTAATAAGCGACAACGGAAGACTCTCGATGACAAACTCTATAGCGCACAATATAACAAAGGTTAGACAGCGAATTAGGGAAGCGGAGCAAAAACATTTGAGAAATGCCAACAGCGTTCAACTTATGGCGGTCAGTAAGACCCGCAGCGCGCAGCAAGTTCGGCTGGCGGTGGCCGCCGGGGTTGACTGTATAGGCGAAAACTATCTTAACGAGGCCCTGGACAAGATGGCGGCGCTGAGCGACCTGGCGATAGACTGGCACTTTATCGGTCCTATTCAATCCAACAAGACCCGCGCGATCGCCGAACACTTTTCCTGGGTACACAGTGTCGACCGCCTGAAAATCGCCACCCGCTTGAGTCAGCAACGCCCGGCGCAGCTGCAACCACTCAATATCTGCCTACAGGTCAATATCAGTGGTGAGGCCTCCAAATCCGGAGTCGCCCTAGATCAGTTGCCGGCCCTGGCCAGCAAGGTCGTGCTGCTACCGCAATTGCGCCTGCGTGGGTTGATGGCAATTCCCGCCGCCGGCCAGGCGTTGCAGCAACAGCGCCAGCAGTTCTCGCTGCTGCGCGGCGCGGCAACACAAATCGCTGGCTGCGACACGCTGTCGATGGGCATGTCCGGCGATTTGGCGGCTGCGGTGGCCGAGGGCTCGACCCTGGTGCGGGTGGGCACCGATATCTTCGGACCGCGGGGATGACATTGACAGCAACATCAACATCCGCGTCAGCTATTCAGTCGGGGTAGTCGCACCTTTCACCGCGCCCCTGTATACTCGCGGGCTTTATCACCAGCAGAGACAGTAGCCGTGCCCAATTCCACTATAACGTTTATCGGCGCTGGCAATATGGCCAGCAGTATTATTGGCGGCTTGATTGCGAAAGGGGTTTCCCCGAACTCTATCACCGCCAGCGACCCCTACCAGCCATCCAGAGAGCAGTTGCAGCAGGCTACCGGGGTCAATATTAGTGACGACAATCACCGTGCCATCGCCGGCGCGGACATTCTAGTACTGGCGGTCAAACCGCAGATGATGAAGGTGGTGTTGGAGGATTTGGCTGATGCCGTACAGCAGCTCAAACCCCTTATTATCTCCATCGCCGCGGGTATAGAGATTAACAGCATGAACCAGTGGCTGGGGGGTGGCCAGGCCATTGTGCGCTGTATGCCCAATACCCCAGCACTGGTGCAGACCGGCGCCACAGGACTGTATGCCAACGACGCCGTGGACAGTGCCCAACGACAACAAGCCGACACCGTATTGAGCGCCGTGGGCAGTGTCCTATGGGTCGAGCGCGAAGACCAGCTCGATGCGGTCACCGCAGTCTCCGGCAGTGGGCCGGCCTATTTTTTTATGTTTATGGAGTCGATGCAAACTGCCGCCTTGGAGCTGGGACTCAGCGCTGACGCCGCCCGTGAATTAACCCTGCAAACCGCATTGGGTGCCGCCAAGATGGCGATCGACAGCGATGTCGACACCGCCGAGTTGCGGCGCCGGGTGAGCTCACCCGGCGGCACCACTGTCGAAGCCCTCGCCGTATTCGAACAGCGCGACCTGGCTGGTATCGTGCATGAGGCCATGACCGCCTGCCGCGACCGCTCGGCGCAACTGGCCCGAGAACTGGATGCGGGTTAAACCCAACAATCAAGCAACGAGCCAGCGCTGCGCTGGCGGCGACGGAACAACGGCAACGAGGAATTATCAATGGCTGCACTAGTCGATATCGGCAATTTGCTGATTCAAACCTTTTTCAATCTGTTTATTCTGGCGGTATTGCTGCGGCTGCTGTTGCAGTTGGCCCGTGCCGACTTTTTCAACCCGATCTCCCAGTTTTTGGTCAAGGTTACCAGCCCGGCGCTAACTCCCATGCGGCGTATGGTGCCCAGTATCGGCCCCGTCGACACCGCCTCGGTAGTGCTAGTGCTGGCGCTGCAAATCCTCGGCACCGTGCTGTTAGTTTTGCTGCGCGGCTACGATATCCCCAATCCCTTGTCGATGCTGATCTGGGCGCTATTGGGCACCGCCTCTATGGTGATCAATATTTATTTTGTCGCTATATTGGTTTCGATTGTACTGAGCTGGGTAAGCCCCGGCAGTTACAACCCCGCGGTTATCTTGCTACACCAATTGACCGAACCTGTGCTGGCGCCCTTTCGCAAGTTGCTACCCTCAATGGGGGGCCTAGACCTGTCACCTATCTTCGTATTTTTAACGATTAATGTATTGCAGATCCTGCTCGGTCACTTGGCCGCCGCCAGCGGATTGCCGCCAGCCTATGTCATCGGTATGTGACGCACCCTACTACCGCTGGCAGCAGCATACGCTGCTGTTGTTTTGCCACCTTCAGCCCAATGCCAGCAGCGACGCCTTTGTTGGGGCCCACGGCGATCGCTTAAAGATTCGTATTAGCGCCACCCCGGTGGACGGTCGCGCCAATAGCCAGCTGATCCGATTTATTGCTGAGCACTTTGCGGTGGCCAAGTCCGCAGTCAGTATTCGCAGCGGCGCCCAGAGCCGACAAAAGACGGTGCAGGTACAGCGGCCGCTGAAGATCCCAGCCCAGCTGGAGATCTCGGCACAGCCTTAAAGGCGCTTTCACCCGAGGTAAAGAGCGCTGTATACTGCCGCTAGTCGCGCATAACAAAGGACAACGCAATACGGTGAATACACTTCAACATCTGTTTGATAACAATATCGCCTGGGCCGCCTCGATCAAAGAGCGGGACCCGGACTTCTTTTCTCGCCTGTCCGAACAGCAAGCACCGGAATACCTGTGGATTGGCTGTTCCGATAGCCGGGTACCCGCCAATCAAATTACCAATTTGCAGCCCGGTGAAGTATTTGTACACCGCAATATCGCCAATGTGGTGGTACACACCGATTTAAACTGCCTGTCGGTGATTCAATTTGCGGTGGAAGTACTCAAGGTAAAACACATTATCATCTGCGGGCACTACGGCTGCGGCGGTATAAACGCTGCGCTGGAAACTCAGGAGCATGGGCTGATCGACAACTGGCTGCGCCATATTCGCGATGTGGTGCGCTTTCACCAGGAAAAATTCAACGGACTGGACCGGCTGCAGCAGCAGAATTTATTGTGCGAACTCAATGTCAAAGAGCAGGTCACTAATATTTGCGCCACCTCCATCGTGCGCAATGCTTGGAAACAGGGCCGCGACCTGACCGTACACGGATGGATTTACAGTATCGATAACGGTATCCTGAAGGATCTGGAAACCTGTAAAAATGCCGCTGCCGAACCATTAGCTCAATCCGACTGAAAGACCCGCTGTAAGGTTCTGCCCCAGCTGGCAATGCCAGCACCGCAAGCAAGACGCTGCTTCCCTACGCTATCGCTGCAGCCACATACCCAAAAGTGACAGGTTGTTGCCGAAAAGTTAACGGCGGAACAAAGGGTTGGCTAAAACCGGTAACACCGTGGCCACGATGTGTCCTTTTATTGTTGGCGCGATTGCGGCATGTGCTCACGTCTATCGTACTAAACTGAGCTGTGCCCGGCATCTCCCATGGCGATGGCACAAGGCAAATCCTGTGCCGCCGTCCGTTAATTAATTGAAATGCTCCTTTGGTTTTGCCGCCAACCTTGCTAATCTTCCCGCCTAGGCTCTATTCCAATAATAATGTGAGATCCCCTATGTTTCAGCGCTTTAACGAACTCAGCATGAGTGGAAAAATATTCAGCGGCCTGCTCGCCGGGGTCGTCTTCGGCCTGCTGTTAACGCTGGCAGGCAGTCTCGGTGCAGGGTTCACCGAGGTGGTGGACAGCTACGTGATGGCGACCTTAGGTATCATCAAGACCCTGTTTATCAACGCGCTGAAAATGGTGGTAGTACCGCTGGTACTGATCTCGCTAATTTGCGGCACCAGCTCGCTGTCAGATCCCAAGATGCTCGGCTCGATAGGCGGCAAGAGCATTCTGTTGTATCTGCTAACCACCGCGATTGCCATTTCCTTAGCACTGATGGTCGCCAACTTCTTCCAGCCAGGCGCCGGCGTTGAATATAGCGATACCGACTACGTCGGTAAACATGCGCCACCGCTGACCGAGGTATTGGGCAATCTGGTCGCCTCCAACCCGGTGCAAGCCATGGCCCAGGGCAATATGTTGCAGATTATCGTTTTTGCCATTCTATTTGGCATCGCGACCTCCAGAGCCGGTGCCGCCGGCGTCCAGATCGCCAGCTTTTTTAACAACATGAATGAGATTATTCTCAAGCTGGTCACCATTATTATGAACCTGGCACCCTACGGTGTGTTCTGCATAATGGCTATGTTGGTATACGATACCGGGCTCGACGCTATCGCCGATTTGGCGGTCTATTTTGGTCTGGTTATCGGCGTTTTGTTTTTACACCTAGGGCTCACCTACCCGCTATTGCTGACCGTTTTTACCGGTCTCAATCCGCTAATTTTGCTGAAAAAAATGCGCCCGGCAATATTATTTGCCTTTAGCACCTCCTCCAGTGCCGCCACCTTGCCGGTCACTATGGAGGTGGCCAGAAAACGCCTCGGCATCGGCAGCACCACCGCCTCTTTTACCCTGCCGCTGGGGGCCACCATCAATATGGATGGCACCGCAATTATGCAGGGTGTGGCGACGGTATTTATCGCCGAGATTTCCGGTATCGACCTGGCCATGTCCCAATACATTACCATTATATTGATGGCGACTCTGGCCTCCATTGGCACCGCCGCAGTGCCCTCGGTGGGCCTTGTTATGCTGACCATGGTACTGACTCAGGTGAATCTGCCCTCAGAGGCTATCGGCATGTTATTGGGTATCGACCGGTTGCTAGATATGACCCGCACCGCGGTCAATGTCACCGGCGACGCCACGGTATCAACCATCGTCAGTCACTCCAACGGCGACCTCGATGTGGCGATATATAAGGACCCCGAGGCGGGACAGGAGTTTGAACTGGAAAATAACCCCGCCTAACAATACTCAGGCTCAGCCATCGAGTAGCCAGCCTCGGGCCACCGCGTAGTCCATTTTTTCCAGCATCCAACTATAGATTGCCGGCGCCTGGGCAGCGGTGGTGCGGTTGATCGCCACCACCTGGGAGCGATAGATGCCCTGCTCCCGCCAGGCCAGGCCGGCGGTATTTAGATTCATCATAAAGGGCAGCAGCCGGTCGACAATCTTGACCCAGTGGCTCTCCAGAGTCTGCTGCGCCTCATATTCCCGCCACAGCAGTAAGATCTCGCCGCCAAACTCTGGCGAGGTGGCGGCGAGGTCTTTTAAATAAGCATGCTCCTGTACCGCCTTGTGCTCACGCTGAGTGTCAAACACCGAAATGTCTCCGGGACCGATTTCACATATGTCGTGCACTAGGGCCATCTTCAACGTTTTATACCAGTCCACAGCCGGATCAAAACGCTCTCGCAGTGACAGTAGGGCGATGGCCAGATGCCAGCTGTGTTCCGCCGAATTCTCCCGGCGTGGCGCGGCGGTGTCGGCGGCGACATAAGTGCGCCGGTACACCTGTTTTAATTTGTCCATCTCCATTAGAAATGTATACAACTGCTCCATAACAATCCCTCACCAGATACTATTAAAATGATAAATCTGTCGCCATTCCCTGCACCTCACTTTGGACCGTAGCTCCGGTTGACAGCTGTTCCAATTGTCCCCGCTGGTGCAGCGCCTCAATAGACTCGCAGCCGCAGGTACTAAGGCTTGCCCTAAGCATCTGCAGAGTTTGCGGTAGCTGTTCAAAGACAGAGCCGACATGGGGCACATAGCCCTCTACACCCTCGGCGAAAAAACGCTGGCTGGTCTGATGGTAGCGGCGCAAATTTTTCGCCCGCTCGCTGCCCTCCATCCAGTACTCTTTGTAGCCGCGGCCCTGGTGTTGATGCAGCGCTCCGGCGCCCTCGCTACAGCGGGCGAAAAAATTACCCATCATCACAGTATCTGCACCGAGGGCCAGAGCAATCGCTATATCCGCCGCCGTGCTGATACTACCATCGGCAATCAGCGGTATATAGACACCCGTGTGCTGCCAGTACTGCTGCCGCGCCATCGCTATTTCGGCAATCGCCGTGGCTTGGCCGCGACCGGTGGCTTTTACGGTGGTGGTGGTACAACCGGAGCCGATGCCCATGCCTATTTTTACCGCGTCGGCGCCGGCTTCGGCGAGGTAGCGAAATCCCGCTGCGGTAACCACATTACCGGCGATCACCGGGATGTCGTAGTGTTGTTTGATATGGGCCAGGGTCTGGCCCTGGAAAATACTGTGACCATCGGCGGCGTCGATTACCAACAGATCTGCCTGCGCTGCTACCAATAGTTTAATTCTCTCGTGGTCTCCGGGGTGGGTGCTGATGGCAGCCGCCACCAACAGCCGCTTGTCGGTGTCGATACTGGCGCTGGGATGACGCAGGTGTTTGTCCAAATCCTTCTTAAAAACCACCGCCTTGAGGGTATTGTCGGCGCTGACTATAGGCAGAAAACCACGTCCCCATCGAATCATTAGGCGATTGGCCTCGGCCAAGTCGTCGATATCCACGCCGCATTGAATATCGCTGCGCATATGTTCACCGACCAGACCCGGCAAGCGGCTGTCATAATCCTTGTCGGTAATAATACCCAGTAATCGACCGTGAAACAGACCGCTGTCAGTGACCGGAAACGTACTGTAACCAGTGTCGCCCATTATATCGGTCAGCTCCCGCAGCTGCAGGTTCGGAGAGACAGTGACAATATCGGTTTGAAAGCCAGCTTGATACTGCTTGACCGACATTACCGCCCGGGCCTGTTGCTCCGGGTCAGCCACCGCCGGCAATACCCCCAAGCCGCCCAATTGCGCT
>Ga0105356_10004217_pt1 | contig 13900 bp, 11 predicted proteins | sample GOMGulsemesocosm_3_FD_83502 | JGI IMG/M metagenome (GOLD analysis project Ga0105356, IMG submission 83502) | Methane-oxidizing microbial communities from mesocosms in the Gulf of Mexico - GOM9D Gulf of Mexico | ecosystem: Environmental > Aquatic > Marine > Cold seeps | place: Gulf of Mexico...
TCGTGGAACGCTAGGTCGCTTACTATTCAACCAAGACGATATTAAGAAAAACGTTAAGGTTTGCTCTGGTGGTGAGAAAGGTCGTTTATTATTTGGTAAGTTGATGATGGAAAATCACAACGTATTATTATTAGATGAGCCAACCAACCACATGGACATGGAATCGATTGAATCGATCAATCTTGCATTGGAAATGTTCGAAGGCACTTTGATTTTCGTATCTCACGACCGTGAGTTCGTAAGTTCTTTGGCAACACGTATCATCGAAATTAAGGATCACGAAATCGTAGACTTCCACGGTACTTATGACGAATACTTACGCTCTCAAGGCATCTAATTCTGCCATGATCGCTTAAGATCCGAAAAATAGCGCTATCTAGATCAAACTAGGTAGCGCTATTTTTTTGTCTTGGGTTTATAGGATTTTTAAATAATAGCTTTTTAATTAGACGCCGTAATTCGAGAACGTATCTAGCACCGCATCAAGCAATTCCTTTGAGGGTTCGCGTGAAAACGCCGCTTCGCTCTCCCTGTAGGCTCGTATTTCGCATCCCTGCGAAATGACACCCCTAAAACGAACCACTTAATACATCGCCACAGACAACAACCCAGATAAACAGCCTTCAGAAAAACATACATAAGACGGCTAGAACTCAAACTCAGCTAGGAAACCCTCTACTTCTACGTTGGTTTTGGATTCAAAATCACTCAAGCTTCCAATCTGGAAAAGCGTTAGTATTTCGCGGATTGGTATTGGGGTGTTGTTTAAGGCCGTTAGACCCCAGGGATGGGGTCTTCGAGTCTACAGGGAGAGCGAAGCGAGGTATTCATGACGTGCCGCCTAACGACACACCCAACACCGATCGCAAGCGAACTGCGATTCATAAACCAACACACTTGACGCTTTTAATCTTAACTTTTAGCTTTTTCAAAAAGAAAATTCTGCTCAACCAAGGCAAGCTGCAATAACAACTCATTATGCGCACTGTCAGAGCGATACTTGTCCTCAAACAAACCCGCTGCCACCTTCTTCTGACGACTATTAACTTTTTGCAAACCAACCAAAGCAGAATCGATATCAGAAAGGTTTAATTGAAAGCCCGCATTCAAAGCTTCAACCCGCTTCGCCATTAAGAATTGTTCAATATGCAAAGGAAATAATCCAACAGGAATTCCCGCTTTCATAAATAACGAAACCGAATTAATACCGCCATTTAATATCGCAAACGTCGATTTATCCAATACATCACGCATACTAACTGGCTTATCAATATACAAAATGTGCTTAGACTGATGTGCCTTAATAATTGAATCGGGAATACCATCAACCAAAACAATGGCGCTGCACTCAATAGCCTGCAATGTTTTTAATAATACCGACGTCTCGGCCGAACCCTTAACGTGGCAATAAATTTTTGGCCCTTTGAAATGTGGAAATACCGCCGCTTCAGAAGCCACAGGTATTGAAGCTCCTACATAAGATGTCTTATGCCGTTGCTCAGCACTGCGATAACCATAATGATTTAATTCAGAATATGTTTGAAAAATACACTTATCCAAATCAGAAAATAAGTCAGCAAGATTATTTATTCTAGGAATAGAAAATTCAATGCAAACTTTATTTACCACCTTAACCAAATCATCCTCATAACGGATAATATCGTTTTTAGCCAAATCTCCGGGAAAGAAAACCCCAGCCGGGCGATTATCATCTGGTACAGAAAAAGGCATACCTACCGCGATTTTTGGAATTGCATTGCCATTAACTGACGGACCTCGCGCTGACAGCAAAGCAGTAGGCGCATGATCAAACAGTATTAATTCGGGTTTTATAAAGGAATAGAGACTACGCCAAGCACTCACCAAACCTAAAAGTGCATCACTATGGTGGTAACCACATCGACGCAATAAATCGGCATAACTTCTAGGCGCCTGTTTATCCAAGCCCAACTCAGCAGAAGAATCAGCAAATGGAGCTGCAACAATATTTATTTCAACATCTGCAAACAGACGCTTAAGCTTAGAAACATCACGAGCCGCGACCCAAACATCATAACCCTTGCCTTGGTAAAATCGCGCGATGGATTGCAACGATAATAAATGCTGATAATCAGTTCCCAACTCCCAACATAATAGAATACGCGACACACATCCCCCCCTAAGCTTGAACTTTAATTATTCTTATTAAATCGAGTTTAAACAAAGCCAAGGGTAAAGCAAGATAGAAAAACGCATCACTATAAAAGCGACAGGCACAAAAAAGCAGCCTGAAGGCTGCTTACGATAGATTAATTTTTACCGACTAATAGCAAATTGCACCCTGCTGGAAGCTATCGTCAATATCGACTGTCCAAGCAACATGATGCTTCTCAATCTCGGTTAATAAACGCTCTGTTCTTAACCCCTGAAATTGAACAGCTAACATTGTTCGGTAGGATAAGGTAAGGCTCCCCTCATCCAATGCCATTACTTGCTCTGTTGAAAATGCACCGCTTTTAACAAGTTCTTTTCGCCACTGATTAACATCTTTTTCATTGGTCACCATATGATCGACCAACGGTTGAATTAAACTTGCTTTATCGAGTTGACCCATAGTCTTGCTCCAATCTGGCTGCTTAAGTACTAATAACTGTGGGCCCGTTTCACCTAAAACACCAGTTATAAATAGCAAAAGTGTGTTGCCAAAAAGTAAACAAATTGAATATATTTGAAAGGATTATTACTAAACGACCAAACTAGTTCTCAAACTATTGATTTTAAACCCTATTTTTTTGATTGCGATATTCAATAGGGGTTACATGAGTCCAGCGTTTAAAAGCCCTGTAGAAGGTACTTGGCTCTGAAAAACCGGTCAGATAGACAATCTCATCAATGGTTTCATCAGTATTCGCCAATAATCGCTTGGCTAAGTTGCAACGATAATCAGCTAGCAACTGATTAAAATTAGTATTCGCTTCTGCTAATCGAGTTCTAAGTGTACGTGGCTTAATGTCCAATTTAGAAGCCACCTGCTCAAGATTCACTTGACCCGTTTCCAATATTTCACCAATAATACGATTAACGCGGGCAACAACATCTTGCCTCTCAAGCTTTGCGACATGTTCGCTCGCTAGCTTCTCATGAAGATGCAATAACTCAGGCTCAGCGTGCAACGAAGGTATTTCAAGAATGTCAGCATTAAAAAATAAACGATTTTCTTTCTGGCCAAAGAAGACATCACAACCATAAAGGCGTTGATGTTCAGCCGCATCTATTTGTAACGAATGTGTGAAGTGAACTCTATCGAGCTTAAATTTTCCGTCGGTAACGTAATTAAAGAACTTAACCAGGCTAAAAACAACCGCTTCAGACAAATGCCGCAAATCCACTACCTTCTCACTAGAAGACGATACTTCAATAGAAGCTTCACCATCGACCATCTCAAATGTTGCCAAAGTAGCATCACTCAATAAACGCTGATAATTCAACGATCGAACCAAACCATCACCAAAGGTAGGACTGCTCAGAAATAGATATTGTAAAACCTGCCCCTTATAGACAGGCATCTTTTCAGCAATATGCAGGCCGATATGAGGATCACCACTAACGTCCTCCAACACCTGCCAGAACAAATTTTGGGCATTATGAGGTGTACGGGCATTGCGATCGTCTAATAATTCCGCCTTTACGCCACAGCGCTCAAAAATCAAAGGGACATCAAGCTTCAGCTCCAGCATCCCTTGATAAGCAAGCTGCAATAAGATTCCTGAATCCCGAAGTTCCGCTATTCCACCTGACATAAGCTCAATTTTAAAAATTTAATAGGTCCGGATTTTGACAGAACAGGCGCTGACTGCAAGCACTGATTGACCAATCTGACGCTATTAACCCGCAATCACAGCCAATGGCCTTATTGCTAAGCGGATTACACTGATAAGTAATTATAATTTTAAACACACCACGTACAGATACATCAGGATATATAATGAACACATCGACTCGCGTACGCATTAACGAATCACCTGGCACTCTTAATCAATACCGTCGCGCGCTTTTCTCAAAAGGCATTAAGACAAAGACCCCCAAGCTGCCAGCGACGCGCATCACGTTAAGTGACGTGACTGTCGACCCGAAGAAAGTTGATAAATATTCAAAAGTTTGCGGCTTTGAGCAAGGCCAAAAACAACTGCCGATGACTTTCCCGCATCTGTTAGCCTTCCCATTACACCTAGAACTTATGCTACTGCGTGATTTTCCATTTGCGGTCATGGGCATGGTCCATGTGCGCAATGAAATATCCCAGCACAGAGCCATAAAGATCTTCGAGACTATGGATGTAACTTGCTACTTCTCTGACATAAGAGCAACAGAGAAAGGCTATGACATCGACATCAAAACAGACATCCATATTGCTGGTGAAGTCGTATGGGAAAGCATTAGCACCAACCTAGTACGACAAAAAACGGGCATTGCACCAACAGCTAAAAAGAATGACACAAACACATTGCCTGAATTTCCACACAAAGAATTTTGGAAGTTATCGACCGACCTTGGCCGTCGTTACGCCCTAATATCAGGTGACTCCAACCCTATTCATCTTTTTGCACTAAGTGCAAAATTGTTCGGTTTTAAAGGTCATATTGCTCATGGTATGTGGACCAAAGCACGCATGGTCGCGGCTCTGCATAACAAACTCGATAGCGAAGCCTGCAGGGTTGTAGTTGATTTTAAACTCCCAATATTCCTACCAACTTCGATTCAATTGAATTACGAAATAAAAGATAACGCCATTGATTTTGATATACGCGATCAATCAGGAGTTAAGCCTCACCTGAAAGGCTCAATTGAAGCGTTATAAAAACAACAACCCTAATCTGATGGGCTAGTTAAGAGGCTATACGCCTCTAACCAGCCCTTATCAGTTAAAGATTATGTAAAACTCCCCCGCCTTGATCAGTTTTTAGCTAGCAGAACACTTTAAGGCTGTGCCCAGCGTTTCATTTCTGGTTAAATAAGAAAAAAATAAATAATGAAAACTGGACGATTCACCTATGCCTGCAAGCGACCAACCCTCTAAATTTTTTCATACACTTTTAAAACTACCTACTGTCTTACTTGGCTTCAGCTTAAGCGTAAGCAGTATTGCAAATGATGGCGGATTTATCGGTGCTTACATAGGTACTTCAAGCTCTCTTGATACAGAGAAATCAAGCGAGTCATTTAAAATATTAACTGGCGCGCATATCACATCTCGTATCAGCTTAGAATTCGGCTATGTTAACTTTGGCACTACCAGCTATAACGACCCTACCGCCATTAATCTCGACGACAACAGCAGCAACATATCGTTTAAAGATGCTAATCACGGATCAATCAGTTTTGGCCAACTCGGGGATGCTACCGTTGTTGATGGAGGACGGGATACTTATGATAACAAAGGATCCAGTAGCTTCACCGGCATGAACAAATTCGCACCTGAAGGTGCGTTAATCAACCTCCGCTATCGCTTTCCTATTATCGACAGCTTAGATTTTTTCGTCAAAACGGGTTTTTTTGCTTGGGCAGCTGACTATGAAACTATAAAAATCACAGCCAGCCAAGATGGCTCAATCGTTCGTATTACAGAGAAGAAAACCCAAACATCTGGGGTAAATGCAATATCTGGAGGGGGTTTTATTTATCGACCCATCCCTCAACTATCACTCCGAGCTGAGCTAGAAAGTACCGCAATAAGTAGTGGTGAAATGCCTCGCACTCGTTTACAGAATATTAGCTTTGGTACCAACTGGGAGTTTTAAGATTCAGCTTAAACTTTCGAAAATGACTCTGAATATTCTGCAATGTTCAGAGCTATTATCAACGCCTTTCAATAGATTCAAGCAACTCTCTCAACTCTTTCAAATGCAAAGGCTTACTTAAGTGATCATTCATGCCTGCTGCTAAACATTGTTCTACATGCTCAGTTAAAACATGGGCTGTTAAAGCAACGATTGGACAAGCAACACTTGGCTGGCCATTCTGCCATTTTCGAATGATCTTAGTCGCTTCAAAGCCATTCATTTTAGGCATTTCACAATCCATTAATATCAAATCCAAAGTCACCCCAGACTTAACAATGTTAATAGCCTCCTGAGCACTCGCGGCTTCAATCATACGATGCCCTAGCTTGTGCAACATCGCTTTAAGAACTCTACGATTAATCTCATTGTCATCAACCCCAAGAACAGCCAGCTCCATAGTCACAGAAGCAAGGCCGTCGCCGACCACAGCCTCACGTAGACTAGCTTTTTCGACAATATTGTCAGATTTTTGATCACGAACTAAAGGCACTTCAACTGTAAACTTACAATACTCCCCGACTCGACTAGCAACTCTTATTTCTCCGCCCATCAAATGCGTTAATTGACGACAAATAGCCAAGCCTAAACCATTACCTCCATAACCCGAATAGGTTGAAGAATCTGCATGATGAAATCGATCAAATACTTTCAATTGCTGCTGCTGGCTAATACCTATGCCGTTATCCCAAACACTTAAGGTTAATTTATTAGCTTCAGAACCCTCATTTTCAGAGTAGTGGGCTTTAATGACAACCTTTCCTTGATGAGTAAACTTAATTGAATTACTTAATAAATTAATAATTATCTGCTTAAGACACTTCTCATCCCCATAAAATTCTACTGGCATACTAGGAGACAATTCTATATCAATTGAAACCTGACTATCACTGGCCTGCTGTGCAAGCATTTCACGACACTGATTACACAATATGCCAAAGTTAAACGTCACCTCGTTTAATTCAACATTCCCACGAGATAGATTATCGTAATCTAATTCAGCACTTACCAAATCAAGTAAATATTTCCCTGAAGACGACAAGGTACGAATATACCCAAACTGAGTGGGATTCAAAGGCGTCTCTTTAAGAAGGTCAGCCATGCCGATAATTCCATTAAGAGGGGTACGTACTTCGTGGCTAAACTGCGCGATCCAATCTTTTGCTGAATCAGGTATTGGCTTCATCTTAGAACGAAACCCAACAACTTTCTCAACCACCCTATCCCTTTCAAGCAAGACACAGGTCAAAACAACAGCCTGTAATAAAATGCTTCCGCCAATCGCATTACTGGTTAAAAAATTGGTTGGTAAAAATGCCAACTTGTGCAAAATATAGATACATGTCGCAAGTGCAGCAGCACCATAACTTAAAATATAGTAATGAGAATAATCAGCATAGACATGTCGATTTACAGTTGTTAAATAAGATAAATAAACAGCAATAACGATACCGAGTACAGCGCAGAAATAGCTGGATAATTCAGCTGGGAGCAACCAAAGTAATACAATACCAAAGACGGCCATTATATTAAAAGCGTAGTATATTTTAGTGAGTACTTTTTCCCCTTTTAATCGAAGTAAATGCCAGGTAAAAACATTGGCAGCCAATAGCACCGAATACCCTAAAAATAAACTGGCCACATAATTAAAGCGGGAATCAACAGGCCATAAATACTCAAAATTCAGACCTAAATGATTAGCATACATCAATCCAAAAGCAGATAAATCAACGGCCAATAACATAAATAAATAATTATTTCGAGCAAGATAATAACTGATATTGAAAATCACGAACATGAGCAAGATACCAAAATACAAACCGTATAATAGATTCTCGTTATTAGCCAAACGCCAAAACTCATTTTCTTTATGAACATAGATAGGCAACAATACTCCCACGTTCGACTCAGCGCGAAAATAAATCACTAGATCCTCTGCCGCTTTTAGCTCTAACGGTAAAGAAAAATTACGAAACATCATCTCTCTTTCACTGTATGAAAAAGCGCCGCCTAACTGCCAACTTTTACTCTCCCCTGTAGAGCTTTCCGCAAAAATGGATAAACGATGCAATCTAGGATTCGCGAATTCTAAAATGCGCTCTAACACAACATTCTCGACATTTTTAAGATTAAAGCGCCCCCACGCCCCGGATTTTAAATTCCCAAGATTCAGCGGATACTCTGTGGCTTCGCGCCAACGAGAGGCGTCTAGGTGCCTTATTTGAGAAAATTCATACGTAACTTGATCTTCTATAAGATACTCAAGCTGAGTAACAGCAACTGTTAACTGATGAGAAATTTCATTCGCATACGCACACATCGCACTAGGCAAAAAAACAAAAATGAGCATAATCCGTCTAATTAAGTACAACATCACCTCCTATAAGTGTTACCTCAGCCACCGCACCGTTACCACAAGTAACACACATAACTAAGGGGTTACGCCATATTGTGATAAATATAGTATTATATCCCCGTACTGCTTAATAAATAACTCCAATAAAATACTGGCATTCAAATTGCTTTACTAGAGGTTAATAAAAAAAACAATAATAGCGAACCGGTAAGTCATCATGATTCAAAGTTCAATTTCAGTAGCTCTTATCCGCCCTCTCATTGATGCGGCGAGCAATAAAACGTCCAACATCGAGCCTCAACCGGCGATCGATCCGCGCCTAATGAAATTACTGAAAGACCCCGATGCTAGAATTCCGACACAAGATGCCGATATTTTAATCAATTCTCTTATCCGCACAAGTAACTCTAGTTCGCTATGTGTATTTTCAGCTCAAAAATCGGTAGCACAAAGCAGCTGCCAACTTCAGCATCTATTCTTATGTTCAAACACCTTACGTGAAGCTCTATACTATTTAGAAAAATTCTCTCCACTCTTGAGTGACAACCTTGAGATCAATGTCACCCGTACTCGTGACAATATAATTAAAGTCAAATTGCCCGTTAGCGAACACAGCTATTTATCTCAAGAGCGCTATCGCAGCGAATTGCTTGTGGGCATAATTTTAGGCTGGTTAACACAGCTTTGTGGAAATGAAATGCACATTGACGGCATAGAGCTGCCATTCCCTCAACCCAGCTATTCGGCAGACTACACCCAATTCTGGAAAGCCAATATCACCTTCAACTCAACCGAATGCTCAATCAAATTCCAAGCTAAATACTTAGATCAAGGGCTCCATAATACCAATCCTCACATCTTAAATATGATCAAACGAGCTGTGGAAGAGCAATATAGAAAGCTAACCCGCTCAGGCCCATTAGCCGAGCGTATTACGCGTGCATTAGAACAAGAGAAATTAAATCTAAAAGCCAACCAGCAGATTGTTGCTGAACATTTTCACATCAGCGCACGCACGCTAAACAGACACCTACAAAAAGAAAACACCTCATTAAAGCAAGTCATCACAGAATGCCGAGTTAATAAAGCAAAGCAGCTATTAATTGAAAGTGACTTCAACATTGAGCAAATTGCTTTACAACTTGGACTCTCAGGACGAAGAACTCTAGATCGCATATTCATAAAGCAAACCCAAGACAGCCCAGCCCAATACCGAAACAAACAAAGACACCAATCCAGATCAGGTGAAAGCAACATTATTTCTGCTCTGGCTATTTAAGGTGCGTTAAGCAAAACCTAATAATCGCACCTTCATCACCGATGCAACCGTCATAGCATCAGTGATTTCCCCAGACATAACCTTCTGAAAAACGTCCTCGAAAGGTAATCGTGCAAGAGTAATATCTTCAGTATCTTCTAACGACATCTCCCCTGCCGACAAATCCTTAGCTATAAACGTAAAACCTTGCTCTTGAGTAATCGAATTACTCAAATGCATTGATAATATCTGCTGCCATTTATTAGCACTATAACCCGTCTCTTCTTGCAACTCCCTCTGCGCGCAAACCAAAGCCGACTCATCAGCAGGAGCCCCTCCCATCGGCAATTCCCAATGATACTCTTGCAATGGATAACGAAACTGCCCGACCAATAAAGTATCGCCATTTTCAAATAGAGCAACAATAGCAACCGCTCTATTTTTAAAGCTCACTGTGCCGTAAATCCCCTCTCCACCCGCAGGGTTTATGACTTGATGCTCCTCAACTCGAATCCAAGGATTATCGTATTTAACTTCTCGACTCAATGTTTTCCACGGACTATCAACAAGCCCCACTGACTCTTTGTTATTGCTTTTCACAAAGCTTCTCCGCCACTTAACTTTTCTACCTTTAGTTTTTTCAGACCGTAATAGAAAACCAAAAATACAATTCCAGCTACTACACCTAATAAGTGAGCATTCGTTTCCACGCGACCACCAATCATACCTAACATTGCCATATCATCATAAAACGGAGACTGTTCCCATATGACTTTTGCCACAATAACGATAAGAAAGCAGAGAGCGATACGACGACTATAGAAATGCGAAATAAAGGGCGCAACCAGTAACAGCCCATGCAGAACACCAGAGAGTCCAACATAGCGTTGAAGGTAACCTGCATAGAAATACAAACCAATACCGACCACCAGCAAACACCAGACAAACAATAACAACCCCAATGTATTGTTCAGATACTTTCCTGAGATATAAGCCAGCAAAACGACTCCAGCTGCATTACCTAACATATGCACTAGCGACAAATGAACAAAGTGCGCACTGACTAAACGCCAAAGCTGGCCATCATCAATCGCTTCCCGGTCGAACATCAACCAATCAGAACTCACGGGCTCAAGAACTGAAAGGATCACAATAATAAGTAACAACAAAATATAAAGTAGATAATCGCGCATCTAAGCTCTCAAAATATAAACATTATAAGCTGACGCGTGACCTCGCTTCTAGAATTTTCTACCCAATCTAAAACTGAGCGACAATAAGACCAATGAGAAAATGGAAAACCCATAACCGCCACCCGTATTTTTATTAGATATCTCTGGAGAGAACTCGACAGCTTTAGGGACCTGATAATTGAATGCCTGCCGCTGATTAGCAACCAACAACCTCTGATTAAAGTCAAAGCTGGCTATTCTAAAAACTCCATCAGACTCCGTATAGCTCTGACCACTAGCAGCACCTTGGTTATCAATGCTGAAAGGACGCGAAGAACTGGCTTCCACTGAAACGTGTAAATACACCTGAGTATAAGCACTCAAATCAATACGATCAGCGAAGGAAATACGATTCCAGCCCCTTGAGACAGCGCGCAATGCCGTCGTATAAATTTCGCCAACCACTTTCCCATCAACCAAACTTGAATATAGCGAAACCCTTAACTCACCCTCACCAGCGCTAAAGATATCAATACCATGCGCCCAAGATAGATCCTGAGACAGAGGCAATGAAACCAAGCTTTGAGCTCGCCCTCCTATCACTCCCCACGCAACACCCACCTTGCCATCATGCCCTAGATTGTCACCAAGCTGCTGATAAGGCAGCGCAATTGTTCCACGTACTTCATTCCCAACCTGAATATTAGAAATTTCAACCCCGCTCATATCACCGTGGTAATCTAAACTAGCAGGGAAAGAAGAAGAGCCAAAATAATTCTGACCATAGGCATCATTATAGACATCAAGCTGGTCACCTCTGTTTTCTAGCTGATCAAGATCATTGCGACCATCAGCCTCTTCAATATCAACCAATTTATGCTCAGCCACATCATTCTGAGGACCTGATTGACCATAACCAACCCAATCATCAATATGCGAGATCAACAACCCCTCGCCTGGCAAAGCACTATCAAATAAAGCCCTCTGACGATACTCCAATAAAAAATGCTCACCATGGCGAAAAGGATCCAACCAAATACGCATAGCTTCAGGTGTACGAGTTGCACTGGCCAAGCTAAACTCAAACTCATCACCCATAACGTCTTCAGGCAAAAGAAAGCCAGCCTTAGTCTTCGACCAAGCCATCATATGAGCAGGTGAACTGCCTGAATAGCCACCACCGCTGTTCCAGCTTCCTAACCCCATCAAACCCCAGCGTCCAATACCATTCGAATCTCCTTGCCGATCGTAAAGGTCTGGTAACGCGAATAACAAATGTCCCATTTCATGACTAATAATTCCAATCGTAGCCAAATGATTTTGGTGCTGCTCGCCAAACATCGCGAAACTCGCTAGCCCTGTACCATCCAGAGAGATTCCTGAAATATCAGATTTATGAGCCCATACACGAGGCTCTGGTGCAGAACTGCCACCATAAGCATTTTCAAAACCAGCAACAATCAACACTACGGCCAATTCATTAGGACTTAGCTCTGCATCCCCATTAAGGTCGAAATCTGAAAAGTCGATGTAATGATCTGCTTGCGCAAGGGCATCACGCACTAACGCCTGACTCTTAGAGCCATAATTATCGCCAAAGTTTGGGTGAGCATAAGGTAGGTGCACATCAATGATTCCGTCATTAACGACCCCTTCGGTTTCTTGAGCAGGTTGAATATAAAACTGCTGATACGAGTTTTCTAAATAGTAACGAGCAACACTACCAACCCCATCATGAGTAGAAAAGAGTAAATTTTGAAATTCACTACGAGAATAGCTAAAGTCTTGATTGGTAAAGGAGAGGCGCAGTAACAGAACAGGCTGAGACACCTTGTTATCTACAGAAGATACCTGAACAGACGCTATTGGCACCTGCTGCGATACGGCTGCCGACAAATATTTTGACTTATTAGTCGTCAGCGATTGATATGCTTCAACTGAATTTAGATCATTGCTTTCATTCATTGGCACGGCAATCGTGGTCGCGTGAGCGCTTGCCATCAAAACCAAACAAACAAAAATGAATCGGGAAATAAAGCGAACTGTAAACAACATACATTACCTAAAAACCAAGTGCTTACACTCAATTTAGGTAACAGTTGTTCATTTATCTTTCAGAATTACAATTCAATACCAGATAGCATTACAATGACACTGAACGACTGTTTAGGCGTCAAATACACCATTCGCCAAAGGTCCGGCGCCACTTACCGCCATTAAAGATTACATTTATTACAAAGCCCTACGCCTTGTTACGCATAAGGAGTTACAAACTCCACTACCCGCTTCTCCATCCAATAAGTCTGATCCTTATTAATCTCAATGAACCCTACATGCCCCCCTGACGTTGGCACCTCTAGCGATAGCCACTCACTGGCGCGCGCCTCCGCATAAGGAAAGCACGCCTCTGGTAGAAATGGATCATTTTTAGCATTCACCAATAACGCAGGTATTCGAATATCCTTTAATACAGGCTTACAACTACTTCGCGCCCAATAATCAGCCGCGTCATCAAAGCCATGAATCGGGGCTGTGTAGCGATCATCAAAATGCTGGAATGTTTTAATCTGATGATAATCTTCGGCACTGACATGATCTGGAAAATCCAGCGCTTTAGCCTCAATCTTTTCTTTAAGATCTTTCAAAAAGCGCCACATGAATATTTTATTCTTCCATTCTGCCAAACGAAGCGAGCTGGCGGCCAAATCACATGGTACAGAAAAAGCGACGACCGATTTAACGTAAACCGGCAGATCACGCCCCTGCCTTCCCGCATATAAGAGGCTTAGATTCCCCCCCATACTGAAGCCAACCAAGTGAACATTCTGATAACCCAAGCTATGAGCATGCTCCACAACACGCTTCAGGTCATCCGTCGCACCACTATGATAAAAACGTAAGGTTTTATTCATTTCACCCGAACAAGAACGAAAATTCCAAGCCAAGGCATCCCAGCCCTGGACATTAGCCTCTCGGGCAACGCCTGCGACATAAGGTCGACGCGAATGCCCTTCTAAGCCATGAGAAAGAATCAACAAAGTCTTACTGTTAGTTGAACGGGAGGCACGACTCCAATCAAGGTCTAAAAAGTCACCATCATCGGTCACCAGACGCTCTCGCTGAAAATGTTCAGTATCGATACGGCGAATTAAAGTCGGCAAGATACTTTGAATGTACCCGTTAGCTAACAAGAAAGGCGGACGGTAGTGACTATCAATAACAGGCATGACAAAACTCTAAGGCTCAAAAATTTGAGCCTTAGACTAACAGAGAGGATAAAGCGTGAATATTAAAAAGA
>Ga0105356_10004218_pt1 | contig 13894 bp, 12 predicted proteins | sample GOMGulsemesocosm_3_FD_83502 | JGI IMG/M metagenome (GOLD analysis project Ga0105356, IMG submission 83502) | Methane-oxidizing microbial communities from mesocosms in the Gulf of Mexico - GOM9D Gulf of Mexico | ecosystem: Environmental > Aquatic > Marine > Cold seeps | place: Gulf of Mexico...
AGATAAAGCTCGTAACCAAGACGTAACCAAAAAACTATAAAATCCTTTTAAATAAATATAAAAGGATTAGTTTGTCAACTTTTCAAAGTAAAAACAAAAGTGTTGAATTGCAAGAAAATATCATCAGATATTTTTTAATTGCAGCAGCAACAATCTCTATTTTAACTACATTTGGTATTTTATTTTCTATACTATTTGAAGCGATAGAGTTCTTTAAGTTAAAAAGCTTTTTCTACTTTTTTACAGGTACAGAATGGTCTCCTGGAACAGTAGATAGTAAGTTTGGTGCTTTACCAATTTTTGCAGGTACCTTTATCATAACAATAATTGCTATGTGTGTTGCTCTTCCTATTGGTTTAGGTAGTGCAATATTTATGAGTGAGTATGCAACTTCTCGTCAGCGAACATATTTAAAACCATTATTAGAAATATTAGCAGGAATTCCTACTGTAGTTTATGGTTTTTTTGCAGCAATTACTGTGGCTCCTTGGATTGTAAATGTATGTAATTCTATAGGAGTTGATGCTTCTTTTAATAGTGCGTTAGCTTCTGGTGTTGTTATGGGTATTATGATTATTCCTGTTATCTCATCTTTAAGTGATGATGTTATTGCAGCTGTTCCTGATAGTTTACGTAAAGGTTCACTAGCTTTAGGTATGACTAAAGCTGAAACAATAAAAGATATTGTTTTACCTTCTGCACTTCCTGGAATCATTTCAGCTTCATTATTAGGGATATCAAAGGCCCTTGGTGAAACTATGATTGTTGTTATGGCAGCAGGTTTACGACCAAATTTATCTTGGAATATATTAGAAGATATGACAACAGTTACTGTACGAATTGTAGATAGTTTAGTAGGAGATCAGGCATTTAATTCACCTGCAACATTAAGTGCATTTGCTTTAGGTTTAGCACTATTTGTAGTGACTTTAATATTAAATATTGTTTCAGTAAGAATGATTCAACGATTTAAAGAAAAATATAAAATGAGTAGTTTATAATGGAAAATACAAAAAAAATATCAAAGAAAAATAAAAAAGATAATATCTTTTATGATCCTAGTTTAAAAAAAAGACATGCCAAGGCAAAATTGTTTAAATATTTTACAATTGTATCTTTGGCTTTTTCTCTAATCTTTTTAACAATATTTTTAAGTGATATGGTTATAAAAGGAAGTACTGCTGTACAACAAACATATGTACAAGTAGAAGTGACATATAATGAAAGAAGTGTAAAAAGTTATAGAAAAGCAGTAGAGAGAAAATATCTAAATATTGTAAGTCGTGCAGCATTACGTGAAATACCACTACAAATGCAGAATAATCCAGAATTAATGGGTACAACAAAATTAATATGGATACTTGCTGATGATCAAGTTGATATGTATATGAAAGATTATTATTATAAAATTAAAGGTAAAGATCTTAAAACAATAGAAGAATTAGTTCGTAATGACAGATTAGAAAAACGATTTAATACTGTTTTTTTTACTCAAGGGGATAGTAAAACTCCTGAGTATTCTGGTATTTTATCTGCTATGATTGGTACTATTATGACTTTATTTGTAGCAATGGTTGTTGCTTTTCCTATAGGTGTTGCAACAGCTGTATATCTTGAAGAGTTTAGTACTCAAAATAAATGGAGTGAATTTTTAGAAGTAAATATTAATAACCTTGCCGCAATTCCTTCTATATTATTTGGATTATTAGGACTTGCAATATTTATTAACTTATTTGGAATGCCTCGAAGTTCTGCTTTAGTTGGTGGTTTAACTCTTGCTTTGATGACTTTACCAATTATAGTAGTTAGTTCACGAGCTGCTTTAAGAAGTGTACCTGCTAGTATAAGACAAGCTGGATATGGGTTAGGGTTAACAAAAGTCCAAGTAGTAAAAGATCATGTTTTACCATTAGCTTTTCCTGGAATTATGACTGGTTCTATTATTGGTCTTGCACAAGCAATGGGTGAAACGGCTCCACTAATCATTGTAGGTATGATTGCATTTATTCCAGATAGTCCTAGTACTATTTTAGAAGCATCAACAGTTATGCCCGCTCAAATATTTACATGGGCTGGTATGCCAGAACGTGCTTATATAGAAAGAACTGCAGCTGGAATTCTAGTACTTTTAAGTGTTTTGATATCTTTAAATGCCTTGGCAGTATATCTAAGAAAAAAATTCGAAGTGAAGTGGTAGATTAAAATCACTTCTATTTTATGATATTTATAAGTTAAATATCTCTTCATTGAGTAAGGAACAATACAGTTCCTTATTCGTTAAATTTCGACTAAATTCACAAACTACTTTGCAAAATAAAAAGAATACACACAAGAGTATATTACAAATATTCCTTATTGATGTACTTGATGCCTGAGATATGAGAGGGAACCCACAATTCAACTCGGAATATTTTTATTAATAATTTGTAATTTATATCCACTATACATAGGAAAATAATATAGCTTGGACATATGATAACATTACATAGTCACATAAAGAGTCACAAAAGTAAATTCTTTAAAATATAATGAAGAAGTAGTTATGAAATGAGTATTTTTAAATAACATAGTTAGGGAAAACTATGTTATTTAGTAGTGTTAGGTAAGATTAAAGATTGATTTTTTTATCTAAATATCTATCAATATCAGTGTATATAAATCCATTTTTATCTATAAAAGTTAGATGTTCTTTTGTTAACCCATTCACATCTTTGAGTCCCATAACTGCAAGAATAGTTTTTACACCAGCTAAAAGGTTTTTATGATATTGTACTGTTTTATTTGCATGTTTATATACTAAATAAGCACTTCTAAGTTTTTTATCTTGAGTTGCTAATCCAACTGGACATTGGTGAGAGCCATGTCCATTACACATTCTAGCTCGGATACAACCAGCACTCATCATAAATCCACGTGCTAAATAAATAAAATCTGCGCCTAAGGCTAACACAACAGCAATATCATCAGGTGTAAGTATTTTACTTGAAGCAATTAGTTTTACTCTATCCCTTACTCCAAACTCTTTTAATACATTATCAGCAGTGTGAATAGCATCATTTACGTGGAAACCAACTCTATCCATAAGAAATAAAGGAGCAGTTGCACTTCCACCATCACCACCATCGATACTAATAAAGTCAGGTATTCCTGGAATATTATCATCTTGTCTTCTTCTCATCTCTTTAGCATATTCTTCAATCGCATCTTTTGAAGAGATAACAATTTTTATACCAACTGGTTTTTTTGAAAGTTTCTGCAGGTTTGCAATAAAATCAAATAATTCAGTTACATTATTTGCATATGGAAATCTATTTGGAGATATAACAGCTTTATTAGCAGGTATATTTCTATAGTATGAAATTGCATCACTTACTTTTTCAGCTGCAAGTTTACCACCAGTTTGTTTAGCACCTTGAGCTAATTTAATCTCTGTCATTTTACAAAAAGCCATAGTTTTTTGATATCTATCAGGATCAAATTTTCCTTCGTTGTCTCTTACTCCATATAAACCTGAACTCATTTGAAAAATAATATCAGGCATATCTTCAGGAACAGTTTTAGGAAAATTTTCTAAAGGTGCATTCCAATTTGGTCTAATAAATTCATATTCGTCTGCATCAAAAATATATGTATCAGCTTCTTTTTCTGCAAGAAGTTTTTTTCTAAAAAACTTAATAGCAATATAATTATTCATAAAGAATTTAATGATATTAAATAGAGTTTTATTAATACCTTCAATTTTTACACGATTCATATATGAATCATGATGATCTCTATGTGTGAAAAAAAAGTTTGTTGTTAAACTACCTTCTCCTGTATTGATAGGAAAATTTCCATCATATGAGGCTTTTGTAAATGCTCTTGTACCTTCAGGAGAAATAGCTCCATCACTCATAGCACTTCTTGCAATAATCGTTTTTGCTTCATAAGGTACTTCTCTGTCTTCACCAAATATTACAGAGAAATCTTGATTTACTTCATCATCATTTAAAGGACTATTTGAGTGTTTCATTAAAAACTTTGGATTTTCTTGAGGTTGGGTAGGCGAAAACGATGAATAGTTTGCTAAATCATTTGCTGCTTTATATACCCAATCTACTTTATCTTTTGATTCGTAAAACTTCTCATCTCCAAAATATTGTCTGAAAGGTTCTCTCAACGCCTCAAAAAAGTATCTCATTCTTCCTATGATAGGATAGTTGATCAGTAACTGATGTTTTCTTTGTATAAATCTATCGTAAATATACATATTTACAACTATAAATAGCCCCATATAAAGTGCAAATTCCATTTTATTTTCCTTTTAAGTTATTTAATAAAGATTTACCTAAATCTATATTGTTTGATGATCCCTCAATTGCTTTTGCAGTGTCAGATAAAAGAATAGCAATTTTCTCTTTTATTGTATCTGAGTCTTTTAATTGGTTACAAACTATATCTTTTACTTCTACGGAGTCTTGTTTATTTTTACTTGATATAGTGATTAAGTTGTTCAATTTTACTGTTGCATCATCAGAAATTTTAATACCATTATTAATTAATTCATTTGATGTATCACTTTGTTCTTTTGCATTACTTGTCATGATAGAAATATCTTTGATTTTTTTACCTATATCAGATGTTGTTCTTTTTGAAGTAGCGGCAAGTTTTTTTACTTCATCTGCAACAATAGAGAAACCTTTTCCTGCATCTCCTGCTCGTGCTGCTTCAACTTTAGCATTTAGAGATAAAAGATTTGTTTGAATAGAAACATGGTCATTTGCCACTACTAATCCAGTAATTTCTTTATTTGCTGCTGTTAAAGAATCAATTATTTCAGTAAAAGTATCAAAAATTTTATCTAGATTATTAATAGTTGATGAAAGTTCAGTTATAAGTTCAATTACATTTTTGCTTTCTATACTAGATTCTTCAGAAGACTGATAGTTTTCATTTGATTTTATTTCAATAATACTTGATTTTTCAATAAATTCATTTACTAATAAACTAATATTTTCTATCTCTTCTAATCTTTGTTCAGATGCTTTATTTACATTGATTGCATTTTGAGTCATATCTCTTGCTATCTCTTGAGAACTTTCTACTTGTAGTTTTTGATATAGTGATTCTATATTTTTTAATCTATCATGCTCTTGTTCTGTAATTTCTATCATTTTATTTAATTCTCCATTTTGTTTTTTCTTTGCATTTTTTGCAAACAGGAACTATCTCATCTGTATGTACGTGTATGATTTCATTACAACCTTGACATTTTAAAGTTGCATTGACATGTGTTACATCACCTATTTTAAATTTCATTTTCATACTAACGGCGGTATAAGAAGAGACCAAAAATGGAACTGTATATGTTAAAAGAGATTTTACATAATCAATATTATTATAATCAAGGGCAAAAATTATTTCTCCTTGGTTAATTATATTTAATAAAGTACCTACAACAAGTGCGATTTTAAATGACTTTATTATCATCTCTTTATCACATAGAATTGCAAAATACACTTTTAATTTATTCATGACTCGATTATACTCCATATAATATAAAAATTTGTAATAAAAATTATTATTCCTTATGCTAAAGTGTTTTAAAGCACAATTGTAACTAACTTGTAACTTTTTTCTTGTAATATTCATCAAATTCAAAGTAGAAGTAGTTTAATAATGAAAAATAAAAATAAAATAGAAGTTGAAAAGTTAAATTTGTGGTACGGTTCAAAACATGCATTACATGATTTAAATATCAAAATTCATGAAAATCAAATTACCGCATTAATTGGACCATCTGGTTGTGGTAAATCTACATTTTTAAGATGTCTTAATCGAATGAACGATTTAGTAAGTTCAGCTCGAATTGAAGGTCAAGTCATTATTGATGGTCAAGATATATATGCAAAAGAGGTTGATGAAGTAAGTGTAAGAAAAAGAATCGGTATGGTTTTTCAACAGCCAAATCCTTTTCCAAAATCAATTTATGAAAATGTTGCTTATGCACCTATTAAACATGGAATTGTTAAAAAAGGTAGAGATTGTGATGAGTTAGTTGAACAGTCACTTATTAATGCAGGTATTTGGGATGAAGTAAAAGATATTTTAAAAGAACCAGGTACAGGTTTAAGTGGAGGTCAGCAACAAAGGTTATGTATAGCAAGAACTATTGCTGTTCAACCTGATGTAATTTTAATGGATGAACCAACATCAGCGCTAGATCCTATTAGTACAGAAAAAATTGAAGCTTTGATGTTAGAATTAAAAAAAGATTTTACAATTGTAACAGTCACTCATAATATGCAACAAGCTGCAAGAATAGCAGATATGACAGCATTTTTTCATCTTGGTGATTTAATAGAATATGATGAAACTGAAAAGATTTTTATTAATCCAAAAGAGAAAAAGACAGAAGATTATATTACTGGTAGATTCGGTTAAAAAGGAAAATAATGTTAGCAAATTACGAAGAAAAATTGGGTGAAATTAAAAGTGAAATCATTACAATTGGTGAAGGTTTATTAAAATCAAATCAGCTTATAGTTGAGGGATTAAAAAATTGTAATGAAAATAGTTTTACAGAAGCAAAATCATATATAAAAAATGTAAGTAATCTTGTAAAAGATATTGATAACAATATCATTACGACTCTTGCACTTCATTCTCCTGAAGCAAAAGATTTAAGAAGAATGGTTTCATATTTAAAAATTACAAATGAATTATTAAGAGCGGCATCAAATACAAGAAACTTTATAAAAGGTTTTAGTGAAGAGTGTAAAGATGTAGATACAAAAATTGTAAATGATTATGCAATACCAATGCAAAAATCTACAGTTGATGCAATTAAATATACAGTTGATATGATATCAATTGATTGTGTTGATGAAACACAAGAGTGTTTTAATAAAGTAGTAATTGCAGAAAATAAAACAGATGATTTATATGAAATGATTGAATCAGAACTCTTTAAACAAAAACCAAAAGAGAGTGATTTTAATAAATTTCATAAAATGTTAGTTGTTTTAAGAAGAAGTGAAAAAGTTGCAGATAGAGCAATGAGTATTGCAAGTCTATTGTTATACGCAAACAATGGCGGAGAGATACATAGAGTCTAAAAATTTTAGGTATAATTAAATTATGAATACAATATTAATAGTAGAAGATGAGCCAGATATTTTAGAACTTTTAGAATATACACTAGCCAAGGAATATGAAGTTATTGGGTGTTTAGATACATCTCGAGTAGTTGATATTTTAGATCAAGAAAATATAGATTTGATTTTAATGGATAGAAACCTTCCAAATGTAGAAGGAAGTGTTTTTATACAAGATCTTAGAACTAAAGGGTATTCTCAAAATGTAATATATTTAACTGCAAAAGATGCAGATGAAAATATTCTTGAGGGATTTGATCGAGGTGGTGATGATTATATTACAAAACCTTTTAATATCGATATTTTAAAAGCTAGAGTTAAATCGGTAATAAATCGAACAAAAAAACATCAAGAAGTTATAAAAGTTAGAGATATTACATACAATGCAAATCAAAAAAAATTCGTAATTGATGGAGAAAATATTCATCTAACTCATTTAGAACATGATTTGCTTTTAGAGTTTGTAAAAAATATTGACATTTTATTAAGTAGAGATACTTTACTTGATAACGTATGGGAAGATAGTATGGATGTAAAATCTAAAACAGTAAATGTAGCTATCAAACGTTTAAAAGAAAAAATTGATCCAAATGGTAGTAAAGAATATATAAAATCAATTCGAGGTGAAGGGTATATATTTCATAAAGGTGTACAGAGTTGTTAAAATTACATGATATTTTCTTACGTAAATTTTTACTTTTATTTACAACGATTTTTCTAGTAATGGCTACATTAGCTTACTTCTGGATAAAAAGTATTTTATTGAACAAACTAAACTAGATCTTTTACATAATATAGATATTTTTGCATTACAAATAAAAGATTTTAAAGATATCGATGCTAAAGCCAAAGAGATTAAAAAAGTAGTTGGTTTAAGAGTTACTGTAATTGATAAAGATGGTTTAGTAATAGGCGAATCAGATAAAGATAAAAACTCAATGGATAACCATCTTAATAGAACAGAAGTTTTAGAATCAAAATATAACAAGTTTGGTTCAATTGTAAGATATTCTGACACATTAGAAAAAGACCTTGTGTATGTTTCTAAAAAACAAGTTTTAGGGGAAGTTGATTATTTTATAAGAATGGCACGCGATTTAGAAAAAATTGATGAAGAATACCTTTCTTTAACAATTAAAGTTGCTATTTTATTTATCATATTCATTGGTATATTTTTTGTGGTAGCTCTAAAAATCAGTAAAAAAGTTGAGTACGAAACAAATTCAATACTGAAGTTTTTAAATGACCTCATTAAACAAAATAAATCTTTAAAAATAGAATCAAATTATTCATTAGAGTTTCAAAATATAACAACGTTATTAACAAAAGTTTCAGATAGTTTATCAAAAAAGGATAAACAAAAATCAAAGTATACTGCAAAATTAAAATTATCCAATAGACAAAAAGACGATATTATTTCAGCTATTTCTCATGAGTTTAAAAACCCAATAGCAGTAATAAGTGGATATAGTCAAACATTACTAGACGACAAAGATTTAAATGCAAATATAAGAGATAAATTCTTGGAAAAGATTTTTTCAAATTCTGAAAAATTGACTAATATGATTGATAGATTACGATTATCGATAAAACTAGATGAAGGGAAACAACCTCATAGTTTTACAAAAACAAATATCACAAATGTAACAAAACATATAATAGATGATTTAAAAGTAACGTATCCCTCTCGTGATATAAATATTGAAGCAAATGATATAGTGATGGAAGTAGATGAAACTATGATAAGTATTGCTATTACAAATTTAGTTGAGAATGCTTTAAAATACTCTCAAGATACCGTGAATATTACAATTACTAAGAAAAAACTATCTGTCAGTGATGTTGGTATTGGTATAAATAGTAAAGATATATCAAAACTTACAGAGAAATTTTATCGTGTTTCTAACAATGGATGGAATAATTCAATGGGAGTAGGTTTATCTCTTGTCTCAAATATTTTAAATATACATAATTTTTCATTAGATATTAAAAGTATTGAAAATGAAGGTTCAACTTTTTCTATAGTATTTTAAAATACTATTTAAAAAGTTTAGCTAGTTTTTTCGTAACATTATCATCTGTATAGATTTTTATAAACTCAGTACCAGACTTTTTGAGATGCTCATATAATAAATGATCATGATCTTTTATTTTTTTTGTATAGTTCTTGATTAATGAGCTATTTAAATCACCCTCAAATACAGCAGATGTACTAGGGTCTATTAAATTTACATTTCCTAAACTTACTGGTGACTCTTCAAATTTATCTCTTATAATGATTACAATAACTTCATGTTTTTTTGATAAGAGTTTTAAGTTTAAATTATCACAATTAAAGAAATCGCCTATTAGAAAAAGAAGTGATTTTTTTGGTATTTGTTTATGTAAATTGTTAGTGATATTTTCATAATTGATATTTTTTCCAATAGGATCATAGTTGTCAATTTTTTCAATCATCCTTTGTACATCCAGTAGTTTTTTAGTTTTTTTTGTATTAAGTATTGATGTTTCATTTGCTATAAAACTACTATAGCTATCCCCTTGAGCAGCAGCAATGTATCCTAACATAGAACAAACTTCTGTAATAATGTCTTTTTTTAATCTTGTTGTTCCAAAATGAGTACTACCACTTAAAATAGGGATAATATTGATATCTAGTTCTCTTTGTGTATTAAATACCTTTACATAAGGTTTTTGCATTTTTGCACTAATAACCCAATCAATTTTACGGATATCTTCTCCGTCTTCATATTCTCTTAATTCAACAAAATCGTAACCTTCCCCTTTTATTCGAGAGGTGTTATTTCCAATTTGTTGTGAAAAAATGGCTTTTTTGGTTCTAATAAGTAGTTTTTTTAAATTATTATTCAATTTTAACTTTTTATTTTCATTTTGAATTCTTTGATTATATTTATCTCTCTTTCTTGTAGATACTTTTTAAATACATTTTGTCCCGATCTTTGTATTTTGTGTTCAATAATGATTTTTTGTTTATTTCCATCATTTTGGATTCTTTTAATTATTCCTGTCGCAAAAACTTTTGTAAATTTTTTTTCATTTACAAGACTACTAGGAGCATCTATTTCAAAACCCATTGTAAGTTCAATAGAACTGTTTTCCTGTAGATTAAGTTGTTCTGTATTTTCTAATGTAATATAATTAAAAGAGACATCATAAGGGCTTAATTCAGTCTGCACATTATCATGACCAATCGTTGTTTTAAAACTTTTATCGACAGCAATTCGTTTGTTTTTATTATCTCTTTGTTCGTATTTAATAATATGAGGATTTTTTAATATAATTTGATTATTTTTTTTATCAACTCGTGATAGCATTGCTAAGATATATTGATTTTTGATACATAAAACTATCTTTTTTTCGTGAATAATAGAAAATAATTGTGTTTTTGTTACTTGTAATGTTAAAAGCTTATTTGCAAATTTTATAATCTCGCCATTGTTGCTTATAACTAATCCTTTATAGTTATTAATACATGTCACATCCAATTTGTATTCTATAGCACTAGTGATGATTTTATTACATTTTTCCTCTAACTCTATGAGGGGATCTATTTTAATAGGTTTCTTTTTTACAGGTTTAACTGTAATTATTTCTTCTTTGGTAGGTTCAATTTTAATTGATTCTTTTTTAATAGGCTTCTTTTGAATCTGTTTTGTTATAACAGGCTCAATTCTAATAGGTTGTTGTACAATCTTTTTAGTCTGAATCGGTTTTAATACGATAGGTTTCGTTATAGGTTTTGGTTTAGGTAGGATAACTTTTGGAGGTATTATTTTATTTGGTTTTAATAAGATTACTTTTTGAAGAGCTCTATTTAAATTACTAAGATGTAAAGGTTTTTGAAGTAATGCTATAATTCCCAAGTCTAAAGTTTCCAATAACTCAAAATCACTATTTTTATTACTTAAAACAATTATAGAAACTTTCGGATCTAAGTCTTGTATATCAACAATCATTTCGAATGCATTCTTTTTGGATAGATTTAAATCCGTTATGATAATATCAGGCTTGTTTTTTTTAGACAGATTTAATCCCTCTAAACCATCAAATGCTTGATATACTTTAGAAAAGATTTTTTTTAGGTGAAGAGAGATCTTTTGTTGTAATGTAAAATCACTCTCAACATATAAAACCGATAAATCGCTTATTCTTTTTGTTCCATTTTTCATTGTATTTATTATACGATAATTAAACTTTAATATTTTGTTATTACATGTCTAAATAGTAATCAAATACACTAAAAATTAATAAAATTATTTAAGCTAATTTTGAGTATAATTACAAAAATTATTACTAAGGATATACAATGTTTCATGAATATAGAGAAATAGTTACAGAATTAAAAACAACAGACGCACACTTTAAAAAAGTTTTCGAAGCACATAATGATCTTCATGACCAATTAGATAAAGCTGAAGAGGGTGGAGTTGACCATATTGATCCAATGGAAATTGAAAGAATGAAAAAAGAAAAACTAAAACTTAAAGATGAAGCTTATGCAATGATCATGGCTAAGAAAAATAATTAATTAATTTTTAGAAAATAATCAATAAAAAGAAGGCTAAGTTTATACACTTAGCCTTTTTTGATTTTTAAGTAATTATTCGATAAAATAAAACAATTTTAAACAAATAAAGGTAATCATAACATATGGAAAATCTTTTCGAATCACAGGATATAGTTGATATTAAAATTGAAGACTCAATAAAGGCTTCATACTTAGACTACTCAATGAGTGTTATTATAGGACGGGCACTACCAGATGCTAGAGATGGACTGAAACCAGTTCATAGAAGAATACTTTATGCAATGCATGATTTAAATATGACGTCACGAACGCCATATAAAAAATCGGCAAGAATTGTCGGTGATGTTATTGGTAAGTATCATCCACATGGTGATAGTTCAGTATACGATGCATTAGTTAGAATGGCACAAGATTTTGCTATGAGAGTTCCTCTTGTAGATGGTCAAGGAAACTTCGGTTCAGTTGATGGTGATAATGCAGCTGCTATGAGATATACCGAATCAAGAATGACAAGACTAAGTGAAGATGTATTAAAAGATTTAGATAAAGATACAGTTAATCATGTAGCAACTTATGATGATATGGGTAAAGAACCTACTGTTATGCCCACACGAGCACCATTATTACTTATTAATGGTTCTGAAGGTATTGCTGTTGGTATGGCTACAAAAATACCACCACATAATCCAACAGAAGTTATGGATGCACTTTTACATTTAGTTGACAATCCAAAAGCAGATGCAACGGATTTAATGGAGTTTATTAAAGGTCCAGATTTCCCTACAGGTGCTACAATATTTGGTAGACAAGGTTTTACAGACGCATATAAAACTGGTCGTGGTAAAGTTAAGATGAGAGCTAAACATCACATTGAGACTAAAGGTAAAAAAGATATCATTATTTTAGATGAGCTTCCTTACCAAGTAAATAAAGCTAGACTAGTAGAACAAATAGCAACTTTATCAAAAGAAAAAATGATCGAAGGTATTTCTGAAGTTAGAGATGAATCTGATAGAGAAGGTACAAGAGTAGTTATTGAGCTTAAAAAAGATGCTATGGCTGAAATAGTTATGAATAACCTTTATAAACAAACACCTATGCAAGGTACTTTTGGAATCATTTTATTAGCAGTTCATAATAAAGAACCAAAAATATTTAATCTGCCTCAAATTTTAAATATCTTCTTAAATCACAGAAAAACTGTAATTATTAGAAGAACAATTTTTGATTTAGAAAAAGCAAAAGCTCGAGCTCATATCTTAGAGGGATTAAAAATCGCTTTAGATAATATCGATGAGGTTGTTAAAATCATTAGAGCAAGTGCAAATGATACAGATGCAAACGAAAAGTTATGTGCAGCATTTGATCTTACAGAGATACAAGCAAAAGCTATCTTAGATATGAGACTTGGTAGATTAACTGGTCTTTCTAGAGAGAAACTTGAAGAAGAGTTAAAAGCATTATTAGAACTTATTGAAGAGTTAGAATCTATTCTAAAATCTGAAGAGAAGTTAAATCTTATCATAAAAGAAGAGTTAACTGAAACTAGAGACAAATATGCTGAGATGAAAGACAAGGCTGGAAATCTTATAGCAGATCGAAGAACAGAAATTGAAGAAAGTTATGACGATATCGATATCGAAGACTTAATTCCAAATGAGCCAATGGTAGTTACTATTACACATAATGGTTATGTAAAAAGAGTACCTATTAAAGCTTATGAGATGCAAAGACGTGGTGGTAAAGGTAAAGTTGCCGTTACTACTCATGATGATGACTTTATAGAAAAATTCTTTGTATCTAATACTCATGATACATTATTATTTGTTACTAATTTTGGTCAATTATACTGGTTAAAAGTATACAGAATTCCAGAAGGTGGAAGAACAGCTAAAGGTAAAGCAGTAGTAAATCTTATCAATCTTAAAGAAGATGAAAAGATTATGGCTATTTTACCTACAACGGATTTTGCTGATGATAAATCAATGGCATTCTTTACAAAAAATGGTATTGTTAAAAGAACAGCATTAAGTGACTTTAGTAATATTAGAAGTAATGGTGTAAAAGCAATTGTTTTAGATGAAGGTGATGAGATTGTAACAGCTCAAATAACACTTCCTGAGACTAAGTTCCTTATGATATTTACAGCACTTGGTCAAGTGATTAGATTTGATATGGATAAAACAAGAACTCAAGGTAGAACAACTAG
>Ga0105356_10004225_pt1 | contig 13884 bp, 15 predicted proteins | sample GOMGulsemesocosm_3_FD_83502 | JGI IMG/M metagenome (GOLD analysis project Ga0105356, IMG submission 83502) | Methane-oxidizing microbial communities from mesocosms in the Gulf of Mexico - GOM9D Gulf of Mexico | ecosystem: Environmental > Aquatic > Marine > Cold seeps | place: Gulf of Mexico...
CATGGGCTTGCTGCTCAGCGGTTGTCGGATAAAAAGCACAGCCAGAAGTAAACAATAAAATTAGCAACCAAATAAAGCGCAGCTTGAACGACGGAATTCGCAATAGAGACACCCTGAGCACCACAGACCGATGAATAAATGTTAATATTACACCCATCATCAGTACATAACTATTTCAATACATAACCATCCAAAAAACTCATGCCAGCTCAGCAACAAAAATCAGGGCTCATATTTGCCCTTGCCGCATTTATTATGTGGGGACTCGCACCGATATATTTCAAGCAGCTCATCCATATTGACGCTAAAGAGATATTGTCTCATCGGGTTGCCTGGTCAGTCATATTCCTAATTGTAATTAGTGCAATTAGTGGCCAACTGCCAAAACTTATCGCTGTATTTAAACAACCCAAACAGCTCGCCCTGCTGTCATTGAGCGCTTGCTTATTAGGCTTGAACTGGGGGTTGTTCATTTGGTCGGTTAATAATAACCACATGCTCGAAGCCAGCCTAGGTTATTACATCAACCCCTTGATCAACGTATTAATGGGCTACTTGTTTTTATCTGAAAGATTACGCAAGCGCCAAGGGATTGCAGTCATACTTGCGTTAAGTGGTGTATTTATACAATTGATTAGCTTTGGCTCAGTACCTTACATAGCCCTGACGCTAGCGGTTTCTTTCGCATGCTATGGCTTAATTCATAAAAAAACCCACGTTGAATCTATACCTGGGCTATTAATCGAAGCGCTCGTCTTATTACCTTTCGCAACCGCTTATTGGTACTTTATGGACAGCTCAGAGACCTCAAATCTGGCGAACAATACGATAAACACCAACCTTCTAATAATTAGTGCTGGCATAGTTACCACCCTGCCCTTGTTATGCTTTACAGCTGCAACAAAGCGACTGCAATATACGACCATCGGTTTTATTCAATATATAGGACCCAGCCTAATGTTTGTTCTCGCCGTGCAATTTTACGGCGAAACCTTGGGTTTAAAAGAATTAATCACGTTTGGTTGTATCTGGTTAGCTCTCGTCATCTTCACCTGGGATTCCATCAGACATTCAATAAAGAATAAGGTTATTAATGAAGCCTAATAACTTGAAACCCGAACATCATCTTTCAGCCGATCAAGCCAATACTTTAGCGCCAAATATCGACCAACAGACTTTGCTTATTAAGAAAGTTCAACAATGCTATTTACAACAAGGAATTAAATTTCGAGATTTCAGGGAAAACATCTCGTTCGTTTATGCCAACAAGGAAACTGAATAAGCATGATGGAGCAAGCATACGAAGTATTGAAGAATACCTTTGGATACGATCAGTTTCGAGCGCCCCAAGATGAAATCATCCAAGCTCTGCTGAATAGCGAAGATGCCTTTGTTTTAATGCCAACCGGCGGCGGTAAGTCTCTCTGCTATCAAATACCAGCCTTAGTGCGTAATGGCATAGGCATTGTTATCTCGCCATTGATAGCCCTAATGCAAGATCAAGTTGATGCACTAACCCAAGCAGGAGTTCGCGCCGCCTGCATGAATTCGTCCATGCCCAGCGCCCACAACCAACAGGTTGAGCAGTTGGCACTTCAGGGCCAGCTAGATATAATTTATCTCGCCCCTGAACGACTTACCTTAGCGCGTACTTTAGAATGGCTAAATCAATGCCAACTGTCATTATTTGCCATCGACGAAGCACACTGCGTATCCCAATGGGGACACGATTTCCGCAATGATTATTTACAGCTCAGCTTACTGCAGCAATACTTCCCCAATACTCCCAGAATTGCATTAACAGCCACCGCGGATACTAAAACAAGAGAAGAAATCATATTCCGCCTTGGTCTACAAAACGCCAAGGTATTTGTTTCTGGTTTTGATAGACCCAATATTCAATACCGTATAACACAAAAAAATAACCCCAAAGCTCAACTACTGCACTTTATACAATCAGAGCATCAGCACCAAGCCGGTGTCGTTTATTGCTTATCGCGTAAGAAGGTTGAAAGCACGGCACAATGGTTATCGACTCAAGGTATTAACGCCTTACCCTACCACGCGGGATTGGATAAGGCCGTACGGCAACAAAATCAACAAAGATTCTTGCGTGAAGATGCCATAGTTATGGTTGCAACGATCGCCTTTGGCATGGGCATCGATAAACCAGACGTACGTTTCGTGGCCCACTTGGATCTGCCAAAAAGTATCGAGGCTTATTATCAAGAAACAGGTCGAGCTGGTCGTGATGGTCAGGCCGCAAATGCTTGGATGGCCTACGGTTTAGAAGACGTCATTAAATTGAAACAGATGATGGCTGGAAGCGATGGTGATGAACAATTTAAACGCATCGAGCAACAAAAACTCAATAATATGCTGGGCTTAGCAGAATTAACAAACTGCCGCCGACGCATGCTTATTAACTATTTTGGCGACGAACTGGGCAACCACTACTCTGATTCCAAACACTGTGGGAATTGTGATAACTGCTTAACCCCAGTACAAACCTGGGATGCTACCGAAGCAGCTCGCAAAGCCCTCAGCTGTGTTTTTCGTACTCAGCAGCGCTTTGGCGCAGTCCACGTAATCAACGTATTGCGAGGAAAAAGCACCGATAAAATCAAACAGTTCAACCACCAGAACGTTTCAACCTTTGGTATTGGCAGCGATCTTAGTGAAGGACAATGGCGTTCTGTATTTCGCCAACTCGTCGCTCACGGTTACCTCAAGGTGAATCATGACTATGGACAGCTTTCATTAGATGAATCCAGTCGCAGTATTTTAAAGGGTAATGACCAGATAACGCTAAGACTGGATACCTTTGAAAAAGAAAAGAACTCAAGCTCCAACAAAACCAAGCAGAAGTCTATCGAAATCCCTCAACACGAGCAGGCTTTATGGCAAGGATTACGCGACTGCAGGACGCAACTCGCTAGAGAACAAGGCATTGCTCCATACATGATTTTTCATGACTCAACACTGAAATCTATGCTGCAATTAAAACCCACTAACTTGCATGAATTCTCGACAATTTCTGGAGTGGGACAAAAGAAACTGGACCAATATGGCCCAGCCTTTATTGATGCAATACAGAGCTTTAATTCAAACTAAAGCCAAACAAGTTAATCTCCATTTTATACGGAACCTGCTCCGCAAACTGAAGATTACTATCAATCAACTGCAAATAAGTAGCCATTTGATGAGCCTGTAAATTCGTTTCATCTGGCACGCTAGAAACGAATTTAGTCGCTCGCATCATGCTTTTTAACCCCTGAGTCAGAGCAAACTTGTGTTCATCTAATAGAATAAGCTCTCTCCCCATATGCCAATAGATGTCCAGATTTTGCAATTGCAAAGGGCTTAAAGGCGGAACTAAAGGAACGATATCCTTAGGCGTAACAATACGTGTTAATGGTAGCGATGAATAAGCACCGGCACCGGCAACATTCGTTACCTTAGGCTGGCCAAAAGTAATTACTTGGGACACATCAAAGCCATCTTTCTGCAAGTACATAGCAACGACAACCGCGATTGCCCCCCCTAGACTATGCCCCGTCGTGATAACAGGTTTAGAAAAATCTAGCTTTGGTTTCACATTCTGATAAACCGCCCAAGCCGCCGAAGCGAAACCTTGATGCAATAATATTTTAATCTGAGCATCCAACGCTAACGAAACATCTAAGTCCACCAGCACATTCTCTAGATTAGCTGTACCGCGAAAAGATAGAGCTTGAGTATCACGATTACGAGCTAAAAAGTAACTCACCGCAGATCCTTCTAAAACTACTTGCTCCACAAGCTTAAAATCAGTCCCCACTATGCCTTGCTCAGGTACTTCAACATACGAAGCCGCTGACAAAATGGCGCTTTGCTTAATTATTGAAAAATCAGGTATAGATGAGTTAGGTGCCGCAAATACCCCGTGACTTATCGTCAAACAAAAAACTAATATAAATCTTATGCTATGTATCATAAAAACCTGCAGCGAATAAACGGCCCTAAAAATCCATATCAAGAATCTATGGTAATCAATTAGCAGCCAAACATAATTATTTGGTATTTTCGTCCAGCAGAATACTAAACTAAGCCATTAAAGCAAATTTCTGCCTATATTCACTGGGCGACAAACCCACTATGCGCTTAAATATCTGACGGAAAAATCGAACATCCTCATATCCAACCGCCCGACTAACCGCCTCTACCCCTTGCCCTGTCACCTCTAGAAGATGCTTAGCCATCTCAACCCGCAATGCTTGAACATAGGCCAAAGGTGATTCGTTCGTTGCCTGCTTAAATCGTCGTTTAAATTGCCGCTCACTAAGATGCACCATCTTCGCTAGATCAGTGATACTGAACCCTTTGCTCATAGATTCACACGCCTCCCCACTCGAGTTACTAGCCAAATTTCCGTCCAAATTATCCCGTAACCAATCTTGGATCTTATGAACTAATGCATCATTATGATGACGCGAGGGTTGGTAACTCGCGTAATGTGCCTGACTATAACGATCGGAATCAATCAAAATGGCCTTGGCACAGTATTGAGCAATCGCATCTCCAAAAAACTCTCTAACCAGATACAGGCTCATATCTTGATAGGCACTGGCTCCCCCAGAGCAATACAAGTTACCTTGCTGGGTAATCATTTTCTCACTGCGTAAAATGACCTGCGGATATGACTCTTTGAATAACGAAGCACACTGCCAATGCGTTGTAGCCTGTTTACCATCCAACAAACCCGTTGCAGCCAGCACAAAGGCCCCCGTACAAATACTGACTATTTTAGTGCCTAATGCATGCTGCTGTATCAACCATTGCAACACATCGACATCAAACCCACTCTCCCTATGAGCGGGGTGACCAATCGCACCAATAATAATGAGGTCCAAACCTTCAACCTGACGATAATGCCCATGCACCGATAGTTTCAATCCACCTAAGCACGTCACGGGCTGCCCTGTGGTACTGACAAGTTCAAGGGATAACCGCTTATCTGGATCAACAAGACTATTGGCTAACGATATTATTTCCATAGGACCCGTGATCGAAGTAATTGGACTTCGATCCAGCATCAGCAAGGCGCACTTCATTGAAACTCCAAAAATGTCCTAAATACGTCCTTATGTTGTCATATAAGCCACTCGCAAACAAACCTTCATAGCCCTACACTAATCACATAAGTTAATTAATTCTCATAATTAAACGCTTTCACGAATAAATCATGGGCCTAGAATCAATGAATAATACTAAATCGAATGAAGCTAAATCGAATGAAGCTAAATCGTGCACTAACTCAATGAATAAAGCGCTAATTGAGACATTTTATACAGCTTTCAAACAGAAAGATTACAAAACCATGGGCAGCTGTTATCACTCTGAAGCGTATTTTAAAGATGAAGCGTTTGAGTTAACCGGTAAAGAAATCGGCTCTATGTGGCATATGCTGTGCGAGCGCGGCAAAGATATGACAATGGAATTCACAGTAACGGAACAAGATGGAAAAATTAGCGCGCACTGGGAACCCAAGTACTCATTTAGTCAAAACGGCAATTTTGTTCATAATATAATTGATGCTGAGTTCGAATTTCGTGACGGGAAAATACTAAAGCATATTGATCGTTTTAACTTCTGGAATTGGAGCCGTCAAGCATTAGGATTACCGGGATTATTACTTGGCTGGACGCCTTTTCTGCAAAAGAAGGTATCGAAAATGGCCATGGGCAACCTTGCTAAATTCATACAGAAAAATTAGTCGAGACAATACCGACTCTACTGTATATATTTTGACCAGTCAGTCATGGCCAACTATTCTTATTAACTAAACGTAAACCGGTTAACTCAGGATTAAGTCATGGCTTCTGGTACAGATAATACAGGTCCAAAAACATCACAAATCAAACCAAAGATCGCCGCAAGAAAACCCAAGGCGACCGACCTAATCAAAGGTGAAGAATATTATTTCTGCGCCTGCGGTGAATCAGGCAACCAACCCTTCTGTGACGGCTCCCATAAAACCACCCCCTTCAAACCCATAGCCTTCACCGCAGAAGAAACGGATACCGCATATCTCTGCATGTGCAAACACAGTAGCAATCTGCCCTACTGCGATGGCACACACGCCAAGCTAAAAACAGATAAATCAAACAAGGACGATACCGGCAGATTAATCACCAGCACAGCGGCGAGTGATAATACCACCAGCAACAATATAGAAAACACTTATGAAGAGCCCAGCCTTGCCTACATTAAGAATCTAGCCAGAGACGGACTAACAAAAACGGGCAGTCATGGTGAGATGACCGCTATGGGAGTACCTATTCCTGAACTTCCGCGCTGGCAGGACATTCAACTGCTCGCCGCACAACTTGCACGTAAACCCTTAATGGAAAATGTGGAAGTCTCCAGTGAATTGATTATTGGTCCAAACGCAAAGAAGCCTCTAATACTAAGTATGCCGTTATTTGTATCCGACATGAGTTTCGGCGCCCTATCCGAAGAAGCGAAGCTAGCACTATCCAAGGGAGCTGAACTCGCGGGCACAGGAATTTGTTCTGGTGAAGGTGGCATGTTAGATGAAGAGCAAGCAGCTAATAGTCGCTATTTCTATGAGCTGGCCTCAGCAAAGTTTGGTTTTGACTGGGATAAACTGAAGAACATCCAAGCCTTCCACTTCAAAGGTGGACAAGGGGCCAAAACAGGAACAGGTGGGCATCTATCAGGCAATAAGGTGACCGAAAAAATTGCCCAAGTACGTAACCTCGTTCCTGGTCAAAATGCCGTATCGCCTCCAACGTTTGCAGACCTTGCCAGTATCGAAGATTTCCGTTCATTCGCCAATCAAGTTAGAGAAATCACAGGAGGAATACCGATCGGATTCAAACTCTCCGCTAATCACATCGAAGAAGACATTCAATTCGCCCTCGACGCCACCGCTGATTACATAATATTAGACGGCCGAGGTGGTGGTACGGGAGCTGCGCCTAGCATTTTTCGCGATAACATATCCGTGCCAACCATTCCTGCACTTGCCAGGGCAAAACGCTACCTTAACAAAGTAAATCGCAGTGATGTTACTCTAATCATTACTGGAGGAATCCGCACTCCAGAAGATTTCATCAAAGCACTGGCTTTAGGTGCCGATGGTATTGCCTTGGCAAACTCGGCATTACAGGCCATAGGTTGTGTTGCAGCGAGAATGTGCAACACCAATAATTGTCCTGCAGGCGTAGCGACGCAAAAGCCAGAGCTACGCGCTAAATTGAATGTCGATAAATCAGCACAGCAGCTATTCAACTTTTTAACCGCGTCAACAGAACTAATGAAAGTCATGGCTAGAGCTTGTGGCCACAAACAATTAAGCCAGTTTAGCCCATATGACTTAACCTGCTGGAAGAAAGAAATGTCACAACTTACTGGCATTCACTATGGCGGCATTATGTGAATGCCAACATCATAGTTTTAAGGTGTAACCATTATTAGTCTGAGCCGCTTCTAACAATTGAGGGAATAACTGATCATCTTTTAATATTTCTCGTTTAATAGAATCCCAGGATGCATGTTGATAGCCACAACATTCGTGCCATTGAGCTTTTTCATCAGAAGATGGCCGATAAACATGCACTCCTGATTCTTTTAAACCTAGCAAACAATTATTAGTAATATCTATCGTGCCTTGAACTTGCTGCCAAAATACCTGACCACAAGCATCACGCACCGCCTGCTGCAAGTATTTGGGCAGCTGTGCCATCCATTGCTGATTAATAACGGCCAACCAACTATCCTGCACGGAATCGATAAGAGAGATAACCCCTAGATATTTGCGTAACTCATCTGGACCATTATATAGACCGACAACGGAAGGATCTAAGAATTGGAAACGCCCACTCTGTGCTCCACTACTAACATCACCCCACGCAATTTCTTTTGTTTCAGCATGGTTAATTTCATAGAAGTTCTTTAGCACCTTACTCGTCGGTATTCTAACTCGCTTACCCGCCAGATCCTTGGGAATAGCAACTTTTTCATGGTGAATTCGGGTCGAAGTAATCGTGCGAGAGCCAACAACATAGGGGAACATGACTTCCAATACGCCCCTTTTATGAATCCTAGCAGCAACTTCCTTCTGCCAAATAGAAGACGTCACTAGGTTCAAATATGATTGATTGTCAGCACACCAAAACGGAATATTTAATATGTCCAATACCGGCGCTACTGGACTAAGGTTTGATGCCGATACTAGAGCACCCGAAACATACCCATGAGATACACGCTTCATTAGATCAGGGCCAATACCTGCAATACCTTTATCCAAAATAGAAACGTAAATTTCTCCATGAGAAAATGACTCAATCGCCTGTTTAATTTGCTGGTGCATGTGCGGCGTAGTCTGCCAAGAATCAGAATCGTAAGGGGAAGCAAACCTTAACTCAAATTTAGCTTTCTTTTTTGCCTCAATAGCAAAACCTGCCGCGGCATCCAGTCCAAAACCAAGACCCAGCACAGCCTGCAACAACTCACGTCTTGTTAATCCCGCATCAATCATAACCACACCAAACTAAAACCTTACTTCAGCTTAGCATACACAGCCAAAGCAGTTCTTTATCAGTAGATAAGTGCTAGTATTGCGCCACTCAACCCATGCTTTTTTTGTAGCGACTGTAGATCATTGATGTTTAAAGCTTTTCTCATATTAGTTCTCACCTCCTTAACGCTTACAAGCACCGCTAGTGACGTTATAAGCTTCTCAAAAGCCAAAAGAATTTTAGCCAAGATCTATCAAGACCAACATCAGGAAAGCTTCTATTGCGGCTGCAGATACAAGCATAAGGGCAAAAAACTGATCCCTGAACTAGCCAGCTGTGGTTATCAGATACGCAAGCAGCAAAAGCGCGCCAACCGCATTGAATGGGAACACATAGTCCCAGCTTGGAACTTTGGCCATCAAATGCAATGTTGGAAAAATGGTGGTCGCAGAGCCTGTAAGAAAAACAAACAATTTAAAGTAATGGAAGGCGACATGCATAACCTAGTGCCTAGTATTGGGGAAGTGAATGGCGATCGTTCAAATTATCGATTCAGTGATTGGAATGGCACATCTCATCAATATGGGCAGTGTGACATGCTGGTCGATTTTAAAAAACGCAAAGTACAACCGCCGCAGCAGACCAAGGGGCAAATCGCCCGCACGTACCTGTATATGGCCGATCAATATTCTTTGAAATTATCTAACCAAGATAAGCGCTTATTTCAGGTTTGGAACAAGAAATTCCCTACGACACGCTGGGAGTGTGAGAAAAATCTGCGGGTAGAAGCAATTCAAGGCAATGACAACCCATTTATTAAAGACTGCTAATTGGTTAGTCTAAACGAGCAAAAGGATTACGACATGTTGCAGAATCGGGGCGATATAAACTTAAGAAGTGAACCGTTCGCTGTTCATCACATTCATTAATAAAAAAATCACTCGATAATAGAAAATTAAGAGTCAACTCATCAACCAGCGCGTCTATTTTATCAGTACCAACCCTTTGTTTTACTATTTCGAGATCGTTAGTCCAATGAAGATAAATTCCAGCCAATCCCGTTTTAATCATCAATGAGCTTCCCTTACTACTTAAAAAATCATCGCAATAATCCATAAGTCCTTCGGTATCCAACTCAAGATAAAATAGCTTCTCTTTAATCAGTACTGCAAGAAATAAGTTGGCCCTATTGTGCAAATAACTCCAACTACCAGCACCTGCAAACAAAACTAGCAGTGAAAGAGATAATCCAACAGATGCGATTAAAAATCGTCGCCTATTCATAAAGCAGACCTAGCCACTAATTTATCAGCGGCACGCAAAGATAAGGCTGATAATGTCAGTGTAGGGTTAGCCGGTGGTGCCGTAGGAAAAACACTGCTACCGACAACGATCAAGTTTCGCACTTTATGATGAACTTGATTCTCATCCACAATACTCTGCGCTGGCTCCCGCCCCATTAACGTTGTAGAGTGGATATGAGCCTCAGTTTTGTTCTTATCCCCTTGATGATGAATACTTTCGACGGGTAAAGCAGACAACAATTCCGGCAGAACTACTTTCATATTATCGATACCTCGCTGGGTATAATCTGAATAGCCCGTATACACAACTTCAGGAATGTTTTCATTCAGCGGATCAATACGCACATAATTTTCAGTTTTAGATAAATCCTCAAAGATAAATTTTAAATTCACTCTCTGCCGGTACTTTCCCCTCTCTAGCCTAAGGCTTTGCAGCACATTAGATGTTTCCATTAAACAAGGCGCATGTTTTTTCCGATGCTCACCGTCGTATAGCATATAACCATGACCAGTCACGCTAGTACTGCCGTCATACCCTTCCAAACCATCAAGATCGACATAAACATACTGGGAAATTTGATCCGTAATCCCCCTTCCTAATTTCTTATGCTTTAGCCCCGATTTCATTAGCAGAAAAGGATTAAAAATACCGTTTGCTCCTAAAACGATGAGATCAGCATTAACCTGATGCCCCTCTAATTCTGATGTGAGGTAGCGAACACCGGTTGCAATCGACCCTGAATGAATTATTTCATCTACTTCACAGCCAATACGTACCTCAACCCTTGGATCCTTAAACAATTCAGCCAGATCGTTATTAATCATAAATTTGGCATTGATCGGGCAGCGATGACAAATACCTGAAGCACAGCATTTAGGCCGAGTCCTGGTTGCAGCCCTTGCTCGTGCAGTAGGCTGTTGAAAGAAAGAATCAGGGTATGCTTGCTTAAATACTTCATCAATACTTGAGAATTTATGCGGAGGTTGAGGATAAGGCCTGCTGCGAGGGTACAAGCCATTATAATCAGGCCCTGATACCGACATAATAGTTTCTGCTTGAGAGTAATAAGGCTCTAACTCAGCATAACTGAACGGCCAATCTACACCGACCCCATACAAAGAGAAACTATTAAAGTCATTAGGCAAAAAACGCGGAGTGCAAGCCCACCAACAATTAGAACCACCCCCTAATCCTAAAGTAAACAACCATTGCTTTTCGTGATTTTTGCTACTGAAACTGCCACTATTAGCAGTTTGCATTTTCTGTTCTTGGCCCTCCGCCCCCCTCTCTAGAATCAAAACCCGGACATTAGGTGCAGCTGATTGCAAATATCGATAAATAAAAAAGGAGCTGGCAAAACCACTGCCAATAGCAATTACATCGTAGTATGAGTCATTTCTCATCACTAACTGTCATTCTAGAAAATTCATAGTTAACTATCGAAGATGAACTAAGAAAGTGCAAATTAAAGCAGTAGGAATTTAAGGTTTACTACACAATGATATAAACAACGTATCAATATAATTTTTTATAAATATATTAATTACTTATTGCAGCTCATCATTAATATAAGCGGCCAAAATACCAATAACCTGCTCTTGCTCTGGTGTTGTTGAGGTGAGTTGCTGCAATTTTTCCAACTTGCTACGCACAGCATTTTTAACTATTTCTTTTTCAGAACCGCTCAAGTCATGTATTAATGATTGCCAAGAGTTGATCTGTAAATCAGCGGTTTCATCAATATCATATCCGTTGTCAGGTTCAACAGAGAGATAACAGAGTAACTCAATCAATATAGTCGCTAGATTATTCATAACTATGCCTCATACACTTATCACTTATCACTTATCACTTTTAGCTATCAAGTTCTCACTATCCCTAAGAATAATAGGATCGGTAATCTGCGCTGACGAGAAACGGATCAATTTAATCATTTTGGATTGAATCGCCGCAAAATTTCTAGACTTTACCGCAGCCTCTAATGGCTCATTCAGAGCCATACCATAACTACGAAAACCCTTTTTAGTAGGGATAGACATAGATAGCGGAATACCTTGCGCTATACCGCCACCAATCAACTCTATTGCTTTGTCGCTTGTTAAAACCTTTTTAGGATTACGAATAGGCTGAAAAATAATGCCATTTTCGTCGGAACGCAATAATACGCCTGATCGATCAGGGCGCCAGTCATCGTCTAGTTGCGCCATAAAACGCCAAGCACAATGCCAGTCTTGGCACACAGAGGGTCTTTTGGAATATATCTTACAGCCACCTCTTTCAACCATGTGAGAACAGGCTTGGTCGGCTGGTTTGTTGAAATCCTGATCTTCAATCAAAAGAACAACACAGCATACTGTACATTCTCCACATTCACGACCGGGAACTAAATGAGATTCGTTATCTTCGCTCAACTTCTTTACCTAATGCCAACTGCCAAAGGCTGGGATAATAATGGGTTTACTAGTCAATTCCTAGCTTTCCAATGCATCACTGCCCAGGATTGGTCACAAATCTGTTCGGATTTTGGTTAATCACATAATCTAGAAAGACTTCGCGATATTTATCATTCTCACCGTACCAGCGCTCAACAGTCTCCAACTGGTCCATCAACAAATCCTTGGTAATAACCTCATTAATATCAGCCATCGCCTTTTCACCAAAGGGCGTTTTTGAGCAGTGTGAATGTAGACTCGAATACATTGAAATTTCTTCAATGTTATAGAACTGATACTTATTTGGGAGTTTTTTCCGCTCAGCATCGTAAATGGCTTGTGCAGAATAGGCGAAGAAATAGTCCAAACGGCTTTGGTCAAGCATGGCTAGGTTAAATTCAACCTCTCCCCTAGAAGAAAAGTACACATTGCCTTGGTTCCGGTAATTCTCAAGTAAATCATTCACTTTCTTGGAATAACTCATTCCTTCCAAATACCCCAGAGTAAGATTCGGTTCTTTAAGCAGCCGCGCTAAAGATAAGATATCACCGGGCTTTCCAAACAAATGCTGCTTGGACTTTAAAGTTAATACTCCTGTACCAGGCCCTAATGATACCGCACGACTATGCACACGAAATTCTTTACTACCAGGTACAATCCAAGACCAAGCCACACAAACATTTTCCTCGCGAATTAGAAAGTTATACCGACGAGCATTACTAACAACATTTTCATGCTGATATTGAGGTAATCTATCTTGTAAGCTCTGAGTAAACGAATCCCCTAAGCCCTGGCCAACATAGTCCCCCTTAGTAATAAAATTAGGGGTTTGCTCCCAAGTCAGCCAACGGATTATTGGTTTTTCTCGCTCTAAGGCCATGGCCGAGAAGCAAGTAAATGCCAATAAAGTACTCGGTATAATTAAACGCAATAGAGACATCCTATTTTCCTAGTCCAGTCGCTCCATATCATCTGACCCACTGCTTCTTTTTTTAGTTTTCAGCTCTTCTATTCTTGCTTTACTAGCTGGCGCAGGCACTAAGCTCTCTGATTCTTGTGCCCGCTCCTGCTTCTGTTCCGCCCCCGACACTTCAGAATCATGGGCATCAGACTCAGGACCAACGCTTGAACAGCCACTGGCTAAAACGAAGACAAAGGCCGCTAAAACTAAAATAAAACGTTGCTTGATGTTCATGCTATTTCCTAATCGTTTGTTAGCCGCTTACTAACATGATAGTTAAGTTTCTATTATTAATAATACCCAAAGCCCAATTAAAATCATCACTCTCCGCAATGGAAAGTAGCCCAGGTAGTTGATAATTGAGGTCTGCAAAGTGTTTATTCGCGGTTAATAAGGCTCGATAGAAGTATTCACAGTCATCGGCATCTTTTAATAACGATGAGAAACGTAAACCATTACGAGCAATGCCCCACTGAAACGGTTCTAGCTCTAACATTTGCTTGGTTTCAGCTATGTAGTCAGAAGAGTCTATAAAACACTTAAGGTCTTCATTATCGAGGCGATTAGAGCTGGGAATAGCGTTCAGATAACAGGCCAACATGTTCTGAGTTAGCTTATAAATCACAAAGGGCTCAATCTTGACCTGAAGAGACTGCTGACA
>Ga0105356_10004226_pt1 | contig 13881 bp, 9 predicted proteins | sample GOMGulsemesocosm_3_FD_83502 | JGI IMG/M metagenome (GOLD analysis project Ga0105356, IMG submission 83502) | Methane-oxidizing microbial communities from mesocosms in the Gulf of Mexico - GOM9D Gulf of Mexico | ecosystem: Environmental > Aquatic > Marine > Cold seeps | place: Gulf of Mexico...
ATCAGTAGAACCATTTTATCAATAAGCTCTTGCCCATGTGCTGAGCCTGATTTTGGTAATATCGCTTTTGTTAACTTATTTTTAGACGGTAATGAACGCCAATCCCCCTGTCTTTTATAAATTAATTGTTCAAATGGCTGTAACCAAGCGAGTAGCGCATTACCACTTTCTTTATCTACCGCATATTTTCTAATTAAAAACATTGCAGACTGAGCGGCTTTTAACTCACACACGAGATGATCAATTAAAATCACCGGTAAGTTCTCAGGTTTCTTTGCTTCATCAATCCATGCTTGCGGCGTTTCACATTTTAGAAATGACAATATTGGTGATAATAATTCTTGAGTGGACATTAGCGCTAATTCTTCAGGGTAAATTTTAGATATGTGTGAATTTTATCATACACATATTAAGAGCACTTTGATTATTTTCAAGAAAAAACAATGATCGTTAATGATTCCATGCCTAATCAGTTCATTAAAAGACACTACTGCCACGAAGTGTCCTAGATTCGTGAAATATGCAAAATAAAGGCATTTTCATTATCTACTGTAAGGTTACATTAAAATGTATACATATAGCACTTCCATCCAGAACCTAGCAAGCATTGACAACTACATGATCAATCGGCACTAAAAGTACTTAATTTTTGCAACAGATCCTTTAATTAGTTGCCACGTTTAAAATCCAATCATTGATTTTATTTAATACTTGAGGAGCAATAGTTTCTGTTATTTTAGAATATTCCGACATCAAACCAGTATCAGCTGTTTGAAATAAATGATTTAATCCATCCATTTCTATCACTAAATGCTTTGACGAAGGATTTAATGCTGCTTCATGGGTTTATATTCGCCATAACACTAATAATGGTTGCCATTGAAAAGAACATTACGAATAAAAGTATTGGTTGTTGAATACCTTTTTTTATGAAGTTGATAAACATTTTACTTTCCCTTTAATAACAAATTACAAACAACAAGTAGTTGAGTTTTTTGTATTGTTACTGCTTGATATTCTAACCTTAGCCTGTTTAATAATACTGGTATGCGAGATAAACCAACCTCCCACCATAAAGATAAATATTATATTTGTTTGCTCATTACCTTTGATTAAAAATGCTAAAGCAAGCATCAAGACAGCCCAAATAATTGAATGAATTAAAGTGATTTTTTTCTCTATTGAAATATTCATGAAACTACCTTTTAGTTAATTTTGATTTATTGTACTAGCAGAACATCTAGTACAAGTTAAAATCAAAGATAACTCAGTTGTATTATTAGATCAAGTGGTACATCAAAATATTTTGATGCTATACTGCCACAGTGAAGCATCCGTCATAAGTAAAAAGAAGTGATAAATGGAAATAGAAATTGACATAAATGATGACACTCCAATATTTTCTCAATTGGTGAATCAGGTTAAAGACAACGTAACTAAAGGCGCACTTGTAACGGGGTTTTCTTTACCTTCAATTAGGCAGTTAGCTAATGATTTAGGAGTGAATCAAAATACTGTCGCTAAGGCATATAAAGTATTAGAGCGAGATTCCATTATTATTGCTAGAGGTTACCGGGGTACTTTCATTCATGAAAATGCTAAAGAAAATTGTCAAGTAAACCTACAAGATAAAGGGTCAGCTATCTTGAGTGACTCAATTACAAATATGCAAGCACTTGGGCTAACTGATTCTGAAATTCGGATCATTTTTTCTTCTTTGATGAAGCAATCAAAATAGGCTTATTATGATATTACTTAATCCAAACTTAATGACCGTAATTATTTATCTAGCGGTTATCAGTCAAATTTTAACCATATCAATTATCTTTGCGAACAAATGGTATAAAAGAAGACGTTTTTTACTGACACAATATCCACCGGTTGACTACCCTAACCTTTATGTTCAATCTTCAGCCATTGAATTAAAAAGAATCAAGATACGAAAATTAATTGATCGTTCCATTGCTATCCTTAGTCTTAGTATTGTGCTGTTCTTCTACCTAACCAAGACGGAGCTAGAAACCGTTGCTTCTGCAATATTAATTATTGCTGCAATTCAACTATTACCGTGGTTTTTAAGCGGGTATTGGAATAAAGAAAACAACTTATTAATGGCTGAAAATTTTCCGTCCTCAAAAAGAAAAACTAGTTTCGCCAATAGAAAAATTACTGATTTTGTCTCCACAGAAAAATTAGTATTAGTCCTATTAAGTTACGGTACAACATTGATATTTACTCTTTATATTTTCTTCGAAGAGTTATGGCTTAATAATTCAAATAGGGCATTGCTACTATTAGTATTGAATACTTTGATGGTTAGTTACTTAATATGGCTATTATTTAATAGTTTATATGGGAAGAAAAATGACAATTTTATTAGCAGTAATGATCGCTTAAAACTTATTTCAGACAAGTGTAAAACTATTACCTCTTTTATTATTGTGTACAGCGTTTTTATAACGAGTATTTGTCTTATAAAAACATTCGATTTGAATCAGGTTTATGTTTCTGCAATAACCGGTTTTTTTATTCAACTGATCTTTGCTTTAATTTTTAGCAAAAGTGTGAATAAAAACTACGCCGTATACAAGTAAAGGGGTTACAAAACCAATATTAAGACCTAAATTGCACATCTGGATATTTAAATAACACACAAAAGATCAATGAGTAAAATAGATAAATTTTCTTATTTTATCGCTTAATCTATCTATGCTTGAGGCTTTTCACACGTTAGAAATGACAGTATTGGAGATAATAGTTTTTGAGTCGACATTTGATGAAGTAATTCATTATAAATATTAAATAATGCAATATTTATAATGAATCTGGTTTTAGAAAAATCTCAATAAACGTTGAAAATAGAGCTAATTTAATTAATTGAATTTATATACGATCTGTTGATAACCATTTAGTTAGCATTGCCGATATTTTATCTATATTGATTGGCTTAGATAGGTAGTCATTCATGCCTGCAGCTAAGCACTTTTCTTTATCTCCTTGCATTGCATTGGCGGTCATCGCCACAATAGGTATATCACAATAACGTTCTCCGGCTTTTTTATCTCTAATTTGTCGAGTCGCTTCATAGCCATCCATTTCCGGCATTTGACAATCCATCAGGATCAGTTGATATGCTTGTTCATTTGATGACATTTGTAAAGATGACAATGCCTCTAAACCGTTAGCAGCAACATCAAGCGTTACATGTAAATTTTTTAACACGCCTTTAGCGACTTCTTGGTTAATTCGATTATCTTCAACCAGTAAAATATGTGCATTATTAAGCAGTGTAATATCGTCATCACTTTCTTGCTTTTCTGATTTTTGCTGTAATCCTTTTAAATAATGACGAGTGACCAGAGGTTTTGCTTGCTGTAGTGCTTTGCCACCTTCCGAAACCACTTGTAATGCATCAAATAAATCTGACACGGTAGCAGGCTTGGTAAAATAGGCGCTAAAACCTAAATTTGCAAAATACTGTGCATCACCTCGCGCTACCATTGACGTCATCATCACCAGTTTCATGGGATCAAACTGTGTATTTTCTTTAATTAAAACCGATAAAGCTTCGCCGTCCATTTCAGGCATTTGCATATCTAAAAATGCAACATCAAAAAATGGTTCAGCATTGTTTTTTATCTGTTGAGAGCAAATTGACAAAGCCATTCTTCCGCTATTGGCCTCAGTTACTTTTGCCCCCCAATGTTTCAGTTGGCCTGATAAAACATCACGGTTAGTTTTATTATCATCAACAACCAAAATATGAAGTTTTTTCATATCAACAATAGGCATCGTTAATTCGGTATTCGTCGATTTTTCTAACCCGACCGTCACATCAAAAGAGCTCCCCTCACCCACTCCACTCTTGACTTGAATGTTACCATTCATCAGATCACAAAACTTTTTAACAATGGCCAATCCAAGACCTGTCCCCCCATACTCCCTTGTAGTAGACGCATCAACTTGGGTAAACGCATCAAAAAGCTGAGCTTGTTTTTCTATAGAGATCCCAATGCCGGTGTCTATTACAGAGCAATGAAATTCCCATTGAGTATCGCTTTTAGACTCTAACGTTGCCCGAATAACGATTTCACCTTGTTCTGTAAATTTGATAGCATTGCCAACGAGATTTGTCAGTATTTGCCGTAACCTTCCAGGATCACCTACAACCATAGCCTCATCAATAGCTGATGTGTCGAGTATTATTTCTAAATTTTTATGTTGTGCTTGATACGCCATTGTTTCTGCAAATTCACCAAGCATGCTGTTTAAATTAAAATCAATTAATTCTAGCTCCATTTTGCCAGCATCAATCTTAGTGAAATCTAAAATATCGTTAATCAGCGTTAATAATGACTCTGCACTATTTTGCGCGAGTCTTGCCTTGTTATATTGTTCTTCATTTAATTTCGTATTGAGCAGTAACCCTAACATACCTAATACACCGTTCATCGGCGTACGAATTTCATGGCTCATAGTGGCTAAAAATTCATTCTTTACTTTGGCACTAACTTTCGCTTCATCTAAGGCTATTTCTAATTTTGCGGTCCTATCTTTTACTTGTACTTCTAAACTATTGGCGAAGACTTTAAGCTCTGACTTTGAACGATCTAAATGTCTATACATAGTACTAAACGAGCGAGTCAGCGTACCTATTTCGTCGTTTCGCTTTCTATCAACAAACTCGATATTATTTTCACCCTTAACAATACTATTGGCGATATTAGTGAGACGCTTAATTGGTGCCAATAATCGATGAGACAAAAGCGCCATCGCAATACTTAAGAGCAATACACTGATAAAAACTCGCGTAAACATTCTCTGCCCAAAACTAGCAGAGTCTTGTTCAATAAGTTCATGAGAGACAAGACTACCGATTATTAATGTACTACTCACATTCAGAGGATCTATTTGATGATGAAAAGTAATCAGATCGCTTGATTGTTCTTTCAATACAGACTTTTTAAACTTATTATTATCTTTTTCCAATAAGTTCAATTCATTATAATCATTAAACAAGCCTTTCCCCTTGCCTAAAGCAAATGAAAATTCCCTTTCCCTGTCTGAATGTAATAAGTAATCTCCGGTAAAATCAGCAATGAAGTAGCTAACGTTATCAGGAGGGTTTCGAAATAAATTAGATAATATTTTGAAATCACCATTAATGATGAGTAACCCCATGACTTCTCCTTCAAAAACGATAGGAGAGGCCACTCGTACAACGGGTTGAAGTGGAAAAGTAATACTGCCGTATTCACGATTGAGTTCTATCGGCGACAGGTACTGCTCGTTTTCACTTAGTGATAAGGTACTTTTTACATAGCCGCTGCCTCCTTTTTCTTGTAATTCATGCTCGGGGATTATCTGCTGTGAATCACCTTTTCTATCTACGCGAACAATTTCTTTACCGTTATTCACCTTACCTATAAAGCGAACTTGCAAATATTCAGGACGTTGCTGCATTAAACTAACGAGCTCTTGTGATAACCTTCCTGTCCATAAACTTGATGTCATATTACTTTGACTATCATAGCCCCCGCCATTCTCTGCTCGATAATAGCCAACAATAGATTCAGAGTTTGCAATAATCGCTACATCATTTTTCATTTGGGTCAGCTTTTGACTAAATGAAGTGATTTGTCGCTCTAAATCTTCAGCTAAACGTTGTGAACTATGGGCTTTCATTAACGATGATGCATCGTTATACGTTAATATTGATGTAAATAAAATGCTCACTCCTGCAACTAAGAAAGCAAAAACAGCAAATTTAATTGCAAGAGAAAATTTCATTAAATTGCCTTATTTTTTATAGTAAGAAACTTTTCGGGCAGCATTAAAAGCTTATGTTCAAAGAGAGAGGCATCATGATATACATCGAGCAGCGTTTTTTCGGTTTTTATTTTGGTTTCCACTTGGTCTTGTTCAATGCCTAACATTAACTTAAATTCAGCTAACTCAGCTTCTACTTGCCATGTCAATCTATAAACATCATACATAGTGGTCGTTTTATTTCGTGGCTGTTTAATTCTAGCGTTATCTACTATCCCTTCCTTCTTTTTAATTTGGGCAATAATGTCTATTGAGTGATTCAATTTTTGTAAAATATTATTTAGCCCAATATCGGTTATGTTTACTAAGGTATTTTTAATGGCGTCATTCATTGTCACTACAGGTAAGGACAGTGAACTTAATATTTGATTAATATCATTATTGAGTTTGTTAAGTTTATCAAATAAATCATTAACATTATGTCCTTGACTCCCGAGAACAGCCTCCAGTAAATGATTAATCTTTAACATGTTATCAAAGACATCGGTTGGGGTTTTTCCTCTGAAATACTGAATTTTATTACTAGTAATCCAAGGCGTAGAGGACATACCATAACCTTTATAGATTATACTTAAATACTCATCGATTCTCAGTGTTAAATTATAGACTTCTTGTGGGGTTATTTCTCTTACTGGAAAATTTGGAATGGCAGACCGCCCCAATCCACTGTTTTCACGCATTTTTACAATCTTATCTATCACCTCTAACGCTTTAGTGTAGACATGCTTTGATTCTAAGTGCTCACTTGTTGATAAACCGATTGAAGCTAAGTTAATCCCCCTAAAGCGAGCAAACCTTTCTAAATCATTTATCAGGTATGACGTTAACGAAAAAACATGGTTAGGTGTTTTGTATAATAATGCTTTATTAAAAGATTGTATTTTTTGAGAATCTGAAAAATCAGGTAAGAGTAAAGTGGCGAGCTGAGTATTAAATATAACATCGTCGGGGGCTTTACCTTCTGTTAATACTATTTCGGGAATGAATTTTTCGAGGCCTAATTGATGTTGCAACCTTTGCATTTCAGCCAGAACAATCCCCATTGAGCCATAAACATCGGTTGGTTCAATAACACGCCTTGGTACTTCTATTATTTTTACGGGGTCAATCAATAAATTGGTGTTAATTCTATTAATTTTAACCAGTAATAACCTAACGGCCTCTAAACTATGATTAGGAGACTTCTGCGTAGTTTTTACTGGTGGCTCGATATTTAGAGGTGAATTTTGGCTACGCCTTAAAAAAGACGCATAATCAACAATTTGCTGGCTTCGCATATAAACATCAGAAGGTGAGATCCCTCTTATTCCGAGTAACTCATCCATCGCTATAGATACTTCAGACAGTTTGGAAAAAACATCACTCGGCACTTTGTTTGTATAATTATTTCTGAATTCTTTGTGCTCCATATCTAAGCCTATTATCTGCAACATAACGACAAGCTCTTCGTGTATTCTTTTTACCTCGATAAACACTTCATTAGGCGTAATTTCTCGACCAACAGAATAGTTTCTAGGAATGGGTCCTAACTGAAGAATATTGACGCGGTAAAGGCTAATTTTATCAAGTATTTCAATTGCTTTTTGAAAAACATGACGAGGTTTATATCCAGAGACTACAGCAACGTTTACCCACGTTGAAGATAATCCTTGTTTCGCTTTCCATTGCTTTATTTTATTTTCAATAGATGATGCCTCAGCATAAACATCACTGGGAGAATACTCTTTTGCAAAAGTAACAGAGAATACCCCAAGACTAAAAAATAAAACCAGCCTGTATATTTTTATAAATGAAAACGGCAATTAATAAACACCCTTTAAGTAAACAAACATCATTGCTCTGTATTTATTCACACTCCGCCAGCAATAATAACTCCGTTGAATAGCTATATATATATGAGGCTTCAAAGACAATCAGAAAGTCGCGGATACAGTAATAAGATAACTTAATCGTAGACAAAAGCTCATACATTACCAGTTTTAAGCTTAGACAATTCAATTGGTTATTCATATGTGTAACCAATTGAATAATTAAAGTTAAAATATTGAAGGAATTAGGTATATATCACTGTAATAAAAAACATGGGGATAATAATTGTACAGTCGACATTAAGTGAATGGCGGTTGATTGTAGAGAAGGTCAATTTTTTTACATCAGTAGTAAAATAATTTTTCATAAATAAACACTCATATTAAAGGGTAATAATGACTTTTCCTTGGTTCTGCCTTTCACCAAAATACTTCATGGCTTGATGGAGTTCAGCTAACCTATAGCGTTTATCAATAATAACTTTAACTTGTCCCTTATGAAAAAGAGCGAGTAAACCATCCATGTTCTTGTTTGGCTCATGAGGTAATATGACTAACTTTTTAGCCATAAATAATGAAACTAAACTGCCTATAAATATTGTTTGAAAAATAAGAGAATAGCTACCGCCCACCATTACGTATCGTCCTGTTTCTTTTAATGAGCGTTTACAATCAAAAATAGAATGATAGCTCATCAAATCAATAATTATGTAGCTTCACCGACAAACAGAAAGACAATAACCGCTAAAGTTTGTATTACCGCAACAATGATATTGAGCACGCGGTTAATTTTATAAAGTAATACTCGAGACAAAATAATCGTAATACCCACATAAAATACAATTGTTTTACCGTTTCTGTTTATGAATTCAACGTTGCATGCAACACATTAATAAAAGACATTATATGGTTAAATAAAGAGGTCAATTTCAGATTAATTTCTTTCAATAACAACTTAGTAAAATAAATTTTACAGATTTGTATAAACCGATAAGCTTTATTGGCTTTTATTTGTAAGGTAAAGTTGAATATCTGCATTAATACAGACAAACTCAACTAACACTTTTTTCATCATTTATAATTTCACTTAAAAATTGGTGAAGTTCTTCTAAAAATAGCTCAAGGAGCAACCGTGATAAAGTTCACTAAAATATTGGCTTTAAGTGCCTTAACATTAAGTATTACTGCCTGCAATGACAGTTCAGTTTCCACCAGTAATACTACTCAATCCAAAAGTCCTCAAACATCTGTAGAACAAGAAAAATCATCTAACTTGGCGCTGGAAAAGTATCAATTAGCTAATGGTTTAGAAGTAGTGCTTCATCAAGATAAGTCAGATCCAGTGGTTGCCGTAGCTATTCAATATCATGTGGGTTCACATAGAGAGAAATTAGGCCGTACTGGCTTTGCTCATTTTTTTGAACATATGCTTTTTCAAAACTCTGAAAATGTTGGCGCTGGAAATTTTATTAAAAATATCGGTAATATGGGTGGTACATTAAACGGCGGTACATGGCAAGATGGCACCATTTATTATGAAGTATTCCCTCATGATGGCTTAGAAAAAGTATTGTGGATGGAGTCAGACCGCATGGGCTATTTCATCAATACCGTTACACAAGAAGGGCTTGAAAACGAAAAGCAAGTGGTAAAAAATGAAAAACGCCAAGGCGTTGATAATCGCCCTTATGGTCATACTGAGTATGTAACCTTAACGTCTCTTTATCCAGAAGGTCATCCTTACAGTTGGGATGTGATCGGCAGTTTAGAAGATCTACAAAACGCGACATTAGAAGATGTTCGAGAGTTTTATCAGCAATGGTATGGCGTGAATAACGCAACATTAGTACTCGCTGGTGATTTTGATTCTGTAGAAGCTAAAGCTTGGATCCAAAAATATTTTGGTGACTTAGAGCCCCGTGGTGATGTTGCGCCGTTACCGCCAATGCCTGTAACGATTGAAACAAGCAAATCACTTTACCACGAAGATAATTTTGCAACCCTACCCGAATTAACCCTGACTTTACCGACTATTGAGCAATATCAAAAAGAAGCTTATGCATTAGATTTATTAGCTGAAATATTAACGGATGGTAAAGACAGTATTTTATATAAACATATTGTTGAGCAAGACAAGTTAGCACCGAGTGTTTCAGCGAATAATTCCAGTAGCGAGCTTGCAGGAACCTTTAGCTTAAGAGTACGTGCTTTTAATGACATCGCCTTAGATAAAGTCAAAACGAGTATTGATAAAGCTTTAGCACAGTTTGCCACAGTAGGTTTTACTGATGCACAGTTAGCAAGGATTATGACTAAGCGAGAAACGGCATTTTATGGCGAGTTAACGAGTGTATTTAATAAAGCATCAACCATTGCACAGCATAATGAGTTTGCTGGTGACCCTTCGTTAGTAACCAAAGAAATAGAACTATTTCGTGCAGTGACTCGTAACGACATCATGGCTGTTTTTAACAAATACATTCTAAATAAAAATTATATTGCGACCAGTTTCGTACCCAAAGGGAAAAAACATCTCGCATTAACAGATGCTATAAAAGCAAATGTAGTTGAAGAAAAAATTGTTCAAGGTGCTGAGCAGAAAATGGCTCAACAAGATAATGATAAATTACAAAAACTTGCACCGATTGCTCAAGTAGTTTCATCATTTGACCGTTCAGTTATGCCAAAAGATGGTGTACTTAATCCAGTAAAATTACCCGATGTTCAAAAAATAACATTGGATAACGGTTTAACGGTATTATCTATTGAGCATAATGAGTTACCACTAGTATCATTCTCAATTCGCGTAATGGGTGGGCATTCATTAGATCCTTCAGGGAAAGATGGCCTTGCTAATTTACTGACTTCAATCATGATGGAAGGAACTAAGAACAAGACCCCACAACAGCTAGAGCAAGCCATTGGAGAAATTGGCGCCAAGTTTCGCTTTACCACTAGCGATGAATATATAACGTTAACCGGTAATGCCTTAGCGAAAAACTATCAAGAAGCCATATCACTTGCTCAAGAGATTATTTTAGAGCCTCGCTGGGATAAAGCTGAATGGCAGCGCGTAAAACAAGAAACAAAAGCGCAAATTCAACAAGCAAATGCTAACCCTGGCACGATTGCACAAAATGTTTATGCCAAAATAATGTATGGCGCTAACAGTAAATTATCTACATCAACAGCAGGCACAAGTGAAAATGTAGACAGCATTACTTTAGATGACGTTAAAAGCTATTATGACAATAACATTGCTGCAAACCTTACTACAGTTCATGTTGCTGGCGCAGTTAAACGCAATGACGTAATTAAAAGTTTGTCAGTGTTTAATGAACAATTCAAACCATTGGAAGTAAAGTTACCTGAAGTTACTCCGTTACCTACTATTGAAAAAGCGCAACTTTACTTTGTAGATGTACCCGGAGCTAAACAATCATTTTTACGTATTGGTACACCTGCGATGGTTGCAAGTGCTGATGATTATTATCAAGCAGTTGCGGTAAATCATAATTTGGGTGGTAGTTTTTCAGGACAATTATTCCAGATTTTACGTTTACAAAAAGGATACACCTACGGCGCATATTCTGGTATTAGCCGAGAAAATTTAGGTGGCCTATTTACCGCCCGTTCAAGTGTTCGTGCAAATGTCACCTTAGAGTCTTTGCAAACCTTCCGTGAGATCATGAATAATTATAGTAAAGACTTTGATGAAAATGCTTTAGCAATGACAAAGTCGGTACTAACAAAATCTAATGCTCGTGCTTTTGAAACAACAGGTAGTTTGATGGGAGTTCTACAAAACATTAGTAGTTACTCATTAGCCAGCAACTATGTTGAACAACAGCAAACATCATTACAAAAGTTGTCGTTGGAAGAAGCTAAAGCCACTATTGCTAAATATATAAATCCAGACAAAATGGTATATTTAGTGGTTGGTGATGCACAAACCCAATTACCTCGTATGAAAGAATTAGGGCTAGGAGAGCCTATTGTTTTGGACAGAAATGGTGATGTAGTTAAGTAGGAAACAGCTCACAATGAAATGCTGATAAATATCATTTTATCAGCATTTTTCGAGTTCACTTAGAATAAAAATTAATTGGCGTTTTTAGGTTTAAAGTAAATTAATCCGACAATAAAACAAGCTCTTCTCTTGTCGACAAAGCATATTGAAAATCCTCATCATTAACTTTTGTAAACTTAATGAGTCGATCAATTGATAGTAACCCAGTAGCTTTATTTACTGTCCCATCTAGTGCAAAAGATGCACTTAATTGACAAGCATCACTCCACTTTACAAAAGCTTCAAACTCTTCCGGTGTTAGTAAACAGGCAGCAGTAAACAGCTCTCCAGCTTGTTCTTTCTTATCAAAGGTCCAAAGTAGTTGAGCAGCCCTTTCAATCACTTCAATGTTATCTTTAAATGCTATTACAGATTGTTCGATAAAAGTAAAACCATTCTCTTTATCTTGGGTATTTTGTAAATAATCCATCATGGCCATTTGTGCGAACGCAGAGTTGTTCACCATTAATTTATCAACAATAGGTTTTTGCTTATCACTATCACCTCCTAGCATTGACGGTTGACCGTATCCACTCGCTGCCCCATATTGATAACGTTCGTTTTCGGGAGCCAGCAATCCAGCGTTGATCAAAGCTGCAACATGATTTTTATAAATTGACATTTGACTGAAAAATGACACATTTTTAGCATGATGCTGCCACAGTATCGCCGCTAAATAATGAAAGCTTGCATTGTTGGGGTTATTTTCAAGGAAGTCTTCTAAATCATCACCGGCGTCATCAACATCATTATGAATATCTATCGCAATTGTTAATAGTGCTAATTCAGCCGTTAATAACTTATCTTCACCCTGTCCTACTTTTAATGATTTGACGATGCTTTTTACTTGCTGATAATCGCGATGAAAATAAGCATTTTTAGCATCTTCGAGTGTTTGAGCGTTTACCGATATAGTAATCGCTGAAAGTATTGAAAAGCCTAATAATCTGATATATTCCATATTTTTTCCTTTATTTGTATAAATGAGAGCGAGCAGCGTCAGGCTCTCTAAAGGCTTGCACCTTTAAAGAGACTCTAATCAAACGCGGCTAGTTTTTACTGCAGGCTGAATAAGTTAATTAGAATTTTCGTTTAGTGATACTCGACAGATAAAACATTATCCACTAGGTTTCTGTCGATACGGAACCGGTTAGGGTCAATATTGACATGACTCGGTTTTTCTTTTGACTCTATGGTGATTAACGTGCGGCCTTTGTTAAAATTCACCTTCTGAATAAGCAACATATTGGCATTGTCCACTGCTGGAAAACTTGAGTACAAAGCAATATCTAGGCTGTCATCAATTAGCTCGGTTTGTTCTTTATTAGTTTCTGGATTCAAAACAAACTTTACTGTACTGATATCAATTTCAGTTTCATAATTGCCATTTGCTAATTGCGTACTTTTTGCACTGTGCAAAGTAAAATCATGAAATACAACTCGCTTAAATAAGTCATCTATCATCACTTTTTGACTGTCGTTGGACACAAGGTAAAGCTCATTTAATAAGTCCAGAGATGTCGGCTTTTTAGGATAACCATGATTTTTCAATAAGCCTCTCAATGCTTGATTAATTTTTTCTTCGCCTAGTAAATCAAGTAAAGCATGCATGGTTTGCTTACCTTTTGCATAATAAACATGCGGCTCCATCCCTGTTGAGAATAAAGGTTTTTCTATATCGTTACTGTAAGGTCTTGTGCGTAAATAACGATCTAATGATAAATGAACTTCAATGTTAGTTGAGTATTCACCATAGATTTTTCTTGCGAGTACAAGCTCAGTATACTTACATAATGTTTCGGTTAATAAAGCATACCCCCCCACATAGTTTGGATTGATATACCCGCCCCAATATTGATGAGCAAACTCATGAGAAACCCCTCTTAATAATGGATTGAATTCTTCAATGTCTTCGCCACGATTATCTAGATTAAAAAAACGATTTTCCACCCCAAGGTACATACCAGGCTGCGCACTACCAAAAGATTGAGCACTAGAAAAATAAGGTAACTCCACTATGGTAAATTGGCTTGAGCGATAAGCGCCATAGTTTTCAGTAAAGTAATCCATAGTGTGCTTAAGCGCATCTAAAGTATATTGATTATCTTTATCATGCTCAGGACTATGAAATAGGCTTATATCCACGTTCTTATATGTTTCATTTACCTGTTCAAA
>Ga0105356_10004230_pt1 | contig 13873 bp, 10 predicted proteins | sample GOMGulsemesocosm_3_FD_83502 | JGI IMG/M metagenome (GOLD analysis project Ga0105356, IMG submission 83502) | Methane-oxidizing microbial communities from mesocosms in the Gulf of Mexico - GOM9D Gulf of Mexico | ecosystem: Environmental > Aquatic > Marine > Cold seeps | place: Gulf of Mexico...
ATTAAATGACAGCTATATTTATTTAGCGGACTTTCTAGATCAGCCAACTGTAATTGGCGAAATAGAAATAGTAAAATAACAACTCATATAATTAATACTAATCAAATCAATTAACAGCTCATGGCTTACGACACATATTTTGGAGAGCGCATTACTAAAATTTTAGAAACCAAAAAGGTAGATTTCTTTTCTAAGCCTATGATGGGTGGTTTGGTGTTTATGATGGACAATAAAATGCTCTGTGGCATTCATATCGATAAAAACTACGGAGATAGTTTACTTATGGCACGCATTGGCCTGGACGCCTATACCCGTGAAATCATTAAAGAGGTGTGTTTACCCATGAACTTTACAGGCAGACCCATGGGGGGCTATATTTTTATAACTCCTGAAGGCTATGATTTGGATGACGACTTGGAGTATTGGATCCAGTTGGCTATTGATTTTAATCCTTTAGCTAAAGCCTCTGCTCGTAAAAAGAAGAAAGCAAAATAACTTATCTAGGAAATGCCTTTTGGATATTGCGTACCAGCTCTTCCAGTCCATTCATTTTTAACTCGTATACTGTTGCCAGCATCTCCCCTATTTGTCCTTTAGGGAATCCTTTGTTACGGTACCACACCACATAATATTCTGGTAGATCGATCATGTATCGCCCTTGGTATTTGCCAAAAGGCATTTTGGTCTGTGCCAGTTTGATTAAAAATTGTTTGCTTTTATCGTCTTGGAGCATAAAGTTTTAGTTTTAACAAGAACAGTTCTTAAGAGCTGTAATAGGCCAATTTATTGAGTTGCAATATAATTTTCGCTTGCCACTCTTGCTGTTTTTCAACATTTTGAGAATGACGTGTTTCGGTATCATAGGTATTTTGCATGGCTTCCATCTCATCATTTATTGCGTCGTGAAGTCGTTCCATTTGCCTATTAATATCCAAGGTAAATGTAGTGTTTTTAATGCGTTGTCTAAACTTACGAGCATACAATTCGGTAATATCAAAATGCAGACGCTCATGGTTTAAAATATTAGCATTTACCCTGTCCTTTAAATACCAAGATTGCTCAGGATAGAAATCTGCCTTTACTGTAAAACTATAATCTAAAAGTCGTGTTTCTGAGGTTTTTGCGGAGTAACTAAAAGATATACCAGATGCGGTTACTGCTGCTATGTTGCTATGTCGTGTTGGAGTGGCTTCAAAATCACTCCACTGCAAGCGATAACCATGTTCCCATGACATGGTAGGACTGTCTTGAAACATAAAAACGGAAAGCACTATGGCAAATACAACCTTATACATGAAGCTTTGTTAGATACAACTTATAAACACAAACGACATCGTATGAAGCATTATTGCTTCACCTCAATAATGTTTAAGCCATCATATCGCATTAAATAAATAGCTTCATTGTAATAGCCTCCAAACATTTTTTTAGAATAACGGAACTTATTTTCAACGTATTCGGTTTCAATATCGTTGGTTGAAGCATCGTATAAATCCCTGTCAATTGCCAATCGCAATAACAGGTCCATAGTTAAATCAAATCCTCTAGTCGCATATTTGTTAGGCGTGGTATTCCATTGTTTTTCGTATCGTGTAATGAAACTACTTGTCCCTGTATAATCAAATGGCTTGTTAGCCGATGGATAATGAAAGTTTAAATTTGCCAAAGCATAATTCGACACATTTACACCGCCTTCAAATGCTCTATTTTTATTAGAGGTCATTAAAATAATTTCACGTTCAATTTCCAACTCTTCATCAACACCAATGAGCCCATTTAGCATACTACTTACATTAGACACAAATCCTACATTATTAGTCTCTAGGAATACAATATTTCGTCCGTCACGTAATTCCTCTATAATATCTTCAATAAGAATATAATGTGCATCCTTTTCAGTTTCTTCATCCATCCTAGAAAAAATTTGATGCGCTAATCGTAACTCCCCTTTTAAGGCATTGCTAACCGCTCTATGTTTTTGATCGGAAATGATTATAATCCTACTTGGGATAGTATCTTTCTTTACATGGTCAACGATACGTTTGAGCATCAAATCATTTGGTGGAATGGTTTGAAACACATTCGAATGTAATTCACTTGGTGCAGATACAGGAGACATTACAGGAACATTATCGCGTTTCAATAAATTGGCCGCACGGTCAAAATTTTTAGCTATAAAAGGACCAATAACGGCATCGTAATCTGAAAAATCATTAGCTCTAATAATATTAGACACTTCACCAGTTAAGCCTTTGGTATCATATACATCTAAATGTGTAGAAATTCCCAATCGTTTTACCGAATCAATTGCCATTAAAACACCTGTATGAAAATCTAAAGACACATTGAGATAGCCTTCTTTATACAGCATTTCTCTCACATCCTGAATAGAATCCATATCGACTTTCTGTAACCTAAATGGTAACATTACAGCCAACTTTTTAGTCTCATAATTATTGATTTTATCAATCAAAACAGAACGAGCAATATCCTCATTATCGGCATTTATATCATTCGGTACTTTAAGAATCATACCTACTTTTAAACCACTCTCTATTAATTCTGGGTTTAAGTCTACAAACTGTGTTTGATTCAACCCAAATTTGCGTTCTAACGACATAAAGCCTTCACTTTGAACTACGGTATAATACCCAAAACCTTCATCGACAATTTTCTCATCGTTGTAGGCAATATTGGGTACATTTAGTTCTTGATCTAACTGCAATGGATCCTCCATATTCGGATTTAACTGCTCCAACTCGGCAACTGTAATTCCAAATTTATAAGCTACTCGCCATTTTCCTTCCTTAGCTTGAACTTTATAAGTTTTTATAGTATTAGCTAAGATCGATTTTACTGTGACACTACTATAGTTAGGGATATTAATTTTATCGCCTTTACGTAAATTTTCAGAATACAATCTATTGTTATGTTTCTTGATATCATCAACCGTAATATTGTACTTTTTACTAATACTATATAGGGTTTCTTTACGCTTTACTTTATGTGATTTATATCCTAATAGTTGTGTAACCTCAGTTTCTACAGGGGTATCTAAAATTTTTGATCTTGGGATTATTAAAACCACATTAGGCTGAAGACTCTTTTTTGCATCAGGATTTAAAGCATAAATATCATAAGGTGTCACCATATAGCGCTTAGCAATAGCTTCAATGGTTTCTCCTACTTTGACTTTATGCGTTTTAAAATCTTGTGCGTTAACAGTAAAACTGATTAAACAAACAAGACTTAAACTGATTAAAAACTTCTTCATATATTATTGTATTAATGTATATACGTTAATGACAGTATTATGGATTAAACGAACAAAAAAAGGCCCATCAAGCTGAGGATTTTTTACTTTTGATAAAGTCAAAAGCAAAACCGATTTCAAAACTCTGCGTCGAACACAGTTCTCTTGAATCTCAGAGCTTTTGTGCATCTAATCTGCACCTTGAGCTTTTCAAACTTGTCATTACAGATAACCAAATTCCAGTAAATAACAATTAACAGAAATCTGTAAGCTATAAACTGAATACTGCTAACTGAATTCTAAATTCTATTCCCATTCAATAGTTGCTGGTGGTTTAGAGCTTATATCATATACTACTCTATTAACGCCTTTAACTTTATTTATTATATCGTTTGATGTTTTTTGTAGAAACTCATAAGGTAAATTCACCCAATCGGCAGTCATACCATCGGTACTTTCTACAGCTCTTAGTGCCACACATTTTTCGTAAGTACGTTCATCACCCATTACACCAACACTATTAACAGGTAATAACATCGCTCCTGCTTGCCATACTTTGTCATAAAGTCCCCATTCTTTCAATCCATTAATAAAAATAGCATCCACTTCTTGTAAAATAGCTACTTTTTCAGCAGTAATATCTCCTAATATTCTGATGGCTAATCCTGGTCCTGGGAAAGGATGGCGTCCTAATAATTCAGGATCTAATCCCATTGAAGCGCCTACACGTCTAACTTCATCTTTAAATAATGCTTTAAGTGGCTCTACGATTTTCAATTTCATAAAATCTGGTAATCCACCAACATTATGGTGACTCTTAATCGTTGCACTTGGACCTCCAGTTGCCGATACACTTTCAATAACATCAGGATAAATTGTCCCCTGTGCTAACCATGTTACATTTTCAATTAAATGAGCCTCATCATCAAATACTTCAATGAACGCATTCCCTATTGCTTTACGCTTTTTCTCAGGATCACTCTCTCCTGCTAATGCATCCAAAAAGCGTGCCGAAGCATCAACACCCTTTACATTAAGACCCATACCTTCGTATTGTTTCAATACACCGTCAAATTCATTTTTACGAAGTAGACCGTTGTTCACAAATACACAGTACAAGTTTTTACCAATGGCTTTATTAAGTAAAACTGCTGCTACTGTAGAATCTACACCTCCCGATAATCCTAAAACAACTTTATCTGTTCCCAGTTGCGCTTTTAAATCGGCAACCGTTTCATCAACAAAAGAATCAGGTGTCCAATCTGGAGTCACCTCAGCAATGTTTACCAAAAAGTTTTCTAGTAACTGTTTTCCATCTGTAGAGTGATATACTTCTGGGTGAAATTGAATGGCAAAAGTCGTTTCTCCTTCAATTTTATAAGCTGCATTTTCAACATCGTGAGTACTTGCTAAAAGCACTGCATTTGTTGGTAAGTCTTTGATTGTATCACTATGACTCATCCATACTTGTGAGCCTTCAGATATATTTGATAAAAAAGCTTCACCTTCTTTTACAAAAGATAGGTTTGCTCTTCCGTACTCTCTAGTATTTGATGGAGCAACATTCCCACCACCAAAATGTGCGAGATATTGTGCGCCATAACAGACTCCTAAAAGTGGTTTTTTTCCTCTTATTTCCGATAAGTCGGGATGAAGTGCTTCATCGCCTCTTACTGAATAAGGACTCCCTGAAAGTATAACTGCTTTATACCCTTGAATGTCTGTTGGAATTTTGTTAAATGGATGTATTTCGGAGTAAATGTTGAGTTCCCTAACTCGACGAGCAATAAGCTGTGTGTATTGCGATCCGAAGTCTAAAATTAATACCTTGTCGTGTTGCATGTGCAAAAGTAATCATTTGGGATTTTTTTGCAACCTTATCTTTAATAATTTTTATACGAACTGATATTTTTTTTAACGGCTGCAACTTTAAGGCATAACAACCTAAGCCATCTAGACCTTATCTCCATTTATTCTGGAGACATTCAGAAAAACACTTTACGCAATACGCTTATGTAAATATTTGTTTTTAAGCCATTTAAAAACTTAAGCCATGGTATCCAAAATCATTTGAATATCATTTTCGGTCGTATCTGGATTAATAAAACAGAATCGTGATACGGTTTCAAAAGTATCACCAGTTTTCCATTTTGTTGGAGTTACCAATGCGAATCCTTTTCTATGATTTTCGTAAGTCCAATGCGTATAATCCTCAGGCTTCCATCCTATTCGTCTGTATAGCACACAAGATAAGCTTGGCTCTCTAACGAGTTCTACATTCGGATTTTCTTCAATCAGTCGTCCTGCAATTTGAGCCAGTTCCAAACCACGCTCTACAGATTCTTTATAACGATCGGTACCATGAGTGGCTAATGAGAACCATAAAGGCAATCCTCTAACCCGTCTTGTTAATTGTATTTGATAATCGGTTGGATTAAATCCGTGAGCTCCTTCATCTTTAAAAATATCGAGATATGACCCTTGCTGAGAGTGTGCCTTTTTAGCGAGTTCTGGGTTTTTATAAATCACAGCTCCACAGTCATAAGGTGAGAACATCCATTTATGTGGATCGATAGTAATACTGTCTGCTTTTTCAATACCATTAAATAAATGTCGCACTGAATCGGCAGCCAATGCACCACCGCCATAAGCAGCATCAACATGAAACCATAAATGCTCCTTTTGGCAAATCATTCCAATACCATCCAAATCATCTATAATCCCAGCATTGGTTGTCCCTCCTGTTGCAACTATTGAAAACAAACGTTGTCTTTGATGAGCTGTTAATCCATCTATAGTTTCCTGCAAGGCATCGGCCTCCATTCTATCTTCAGTATCAACGAGCAATACATCAACATCAACAACTTTAGCCATAGCTTTTATTGATGAATGTGCTCCAATAGAAGTAATTATCAATCCCTTTTCTCTTTCATTTTGAGCGTCTAAACTGCGCCAATATTCTCTAGCTGCTACAATAGCCGATAGATTTGCTGCAGTACCTCCACTTGTAAAAACTCCAAAGGCCCCTTCTGGCAATCCTGTTAAGGACACAATCCATTTCATAGCTTCATTTTCACAAAAAATACCGCCTGCACCTTCCATCCAATAAGCACCATGAATACTAGACACCGAAGTTACCAAGTCAAACATTACTGCTGCTCGTGTTGGAGAGGCTGGTACAAATGCTAAATTTCTAGGGTGATCAACAGGAACATTGGTCTTTGCTAAATGCTTGCGCCATAACTTAAACGCATATTCTCCACCAATACCTTCTTCAGTAATAGTCTCCCCTACCAAAGCTTTTAATTCTTCTGCTTTTTTTGGTTTTCCTATTTTATTTTTTGTTGACGAAATTCTATCAATAGTATATTTCATGACATCCATAGTCATTTCAACAAGATCAATATCTATTTTGTGCATTGTTTACAGATTTAGTATTAAAAACTCTCCCTTTAGAGCTTGCAAATTTAATACTAACTGATGGATTAATTGGTCTCCAAACTCAAGATAAAGTTCAGAAAAATTTAAGTTTCGTTCTTGTAGACTTTGTCCAGGAAATAATTGATCTTGAATCCCGGTAATTCTATCAATTTGGCTATTCAAATTTCGTTTTTGTGCTTTGAGTAAGCGCTTTTCCAAATTCGATAACCCTTTGAGTTGTTTTTTCTCTTGAGCAGCAACTGCGCCAAGGAAAGATTTATCGGTAACCTCAGCTAACTGATATAAATTTTTGAATTGGTTTTGTAAATGTTCTTTCTGACTAGAAAAATCAATATCAATATTAGACAGTGCTTTGACTTGCTGGTTCACCAAAGCGTCTTGTTTTAGAAACAAATCGCCTAATGTCAAGTCTAACTTTTCTATTTTCTGAGTTTGCTTTTCTGTTTTTATCAATACTGAGTTTCGAAGTAATAACATTGGAAATGTTACATCAACAGCTTTAAAATAATCCTTTAATTCAAACCAATAGGCCAATTCACCACCACCTCCAATATAACAAAGGTTTGGTAAAATAACTTCCTGATATAGGGGACGCATAATCACATTGGGAGAGAAACGCTCAGGGAATTCATGAACTTCTTTTAAAATCTCATTCTCGCTCCATTTGATATCAGTTTCATTTACAAAATAGCCGCCATCCTTCTCAACAATTCGTTCCCGTAATCCCTTTGTTAAATAGAATAAATTAATCTCTCTAGGATTAACTTGAATTTTATAAGCATCTGAAAGTTTACTCAGTTTAACATTTGTTGCTTCCACTGCATTATAGGACACATTTTCTAATATATCTTTTTCTATATATGGAATTAAAAGTCGTTTTAACTCTGGAGTGTTCGCATCAACAATAACAAGTCCATACTCTTTAAAAAGTGCATTCGCCAAATAGCGTGTCGCTTCAGCCAAATTCTCATGTTCTAAATAGGCCTTCTTAAATAATTCTCTTAAAAAGTCAGCATTTTCACCCTGCCCCAATTGATTAGAATAAGACTCAAATACTTGGTCTAAGCCCTGAGTATCTAATTCCCCAACACCACCACTCGCATCACGAGTCCACTGCACTTTTTTCTCTTTAAAATTAAAGTAATTGATTTCATCAAAATCATGATCTTCAGTCGCCATCCAATACACAGGCACAAAATTATACTCGGGATGTTTGGCCTTTAATTCTTTAGTCAGGTTAATGGTTGAAATAATTTTATATAAAAAATATAAGGGCCCTGTAAACAAATTAAGCTGATGCCCTGTCGTAATTGTAAAAGTAGTACTAGACTTTAATGCTTCAATATTATCTAATGTCAATGTTGATGCATCAACATTTGAATATTGTTTTTGTAAAGATTCCGCAAGTACTAGTCTTGTATGCGCTTGAAAAGACTCACTTTTCTCTTCTATTTGAGCTTTAAAATTTTCTAGTTTAGGGAAATTATTATAAAAGGGTTGTAGTGCTTGATGTTCATCAAGATAATCACAAATTAACGCAGAAAAATAATTAGTGTCTTTAAAGGGGATACAGTCTGTTGGCATAGTTAGCTTTCAATTCTTGTGTAAATATAATGCTCTTTGATCTAATTGAAATTTTTGAATTGGTTAAAAAAAGTCTAAAATTTATAGACCTCGCTGAAACGCTAAAATTTTCTAAAAAAAATGTTAAAAATGTTAATGTTAATTTTAGGGTATTATCTTTATCTAATTATAAAATAAAACTCCAACCAAAATGCAAAAATTTTATCAAATCGTATTAGTCGTTTTATGTTCTGTTTCCTTTACAATGGCACAGCAACTACAGTCACCTAGTGATTTTTTAGGCTATGAATTAGGAACACAATTTTCGAGACACCATCAGGTTGTAGACTATTTCAAACATGTAGAAGCTCAGTTACCAAATCAGGTGAAAATGGAGAAATATGGAGAAACTTATGAGCGTAGACCGCTATATGTAACCTATATCTCTTCTGAAGAGAACATGAGAAATCTTGAGGCTATTAGAGAAAACAATTTGAAAAGTGCAGGTATTATCGATGGCACTTCTAATACAAATGATATTGCTATTGTATGGTTGAGCTATAATGTTCATGGTAATGAAGCCTCAAGTACTGAAGCTTCTATGAAAACATTATATACCTTATTAACTCAAAAACAAGACTGGTTAAAAAATACAGTGGTAATTATTGATCCGTGTATCAATCCTGATGGTCGTGATCGCTATGCCAACTGGTTTAACGAGACCTCTAGTCGACCATTTGATATAGATCCACAATCTAGCGAACATGCTGAACCTTGGCCAGGAGGAAGACCAAACCACTATTTATTTGATTTAAATCGTGATTGGGCATGGGCGTCTCAAATAGAATCACAATCCCGATTAACGATATACAACAAATGGTTGCCTCATATTCATGTCGATTTTCATGAACAAGGCATTAATAATCCTTATTATTTTGCACCAGCTGCCGAACCATTCCATGAAATAATTAGTGATTGGCAACGTGATTTCCAAACACAAATAGGAAAAAATCACGCCAAATACTTTGATGCGGAAGGTTGGTTATATTTTACTCGTGAGAGTTTTGATTTATTATACCCTAGTTATGGAGATACTTACCCAACATATATGGGTGCGATTGGAATGACTTACGAACAAGCAGGTCATAGCCGTGGTGGATTAGGTGTATTAAATGACGAAGGTGATGTGTTAACTTTAGTTGACCGTGTAGCCCATCATACAACAACGGGATTATCTACGGTTGAAATTTCTTCCCAAAATGCTGAACAACTAAATACTGAGTTTAAAAAATTCTTTAATAATTCAGCGTTAAAATATAAGAGCTATGTTTTACAAGGAGAAGCCGATAATATTGATGCTTTAAAATCATTATTAGACCGTCACGAAATTTCTTATGGTAAAGCACCAAACAAAAAAATTAGCGGTTTTAAATATTCGACCAATGGTTCTGGGAGTATTAACGCATCTTCAAATGATTTAGTGATTAGTACCGATCAGCCAAAAGGAAAAATGATCAAAGCATTATTTGAACCAGATGCGATGTTGAGTGATTCTTTAACTTATGATATTACAGCTTGGAGCTTGCCTCATGCTTATGGTTTAAATGCTGTAGCAAGTACAAGCTTAGTTAGTGCTACAAGTATCGCTCAAAAAGCGGCAGTACCAGCCTTAGAAAATGCCTATGGATATGTTGGAAATTGGAATTCTATGAAGGATGCGAAATTTCTTGCTGCCTTACTTAATAAAAAAATTAAGGTTAGATTTAATCATAAACCATTCTCACAAAATGGACATACTTTTAACCGAGGATCACTTATTATTTTAAAACGTGACAATAAGGACATCTCAAATTTCACAGGGACATTAAGTGCAATTGCCATTGAAAAGGACCAACCTTTAATAGCTATTCACACAGGTTTTTCTGATACACATCCTGATATGGGATCTTCATCTATCAGTCTTATTAAAAATCAAAAAGTCGCCATGCTTTCAGGAGAAGGCACATCAACACTCAACTATGGTGCATTATGGCATTTCTTTGAGCAGCAATTACAGTATCCTGTAACATCGATTAACACCTCTACCTTCAACCGAGTAAATCTTGACGATTATGACGTGCTAATTTTACCAAGCGGGAGTTATAGATCTGTTTTAAACGAGTCGGGAATGACTAAACTACAATCATGGATTAGAGCTGGAGGAAAAGTAATTGCAATTGATAGAGCACTAAACACCTTTGCCGATGAAGAAGGCTTCAGTTTAAAATACAACAAGAACGATGATGATGATGACAGTCAAAATAATTTGATTCCTTATGCTAATCGTCAACGTGAATACGCTAAGCAAATGATTACAGGAGCTATTTTCAAAACAAAGGTTGATACCACTCATCCAATGGCTTATGGTTATTCTGAAGATTATTTTTCACTAAAATTAGGAGCATCATCTTACAGTTTATTAGATGGCGGATCGAATGTAGCACATATAGGAGACAAGGTTACTAAAGTAGCCGGTTTTGCTGGAAGTGAAGCCTTGAAAAAATTACCAAATTCTTTAGTATTTGGAGCAGAACGCATGGGACGTGGAAGTGTTATATATATGGTAGATAATACCATGTTTAGAAGCTTCTGGGAAAATGGAAAACTCTTTTTAGTGAACTCTATTTTCTTTGTAAATAATTAAGAAATTATCAATTATATTTTATCAATCAAAATGAAATCATTTAAAATCAAATCAATACTATTGATATTTGCAATAGTAGTAGGGTCCTGTGCTCAGGATAGTAACAACAGTTCGGAAGAGAAAGAATTTAAAGTCGACTTCGAAAAATTCACACTTGATAATGGTTTACAAGTAATTTTTCACATTGACCGATCGGATCCTGTAGTTGCTGTTGCACTGACGAGTCATGTTGGCTCTGCCAGAGAAATTTCAGGACGTACAGGTTTTGCCCATTTATTTGAACATTTATTGTTCTTGGAGTCAGAAAACCTAGGTAAAGGTGGATTAGATAAAATGAGTGCTCGAATTGGAGGGTCTGGTGCTAATGGATCTACAAATAGAGATCGTACCAATTATTTTCAAACAGTTCCAAAAGACGCTTTGGAAAAAATGATCTGGGCAGAAGCCGATAAGTTGGGTTATTTTATTAATACAGTTACCAATCCTGTACTTGCAAAAGAAAAGCAGGTTGTTAAAAATGAAAAAAGACAAAGTAATGATAATCGCCCTTATGGACATAGTTTTGCGGTAATTGATAAAAACTTATATCCAGAAGGTCACCCTTATTCTTGGCAGGTTATTGGTTCGTTAGAAGATTTACAAAATGCAACATTACAGGATGTCAAAGACTTTTACAACCGTTGGTATGTCCCTAATAATGTGACCTTAACTCTAGCTGGAGATTTTGACAAATCACAAGCAAGAGCTTGGGTTGAAAAATATTTCAATGAAATAAAACGCGGTGAAGACATTCCTAAAATGGAAAAGCAAGCGGTAGTACTTTCTGAGACTAAAAACTTATACTACGAAGATAACTTTGCACGATTACCACAATTAACACTTACATGGCCATCAGTATACCAATATCATGATGACACTTATGCCTTAAACGTTTTGGCTAGTTACTTATCTCAAGGGAAAGGAGCGCCTTTATACAAGGCATTGGTTGAAGACAATAAATTAACAGATAATGTAACCCTGTTTCAATATAGCTCTGAAATTGCAGGTCAGTTTATGCTTCGAGTTACCGCTTTTAATGATACCCAATTAAACAATGTGCAAAGTGCTATTAATTCGGCATTCGCATCCTTCGAAGCTGAAGGTATTTCTCAAAAAGATTTAGACCGTATTAAAGCTGGTCAAGAAACTCGCTTTTATAATGGATTATCAAGCGTCCTTGGAAAAGGATTTCAATTGGCGCAATATGAAGTATTTGCTGGTGACCCTGGATTTATTAATCAGGATGTGGAAAATATTTTAGCCGTAACCACTGATGATGTGATGCGTGTTTATAATGCTTATGTAAAAGGACAACATCATGTGGCTACCAGTTTTGTGCCTAAAGGGAAGAAAGATTTAGCTTTGAATAATTCAGTATTGGCTCACATTGCGGAAGAACGTATCATCGAAGGAGCCGAAGATACTTTTGATGCTAGTATTGCTGCAGTCTATAATTTAACATATTCTAGTTTCGACCGTACCGTGGAACCTGATTATGGGGACAGTCCTGATTTAAAGATTCCTGAAGTTTGGAAAGAAGCATTATCATCAGGATTAAACCTTTTCGGAATTGAAAATAACGAAGTGCCTTTAGTTCAATTTCGCATGGAAATTAAAGGTGGTATGTTGCTAGAAAATAAGGATAAAATTGGCGTTTCTAATTTATTAGCAGACATGCTAACTAAAGGAACCCTAAATAAATCACCTCAACAACTGGAAGATGCTATTGAAAGTCTAGGTGCTTCTATTAGTGCTTACGCTACCAATGAGTCTATCATCCTTTCAGGAAATACCTTAGCCAAAAACTATAAGGCGACAATGATACTTGTAGAAGAAATTTTATTAGAACCTCGTTGGGATATTAAAGAATTTGAACTCATAAAACAAAGCACGCTCAGTCAAATTCAGCGACAAAAAGGAAACCCTAATAGTATAGCTGCCAATGCCTATGCAAGGCTAACTTATGGTGAAAATCATATTTTATCTTTTAATAATATTGGTACTGAAAAATCTGTAAATGCAATTACAATTGAAGACCTACAGACCTATTACGATCAAAATTTATCACCAAACATTGCTAATTTTCATATTGTAGGTGATATTTCTAAGGGCAGAGTAAAAAAATCTTTAGCAGGTCTTAATGATAACTGGAATTCAAAAGACGTGATATTCCCAGAAATTGAACTACCAACAACACCAAATCAATCTAAGGTGTATTTTTATGATGTTCCTGGTGCGAAACAATCTGTGATCAGATTTGGTTACCCTGCACTTGCGGCTACAGACACTGATTATTATGCGGTACAGGTTATGAATTACCGCCTAGGAGGTGGTGGTTTTGCATCTCAACTTACACAACAATTACGTGAAGGAAAAGGGTATACCTATGGCATAAGATCTCGATTTACAGGATCAAAAACGAAAGGCCCTTTTACCATTTCAAGTGGAGTACGTTCCAATGTCACTTTAGAATCTGCAAGCTTAGTCAAAGAAATTGTTGAACAATATGGCCCTAACTACACTGATAATGATTTAGAGATTACCAAGGGCTTTATGATTAAAAGTAATGCAAGAGCATTCGAAACCATGCGTTCAAAATTAAGTATGTTGAGTAATATAAGTAATTACAATCTCCCAGATGATTATGCTAAACAGCGGGAAGCTATTGTAAAAGATATGACTATTGAAGATATTCAAAAACTTGCAGCTAAGTATCTGGACGTAGAGAAAATGAACTATTTAGTTGTTGGAGATGCCGCTACTCAAATGGAAAAGCTTGAGGCTTTAGGATTTGGAAAACCAGAACTTCTCAATGAAGTTGAACCAAAGACTACCATCAATCAATAATCAATTTCACCTCATTAAATCAATATTTATGCTAAAAAGATTATTTC
>Ga0105356_10004235_pt1 | contig 13868 bp, 10 predicted proteins | sample GOMGulsemesocosm_3_FD_83502 | JGI IMG/M metagenome (GOLD analysis project Ga0105356, IMG submission 83502) | Methane-oxidizing microbial communities from mesocosms in the Gulf of Mexico - GOM9D Gulf of Mexico | ecosystem: Environmental > Aquatic > Marine > Cold seeps | place: Gulf of Mexico...
CAACACTGGTCGCCAACTACGTGCCGGACGGTATGGAAGTGATGCTGCAGTCGGAGAATGGTTTGTTGGGCATGGGCCCCTTTCCAACAGAAGACGAAATTGATGCGGACATGATCAACGCGGGTAAGCAGACCGTCACCGCAGCTATCGGCGCGTCTATATTCTCATCGGCTGAATCCTTTGCCATGATTCGTGGCGGCCACGTGGATCTCACGGTACTCGGCGCGTTTGAAGTAGATGTGATGGGCAATATCGCCTCTTACATGATTCCCGGCAAGCTTATTAAAGGCATGGGCGGCGCTATGGATCTCGTAGCCGGTGCCGACAATATTATCGTCACTATGACGCACGCCTCTAAGCACGGTGAATCGAAATTACTGGCTAATTGCACCCTGCCTTTAACCGGTGCTGGCTGTATTAAAAAAGTCGTAACGGATTTGGCTTACATCGAAATTAAAGACGGCAAGTTCTGGCTTAAAGAGCGTGCGCCGGGGGTTTCTGTCGAAGAAATTGTTAAGTTAACCGCCGGTGAACTGGTGGTGCCAGAGCATGTTCCAGAGATGCAATTTTAAACACACGTAATGAATATTAGTGCAGGCAGTGGAGAATATTAATGGTTGTAAATACAGGTCGTAAGGTCGTCATTGTAGACGCTGTTCGTACAGCGTTGGGTAGTTTTAATGGCGCTTTAGCGTCGGTGCCTGCCCATGTGCTGGGCGCTAAAGTAATAACCGCGTTGCTCGAGCGAACCGGTGTGTCGGCGGATAAAATCGATGAAGTGATCTTAGGCCAGGTGCTGACAGCCGGCTCTGGTCAGAACCCTGCACGACAGTCGGTCCTTGAAGCGGGTTTGCCAGAGTCCTGCCCTGCGATGACCATTAATAAGGTGTGTGGCAGCGGTTTGAAGACTGTACACCTCGCGGCCCAAGCCATTATTTGTGGCGACGCTGATATTGTGATCGCTGGCGGCCAAGAGAACATGAGTTTGGCACCGCACGTGTTGCCAAAATCTCGCCATGGCCAGAAGATGGGCGACTGGCCACTGAAAGATACCATGGTCACTGATGGTTTGTGGGATGCGTTCAATGATTACCACATGGGTGTTACCGCTGAGAATATTGCAAAAAAGTATGACATCAGCCGTCATGATCAAGATGAATTTGCTGCTGCTTCACAGAGTAAAACCCAACAGGCCAAGGCGCAGAATAAATTCGATGATGAAATTATCCCTGTTGAGATTCCTCAGCGTCGCTCAGATCCTTTGGTGTTCTCCAGCGATGAATTTCCTCGCGCGGGTACGACGACGGAAGGCTTGAGCAAGTTGCGTCCAGCGTTCGACAGCAATGGCTCTGTAACGGCCGGCAACGCCTCAGGAATTAATGACGGCGCGGCTGCGTTATTGATCATGAGCGAAGAGAAGGCCAAAGAGCTTGGACTGACACCCTTAGCGAGTATTTCCGCTTACGCGAGTGCGGCGGTTGACCCAACCATTATGGGCACTGGGCCGATTCCTGCCTCGAAAAAGTGTCTGGAAAAAGCAGGCTGGGTTATTGATGACCTTGATTTGATCGAGTCGAATGAAGCATTTTCCGCGCAATCACTGAGCGTGAATCGTGAGCTTGGTTGGGATGCCAGTATCGTCAACGTGAACGGCGGCGCAATCTCACTCGGCCACCCGATTGGGGCTTCTGGTGCAAGAATCCTTGTCACACTGCTTCATGAAATGAAACGCCGTGAGGCGAAAAAGGGGCTGGCCACTCTGTGCATCGGTGGCGGTCAGGGCGTTGCCATTGCGGTGGAGCGTTAGCAAAAAAGAAAAATTATATCATTGCCTTTTTAAGGCAATGATATTTTCTTTACCTCTTTCTATGTATCCCGCCTCGCTTAGATCAGTCGAACTGTGAATAAGAAAATATAGCCATATTATTTACCTTTAGAGTTGTGTCACAAACAAAGAGATAAGTGTCTTAAGTGGATTGCCGTTGTCTAAATACCGTAATTGCGGAGTGTAATCGTATGTAAAGTAGTGCCCGTTACTCCTGACAATCTAACCCGAAACAAAAAAACAGGATATTATCCTCGGTTATTATTCTGGGTAAAATAAGTCGCATATTGGTTCAAGTAACGACTCAAGATGGATTATTTGAGACATGAAGCTGAATTGTATCGAGGTTTTTGAGCGCAGCTATTAAGCGTCACACCCTTTCCATAACAGCCGTAGCTCACCTTAATGCACACAGCCCCCCATACCTTTCGATCATGAGTCGGATCAGGAGTCACGATGATTAGCTTTGTATTAAACGACCAAACCGTTCAGGTCAGTGCTGCACCCGACACCCCTCTTTTATGGGTCATCAGGGATCACTTAAAGCTTAAGGGCTCTAAATTTGGCTGCGGTATGGGTTTATGCGGTGCTTGCAGTATGTTGGTGGATGGCGAATCGACTAGAACCTGTGTATTACCTTTAGCCGCAGTTGCAGGTCGTAATGTTACGACCATAGAGGGCATTGGTAATCCAGACATGCTCTCTACACTTCAGTCTGCATGGGTTGAAAACAGCGTGCCTCAATGTGGTTATTGCCAAAGCGGGCAGCTTGTCAGCGCGACGGCGCTATTGAGTAAAAACAGCAACCCAAGCGATGAAGAAATTGATAACGCCATGAGCGGAAATATATGCCGCTGCGGAACCTACCCGAAGATCAAAAATGCCATTAAGCAAGCCGCGATGGACTTGAAAAATGGTGATGGTCGTTTGCAGGCAGTTGCTTACTTCGACCCCGCCACATTGAATTCGGAGGTATAGCCATGACGACCTCTAAAGCTAAGAATACAACGGTGAAATTTAACGGCATTCAAACATCTAGGCGCAGTTTTATTAAAAATATTTCACTGGCCGGTGCAGGGCTAGTCGTAGGGCTGCCATTAACCGCTTGTGTTAATGCGTCCCTGCCTAATAACAATAAGTTGGCATTAACACCAAATGCTCTACTGCAAATAACCAACGACAATATTATCAACTTCTACCTTCCTCGGTCGGAGATGGGGCAGGGAACCTATACGGGTTTAACCACCATCGTGGCGGAAGAGCTGGATGTTCATCCCAGTAAGATCAATGTCCTGAATGCCCCCGTACACGATGACTATAAAAACATTGAATACGGATTTCAGGTGACCGGTGGCAGTAACAGCATACGCACGCACTTTGTGCCTCTGCGCCACCTTGCGGCCAATGCTCGATTGGTTATTCGCCAAGCCGCGGCTCAGCAATTGAATCTAAGCCTAGCGGATGTTCAAACTGATAATGGCAACATTATTGTTAACCGTAAATCGCTGCCTTATGGTGAATTCGTTGATCGTGCTAAGCAGTTGGACTTCCCAGAACAGGCAGCATTGAAAGACAAAAGCCAATTTAAATACATGGGAAAAAAATCCCCTAGACTCGATGGTTTGTCAAAAAGTACGGGCACGGCTCAATTTGGCATTGATGTTGATTTTGAAGGGCTACACCGTGCGGCATTAAAGCGCTGCCCAGTTTTGGGTGGCAAGGTTAAGTCATTTGACGACAGTGCGGTTAAGTCGATGCCGGGTGTTAAGTCTGTGGTTGAAATTCATAATGGTGTGGCGGTGATCGCGGACTATTATTATCAAGCAAAAAATGCTCTGGTTAACCTTAAAGTAGAATGGGATCTACCCGAAATCCTCGCTGCATTTAACTCTGATTCGACAGCCAGTGATAATGGTAAAGCACTCTTTAAAACGGCCTTAGACAGTGACGAATCAAGCAACGCCTATGAACAGGGTGGCGGTTTTGGGGCATTAAAAAATGCTGAAAAAGTCATAGAGGCTGAATACTGGGCGCCTTATTTGGCTCACGCCACCATGGAGCCCATGAACTGTACGGCCAAATTAACCGGTGAGCACTTAGAGCTGTGGGTGGGTAGTCAAGCGCCGGATCTTGCTAAACTGACGGGCGCTTATTATGCCGACATACCAAAAGACAATGTCACGGTTAACAGTACTTTTTTAGGCGGCGGTTTTGGTCGGCGCACGAGTAGCGACTTTGTTGCGGAAGCTGCTGCCATTGCCAAGGCATCGGGGTTTTCGGTGCAACTGGTGTGGAGCCGTGAAGATGATATGAAGAATGACTTCTATCGGCCCGCGTCCATGGTGAAGTTTAGTGTAGGGCTAAATAATGAAGGCCTCATTGATAGCTGGCTGGTAAAACGTGCAGGCCCACAAATTATGCCTTATACACTAGATGATGTTGTCGATAGCATCATGCCCGGGTTTTTACCCAAAGGCCTGGTGGATGGCTTAAGTAAAGTAGGTTACAGCCTTTACTCGAGTCTTCTGGTCGATCACGCCAGTGTTGAGGGCTTGTACGAAGACTATGATGTGCCCCATAAATCATCCGATCACGTAACGGTCGACCCAGGTTTGCCGGTAGGCCCTTGGCGCAGTGTTGGTCATTCATATAGTGGTTTTTTTAAAGAAAGCATGATGGATGAAATTGCCTCGTTGAAAAACCAAGATGCGGTTGAGTTTCGTCTTAAGCACCTAAAAAACAACCCTAAATTGGCGAACACGTTAAGTGTTGCTGCGGAAAAAGCGGGATGGAATAAACCACTGCCAAGTGGCCATTTCCACGGCGTAGCCTCTCATAAATCATTTAGCTCGTTTGTGACACAAATTGCCGAGGTGTCGGTAACAAACAATCAGCTCCATATTCACAATGTTGTGTGTGTGGTTGATTGCGGTTTGGCCGTTAACCCGGACATTGTTAAAGCACAGATGGAAAGCGGTATTATCTATGGTTTGAGTGCCGCTCTGCATGGCGAAATAACATTGAAGCAGGGCGAGGTTCAGCAAAGTAACTTCCACGATTACCCTGCACTGCGTATTAACGAATCGCCCAATATTGAGGTGGTCATTATTGAAAGCGATGACGCACCTACGGGTGTGGGTGAACCGGGCCTGCCGCCCATTGCTGCGGCCGTTGCCAATGGCATTTTTGCAGCGACCGGAAAACGCCTAAGAAGTTTGCCTTTAAAGTTAGAAGGCTAACCTGAAAATATGAGTTGTTGAGCCTTAATGGGCCGATTCATAAATGGAATAATGGATCGGGCCAACGTGGATTTTCCGCGTCAGCTGAGGCTGTGTAAAATTTGGTGAACCTGAGAAATGATAGACAAAGCGATGGATTCCGGTGAGTCGCCTCCCAACGCAAGGCCCGCAGGTGACATGATTTTCTTTCGTGCCCAGCTCTCATCGTCAAGCAATGCCAGCTCAACCACTTTGTTCTTTCTGTCTTTAGGGCCTAATAAACCCATATATTGAACATCACCATGAAACGCTTCTAATTGTTTTAACCAGAATGAATCAATTTCAAGGTTATGACTTTTTAGTAAAACAGCATCAAATTCCTCGATGAAAGTGAAGTCGTTAATGTCGACTTTTTTACGGTTATCAAGGTGATCCACAGAGGTTTCCCGTAGCGTCTTTTCGCTTCCCAGACGCTCATCCCACAGGTGTATATACCAGCCAAGTTGCTTCGCTATTTGACATATTGGGGCGGCGTCATGGCCTGCGCCTATCACAAGTAGCTTCTCTTTTGGTTTCACGGTTGTGACGGAATATAGCTTGTTGTCGATCATCTTAATGGTAGAGGGTTCAATCAGGGCTTTTAATGGCTGAATTTCAGAGAAAAATTGCTTATTGTTTTGAGTATGAGCAACCGCATCTTGAGGTAATTGTTGGTTAATAATAGAAGGGCGGCCTGATTGCAATTGATGGTGTGATCGCTCAATTTCAAGGTGTGTGCCCTTGGTAATCGGAACCAGTAGAATCTCAATTTTACCCAGGCACCCTGTATTTTGTGGCCCAATTTGGTAACCATCCTCTAGGGAGTCATATTCGATGATCTTTACCTCACCGGTATACGAAACTCTGTAAGCCTGTTGAACTATGTCGGATTCAAGACAACCGCCACTCAATACACCTATCCGCTCACCTGAGGGCGAAACAAACATCATCGCCCCTTCTTTTCTGTAGCTAGAACCAACCCTGGCGATCAAGGTGGCGAGAACCCATAAGCGCTCATCGGAATCTGTCGCGTCACTATTTCTAGCTTCTAGATATCTAGAAATAACATTGTGCCCACTATTCAAAAGTCGTCCCTCAGTTTTCTAGCATATTCTTATGATTATATCGAAATTGACCAATGAAAAATAAGTTAATTGGATGTTCAGGCATTCAAATTCGTTACAATATAGTCATATGATGTTTGAGCGAGAAAATACTCAACCCAATCGACTAGGCAATGATTAAGGCCAAGAAATTGATCAATGGTAAAACCATCGCGCTGGTCATGGCGGCTGGCAGCAGTCGTCGTTTTGGCGCTGACAAACGACTCGCTCTCTTGAGAAATGGCGAGACTCTACTCTCTCAGACGGTGAGTAATATTGTTGAGGCCGGACTCGAGTATAAAATTGCCATACCTGTTGACGATAAGTCGTTGTTTACCCAGTTTTATTCAGAAGAAGAGTTGATTCTGATAAACAATGCCCAGCGAGGCATTGGAGCCTCCATTGCTGAAGCCGTCAGCAGCATCCGCAACACTCACCGCTACTGCCTTATCTGCCTAGCGGATATGCCTTATGTATTACCGGATACCTATAAAACCATTGCCACTGCTATCGCTCATTACGACGCGGTTGTTCCAAACTATGACGGTAAAAAAGGCAACCCAGTGGCTATTAATAGTAGTTTGTTTGAGTCCTTCTCCCTGCTGGATGGCGATCTGGGTGGGCGTAACATCTTAAAAGCTAGTGACGGGAATCGGCTCACTTTGGAGGTGAGTGATTCTGGGGTGCTGAGAGATATCGATCGTGTGTCTGACCTTGAACGCAGCTAATAACGGTGATCACTCTAGGAAGATGACGGAATTCTCGTAGACCCAAAAGAACATCACCGTGTCACTGGCCTCAGCTTGAGAATATGAGGGATCTAATTTGCAGTGGTCAACTAAATTTGGTCACAGCTCAGTAGTCATTCAAGTACAGTTGCTCCTCTGAATTATGGCTTATACCATGCTTGTGTCGATGATACCTGATCTGACTTACCTGCTGGCATCACAGTTGCTGCTGGAGTAATTCAGGGTCTTCGGAACTCAGCAGGCACTGAACGAGAATAATTGAGCGCTCAGCAGTTGGGAAGAAAAGCGCTTTCAGGAGATAATAATGTCCTGGTGATACCCCGGATTAAATGGCTTTTCTGGCTTATTGCGTCCGCTATATTTATAGATTATTTATACTCTAAGAATTCGGTGTGTTGTAGCTATCATTTTCCAGCGCCTGAATGCGAAGCTGTTCCTGAATCTTTGGTATCAGGTGCTCATGCTTTTTATGCAGATACGTATAAAGGTTCAGGGGGGCAATGGCTGGCGAGAGTTTGACCAGTTGTGTGGCAAGCATCGGCTGCAGTGACGCCAGGTAGTTGAACAACTCTTGGCTCATAAGCAGGCTGTCGACACGGCCTGAAATGACCAGATTAAACCCCTGTTGTATGCCACTGATCTTAACGCTTTTAAGCGTTAGGGTGTCATCCGGTATGTCTACCGCACTGAGTACGCCACCTCTGGTGATGGCCACGGTTTTTAATGCGGGTGTTTCCCCGCTGGGCAGTGTGCTGTCTTTGCGGCCGTAAAGGGCGGGTTGAAACGTTAAGTACAGACTGAGAAGCCTCAAGTTGGTGTATTTTCTATCAATATTAGCCTCACGGATTAGTTCACCATCCACTTGTCCCGTGTTAGACATGATGAGTGAACGAACGCCAGGGTAGAAAGCAAAGTTAAGCTGGTAGCCAAGAGCGGAAAAAGCCTTGCGCATCCGCATCACGGATGGGCCGGATGCATTAAAATGTTCTTTAACTCGTTCGGGCACCGCCAGCACTAGAGTCTTGGTTTGCGCTTTATCTGCAAGTTTGACTTGGTCGATATCAGCGTATAGGTTGCAGCTGAGAAGCATCAGTAAGAAGATAAAACACGCTTTTAATTGGGTCGCAATTTGATTCAGAATCACCATCCGTTAATAGTAGTCATTAACGATCTTGGCTGCTGAATTAAGGGTTATTCATCGCGGAATATAGATGGCATATATGAGATTTCGTATAGGAGGATAGCCCTGCAAACAAAAAGCTTACAGGGGTAGGACATACAGGATTTCTAGCGAATAGAGGCTTCTGGCAGTTCGCTTTTGATGCCCTGATCAATGGGCATTTTGTCAGGCAGGCCATTGCTGTTTTTGAGCACCAGCTGTAACTCGTCGCGCATCTCCGCCAGCTTTTGCGTGTGCTTGCTGATATCAACCAGATTAAATTGCTCCTCAGGGTCTATGGCCAGATTGTAGAGTTCTTCCTTGTGACGCAGGGCGCCGCCGTCACCGTGGGGGTAGGCCACGTACTTCCAGTCGCCCTTGCGCACACCGCGAACATTGGGGGTATAGGGAAACTGCTCTTCATAGTTGTATTCATACAACCAGCTTTCACGCCACTGGGCGTCTTTGTCCTGCGCCGCTTTGACCCAAGATAACCCCTGTGCGTTAGATAATTCGCCCGCACCCGTGAGTTCCATCAGCGTCGGCGCCAGGTCAATGCTCAGCACCTGGTGGTCAACGCGGGTGCCAGCCTTAAAGGCTTTCGGGTAGCGCACCACCATGGGTACACGAATGCTGGCCTCGTGCATGGTGCGCTTGTCGATCATGCCGTGCTCGCCCAGCAGGAAGCTGTTATCGGAGCTGTAAACGACGATGGTGTTGTCGAGTATGCCTTCATCTTCCAGCTGTTTGAGTACCCGGCCGACACTGTCATCAACCGAGTTGATGGTGGCGGTGTAGCTGCGCACAAACTTGCGGAAGTCGGCAATGGCGGCTTCGCTCATGTCGGGGAAATTTTCCCGAAAGCCGTAGAGCGGGCCATAGATACCGTGCCAGGTGGGCAGCCGTTGCTTTACCCAGTCGGGTTTGCCTTGCAGCTTAAACGCACTGTCCGGGTAGGTGACCGGCACATGGTCGTAGGTTTTTTCGTATTTCTCTTCTGGGATAAAAGGCCCGTGGGGCGCCTTGTGGCCCAGTACCATGGCGAAGGGCTTGGAAGTATCGCGGTTTTTGATCCAGTCGCTGGCCATGTCGGTGACCACATGGGCGTAGTAGCCGGGTACGGTTTGGCGCTTGCCATCGACGTTAAAGGTGGTATCAAAGTACTTGCCCTGACCCTTGTGGGTGACCCAGTAATCGTAACCTGGACGGCGTGAATCGTCGGCCTCGCCCATGTGCCACTTACCGATATAAGCGGTCTGGTAGCCGGACTTTTGCATGGCCATGGGAAAACTCTCAAGCTCCCGTGGGTAGTCGGTAAAGTTATCGCGAACACCGTGGGTGTGGGCGTAGGTGCCGGACAAAAATGACGCGCGACTCGGTGAACAGAGCGAGGAGGTGACGAACATGTTGTTAAACTGCACGCCCTCGGTCGCCAAGCGATCAATGTTGGGTGTGTCTATGCCCAAGAGAGGTTTGTCGTGGTACCCCACAGCGTCCCAGCGCTGATCATCGGTGAGGATCAGCAATACGTTAGGGCGCTGTTCGGCAGCAATAGCACCCGTGCTGATTAGGCTGGCAAACAGTAGCGGATTTATTGTTTTTTTCATTTGGTACTCCGTAATTTTGGCGCCGTAAATATTTATAACTTAGTGTGAGATAAACAGACCCGTAATAAATTGAACCGCGATAAAAACTCCGGCAAGTAACAGTTGCCACCAGGGCATGTTCATCGGCGTGACGGGGGCGTCGAGCCCCAGATCATTTTGCTGGGCCATCCAGGCGTCGAGTTGCGCACTGAGCTTGGCTTTTTCTGCCTGAATGTCAGGGCTTGCCGCCAGGTTTTTCAACTCATAGGGGTCGTTTAATAGATCATAAAATTCTTCGCTGGGACGATTATGGTAGCGCTGTATTTGTTGCGCCGTAAAAGCATCGGACTTGGATTTTTCTAGCCAGCTAAACCAGCCGCCCTGTCCCTTCTCGGTGACATTATTGGTGAAGTGTCCGTCAGGGTTAAGGTTGCGAATGTATTTGTAGCGCTTGCTGCGCACCGAGCGAATCGGTGTGGCATCTGAGGCGTTGCGAATGCCCAGCGTGGTGTGGCTGGCAAAGACCAGTTCTCGATGCTTATCAGCATCGCCACTTAATAGCGGCAGAAAACTCTTGCCGTCTATGTTCTCAGGCGCTTGGCCACCGGCTGCTTCCATCAGCGTGGGCAGCAGATCAATCAAACTCACCAGCGCATCGCTTTCACTGTTGGCTTTGATTCTGTTTGGCCACTTAACGATCAGTGGTACGTGCAACCCCGCGTCGTAGTTGGTCCATTTTTCAAAGGCAAAACCGGCGCCGTGATCACTGCTGTAGATTACAAGGGTATTGTCGGCAGCGGCGGATTGCTTGAGCAGTTGCAACAGGGTGCCTATGTCAGCGTCTAGCTGTGTGACCAGTTCGTAGTAACCCGCACGCTCGATACGTGTCTCGGGTGTGTCAATCAGGTAGGGCGGCAGGGGTATGGTTTTTGGGTCGTAGTTTTCAGGTGCTGGGTAGCCTTCATTAATGCCAAACTGCGTGTGGGGCAGTGAGGTGGCCGCAACAATAAAGAACGGCTGATCTGGCCGGTTAAATACTCGCTGCATATCGGCAAAGTATTGGGCAATGTCACTGCTGGAATCCGAAAAAGTGTTTTTTGATGTTGATAGTTTATTAAATGGAAAAGCTTCACTGGGCCCAAAGTGCGTCTTGCCCGCAAGGTGAACCCGATAACCGAGCGGTTCAAAGTAGTGGGGTAGGCTCAGGGTACCGGGCAGGACTTGCGTGTGGTTGCGGTGTCCACCATGGTGTATCGGGTATAAACCCGTGTACAGAGATTGACGGCTGGGTGCACAGATGGCTTGGGTGGCAAAGGCGCTGTCGAAGTGCATGCCTTCGGCTGCAAGCCCATCGATATTAGGTGTCTTGATGATGGCATTGCCATAAACACCGCTGTCTTGCACGCCATGGTCATCGCTGAAAATCAGCAGAATATTGGGTCGCTCGGCAGCGCTGCTAGCCATAGCGGCCAGTGAGGCACTGGCCAGCAGGGTGATGCATAGGTAGCGAAATACAGTGTTCATGTCTGTTTCCGAGCCTGGATAAGGATCAATACAAAAATGTCCGCGTGGATAGCGGCTCATTAATAACGCATGGCGAGTCGAGCCATACCCCTTAAAAGGTAGGCTTATGGTTTTGTGGTTTTATAGCTGCCAGAGGACAGGCTGAGAAGCTATCTACTCTTCTGGCTAGAGTAAATAACAACAACCGCAATGTAAACGTTTACATTGCGGGGCAAGCCATAAATTAACCTTTATTAACGTCTACCCGTTGTGCGCATAACGGACTGAATTACTGCTCGGCTGCGCCTTGAGAATCCACCCGTTTTCTGAGGCCATCTCTGCTAGAGATAGCTGGTCGTCGCTCAGTAGTTAAAGCCGTGATGTGGTGACAATGATTTTTTCATAGGCTATAAACGGTGCACCTTTGGGCAGTACGGATAGAGGCGTTAATGGGCCTGAAAGGCGTTCACGACTCTCAGCCGCCGTTTGGCAGCTGCATGAATGGGATAACACATTGCCCATTGCGGACATTGCCTGCGATGCCCGCAATGCTCTAAGGTCAGGTTACGCGCCCTGTGGTAACACCGTCATGCTCGTGAAGGCGGCTAGCCACTTACAAAACCTAAAATAAGAGCAAAAATATGATCACACTGCATCACCTTGAATATTCTCAATCCTATCGAGTGCTTTGGTTGCTCGAAGCATTAGGCGCTGACTATGAGCTTAAATTATACGAGCGCGACAAAACAACACGCATGGCACCGGCGGAATATAAGGCGGTCTCACCCTTAGGAACCGCTCCGGTGATAACCGATGGTGATCTAAAACTAGCGGAAACCGGCGCTATATTCGATTACATCCTGGACCAATACCAAGAGTCGTCACTGCGGCCAGCCGCCAACACAGCGGCAAGAACAGACTATTTATTTTGGCTGCACGCAGCCCAGGGTTCTTTGATGCCGATGCTGCTGATGAGCGTGGTATTTCAAATGTTGGTCACGCGTTCTCCGGGGGTTATTCGGCCGCTGATCAAGATGGTGCTTGGCAAAGCGGCCAGCGCTATGGTCAACCCGAGGGTGACACTGCTGCTGGACAAGGCCGAAGCTGACCTGGCCGCTAGCGGCTGGTTCGCCGGCGAGTCAATGACCGCGGCGGATATGATGTTGAGCTACCCAATCGAATCGGCTCAGAGCAAGGGTTTACTAAAAGGTAAGTACCCCAACTGCGAAGCCTGGGTTGAGCGGATTAAACAAGAAGCGAGTTATCAAGCGGCTAAAGAGAAAGACGGTAGAGACAGTGCTGTTTTTCAGCTTTAGACACTGCAAGCAGGCTGGTCTTTGCCATTCAATCTGGCGCCAACAAGGTTTGCTGTTGAAATAGAACATGACCCCAGCCCAGTCTGGTGCGAAACAGCGTATTCGGCACCATCGAGCACTATATGTGGGAGATTCTGAGCGTCCATTTACAGGTCAATACCGATGAGCTGGCCCAAAACCGCATCGAGCTGATCTTCAACGGCATTGCCTAGGTTAACTCAGAGGCCAAGCGCAGCGACGTCAATGCCTGATCGGTATAACTCAATAAACTCATTGAGTTATACCGCGGACTTAAGGCGATCTTTTGCTAGCTTCATCAGTTCATAGCACAAGCCTCTAGGTACACATTAAATTAATGGGCACTGAGGTTATCCAATGGGCTCACCGTTCCCGCGTAATGCTGGCCCAAGACATGGGTATATATCTGAGTGGTTGTCACATCGTTGTGACCCAAGAGCTCCTGTAGGCTTCGAATATCAGTCCCCGACTGTAATAAGTGAGTGGCAAACGAATGGCGGAAGGTGTGGCAATTGATCTTTTTATTGAAAATTCCCGCCTTCCTAACAGCGGGCTGCAGCGCTTTACGAATAATTGATTGATGCAAGTGGTGCCTGCATAACACACCGGTAACAGGGTGCGCACACAGTTTTTTTGAGGGGAAAATAAACGCCCACAAGGGCGTTCGATAGGCATTCGGGTACTTCTTCCCGAGGGCGTAAGGCATGGAAGGCCCAACCCCCTGCTCATTATCTACGACTTGCACTTCCAGAGCCCGTTTCACCTGCAGTTGTAAATCGGGCAGCAATTTAGAGCTAAGCAACGTTTGACGATCTTTGTGCCCCTTACTGTCTCGTACCGACAAGGCCAAGCGATCAAAATCAATATCCTGTACACGCAATCGTAAACACTCAGAAATGCGCAATCCACTGCCGTAAAGTAACTCGATAATGAGCCGCTTCTGCCCGCTAAGCTGCGCCAAGATACGCATAACCTCAGGTGGGGTTAATACACAAGGCAAACACCGCTGACGTGTAGCCAGCGTAAAACCTAATTCACCTAGCTCTTGTTGAAGAAATTTCTTATACAGGAATACAAGTGCATTTAACGCAACCTTTTGCGTATTGATCGCCACATTACGCTCAGAGGCCAGATAACTGAGAAAGGCTTTTACCTCGGGCGCTCCCAACTCTTGCGGGTGCCGCCGTTGATGAAAGTGGATAAAGAACCTCACCCAATAGAGATAGGTCTTCTCCGTGCGCATACTGTAACCGCGCAGGCGAATATCACGACGCAAAGACTCAATAAACGGACTGGACATGACAACACCTCACAACCACCAATACTGTATAAATATACAGCATATATTCTGG
>Ga0105356_10004236_pt1 | contig 13867 bp, 9 predicted proteins | sample GOMGulsemesocosm_3_FD_83502 | JGI IMG/M metagenome (GOLD analysis project Ga0105356, IMG submission 83502) | Methane-oxidizing microbial communities from mesocosms in the Gulf of Mexico - GOM9D Gulf of Mexico | ecosystem: Environmental > Aquatic > Marine > Cold seeps | place: Gulf of Mexico...
AGCAGGTTGAAACACCTGTGACTCCTCCGGTAGAAGAACCTGTAACTCCTCCTGTTGAAGAGCCAGTAACTCCACCGTTAGAAGAGCCTGTATCTCCGCCGAAAGAAGAGCCTGTTACGCCACCGGCAGTAACTCCGGTTACGCCTCCGGTAGTAACCCCTGTTACTCCTCCGGTAGAAGAGCCTGTTGTAGATGAGAATGATAGCAGTGGCGGTAGTACTAACCTTGCTTTCTTCTTACTAACAGCATGTGGTTTATTAGCTAGAAAACGTAAAAGCTAACCAATAAACTAACCAAGTAAATAAATTAAAGCCCCTAATTCTAGGGGCTTTTTTATGTTTTAAAATCAAACTATTGCTTTGCTGTTTTCTTAATCGTTTACATCCTTCAACTATTCTTTACACAAAGTGGTTATTCTTTTTTGTAATGAGCATTGGAAAAAAGAAATAACAAGGATAAGATGATTCTCTATACATAAATGGAGTTAAGTTAAATTTAAACTCACTAGTTAAGGCAACTCCATATAATATGATCACATTACCGCATCAAAAATATCAAATTGGGCAATGCATTATCAATTGTCATGATATGACGGTAACAGTTGGTGAAGAATCAACGCCACTGCCTGCAAAAGTTTTTGAATTCCTAAAACTACTCATAGCGCACCCAAATCAAACCGTCACTAAAGAACAAGTAATCAATGAAGTATGGCTTGGTAATGTTGAAGTGGGTAAACGCGGTGTTGGCAATGCTATTTGGCATTTAAGAAAAACCGTTGCTGAACTAGGTATAAACCAAGACGAGGTATTTAAAACAGTAACTAAGGTTGGTTATCAGTTATTAATCGAGCCAGTGCCTATTCTTGAGCAAAGCAGCACTCAAGAAATGCTCACGCAAACCGGAAAACCTTCAGCTAGGTTGTTTGTATATTTAGCCGCTATATTTACCATTATGATTGCGATAGTATTTTCTTTTTTTATTTATTTAAATCAAATCGATGCTAGTAAGTCAGAAAAAATAAAAGCGAAAATAGAAACAAAGCACTTAACTAATTTTGAAGGTGTCGAGGAGCATCTGACTATTTCAGAAGACGGTCATTATATGGCTTTCCAATGGTTGCAGCAGAATAAAAATAGTCAAATATTTATAAAAGATTTAATTAATCCTGAGTCGCCGCTGCGACAAATTTCCATGACTTCAGAAAAAGAAGTATCCCCTGCCTGGTCACCCGATGCACAATCTTTGGCATATTACCGAGTATCGAGTAATGGCGAATGCTCGCTGCATATCAGAGAGCTTATTACCAACCAAGATCAAGTACTCGATACAAACTGTGTTAGCAAAGGTTATTTTCACAGTATTGATTGGTCACCTGATGGTAAAACAATTGCTTATACTAAACAGCTAGAAGATAGAGTTGCTATTGTTACTTTTGATATGAGTAGTAAGGCTATTGAGCAATATACTTTTCCAGATGCTGGCGAAGAAGATTTATTAATGAGCTGGTCGTCAGATAGTGACCAGCTAGCTTTTGTTCGTTCTGCTGAGCTTGAGGCAAAGCTATTGGTAACTGATAAGTTAAAACAGGAACGACTACTTATCGATAATGAGAAAATGATCCTTGGTTTAGATTGGCACAAAAAAGATAATACGCTTTATTTTAATGCCATGAGAAATGCTAATTTTGTTGTTCAAAAATACCAACTGGACTCACAAACTCTCGAAGATTTTCACACAGATAATACCATCTATAGTTTAGCGTTAAATGAAGCAAGCGCGGAGTTATTCTATGCTCGTCATATATCCCAAGAACATATCACCATCAGAGCATTAAATGATGGCCATGTTATTAAACAACTGGTTTCTTCTTCTCGAGATTTATATGGACAATTTGTTGCTAAAACAGGTGATATTCTATTTCTATCAAATAGAAGTGGTGTATGGGAAGCTTGGTTAAAACATGACAACAGCAGTACACAAGTAACCAATAATCAAGGTCAAGTGACTATTCCTGCGGTGTCCCCTATTGATACCAGCTTTGTTATTGCCATGAAAAAAGAGCAGTCAGATAATTATGTTCTATACCAAGGCTCTCTACCTGAAGGGCAGCTAGAACAGTTAATTGACATTGATGGTGACGTTAGAAATCCGTCTTATTCAAAAGATGGTCAACGACTTTATTTTTCATCAAATAAAACCGGAAACTGGGCTATTTATCGCTATGACTTTACCACAAAAGTCACCACACAAATAATTGATGATAATGGAAAATACGCTATAGAAAGTAATGATGGCGGCATTTATTATACGAAGGAAAACTTACCTGGCATTTTTTACTTATCTAGCGATAAAAAAACTCACCATACCGTTACCACAAAACTTGGCGCAAGCGATTGGGGCAGTTTTTTTATACAAGATGAAAAGCTATACTTCCTCAAACGTACCAAAGAAAATGATATTTTAGTGCACATTGATGATGCGGGAAATGAGCAAGAAGTTTTCTCTTTGCCACCCGTTTCAATCCGAAACGAAAAAGCATTAACGCCTGCCTACCAAGGTACGGTCATTGTCAGTATGCTCGGCATCAATGATGCCGATATTTATAGCGTCCCCCTTAAATAACAGGTTAACTGAGTTGGAAGAAAGTCCAAAATAGCGACATTAACATTAGTGAAAATTAAGTGCGAAATCGCTCAACAGACTTATTAAAGCTAACCGCTAAATCTGTCATTTTTAATGAGGTATTACGACTTTCCATACTGCCATGACAAACCGCATCACCTACCATTTTAAAGTCTTCAACCCATGAGCGCATATCAACAACTTGATTATGTGAGTGCTCAGCCTGATTTGCCACCTCGGTACTGACGTTACTTAAATTTAAGATACTCGACTGAATTAATGACAACGACTCAACAGTTTCCTGCGACAAAGTAACCGCTTTATCCGCCTGTATTTGATTATTTTCCATCGACAATACAATTTGAGAGATAGCACCAACAATACCTTCAAGCATGGTATTAATTTCAATGGTCGATTGGTGAGTACGCGTAGCAAGGGTACGAACTTCATCAGCCACTACGGCAAAACCACGACCTGATTCACCTGCCCTAGCAGCCTCAATTGCAGCATTTAACGCCAGTAAATTCGTCTGATCAGCAATACCAGCAATAGTGCCTACGACTGTAGATACTTGGTCGCCCGATTTACGTAATTCAAGTAACATCTCTGAAGATACTTCTATGTCGCTTGCTAAAGCAGAAATACTCGTAGATGTCATAGCAACTTGCTGAGCTCCTGATTCGACAGCGTGTGCACCTTCTTTAGCTTGCTCTGATGCGGTGTTAGATTGCTCAAACCCTTGCTCTATTTGGCTTTCTAATGTCACCATACTCGATAGTAACAGCTCAATTTTTTCATTTAGTAGACTTACTTGTACATCGGCATTTTCAGAAGTCGAACCAAGTACATCAACCAATTCATTAATATTATTTGCAATATTTCTGACATCAGTAATACCGCTATTAAAAGCTTTAATCAGGCGGTTAACACTACCAGCTGCAAGACCAATCTCGTCATTAGAGCGCTCTATTACAACTTTAGTTAAGTCATAACTCTGTGCAACATGATCTAACTCTTCTGCCAACTCACGAATAGGTAAAGCAATTTTTTTATGGGAAAGTGTATAAGCAACTATAGCGACTGTCACTATGCTTGCTAATAATGCCAAAACTAATAACTGAATATCAGAAATTTCAGTCTTAATTGCAGCCGAGCTATTACTTGCATCAAGGCTAACATCATTACTGATACTGCTTAATTTCGCTGAAATGTTTTTGGAGTATTTATCAACTTCAACCAAAATTTCTCGAGCTCCATCCCAATCAACCTCATCCGCTATCATGACTTGCTCAAGACGTTGCAGGACTACAATTAATACCTGAATCTCTTCGACTATCGAGGGATACTCTTGATGTGAAGCCAGTAAGCCATTGCTTAAAAGTAACTGATCAAATTGACTTCTTTTTTCAGTCATTACATTAGCAAACTCATCGGCTTCAATCATAGTGCCATATAAACCATAAGCGGCTATTTGTACCGCATCCAATGATTGCTGTACTTGTTGTATATCATTAAGCTCTGGTAGTGTTTTACCAATGAATTGGCTAGTACGTTGCTCTACTTCACTAGCTGCACCAAATAAAGTCACTGACGCCACAATTGCAACAATTAACACTAACACGTAACCAAGTAAGACCTTTTTACTAATAGAAGCCACGTAAAACTCTCCAGTTCTTTAAGTTAAATATAAAAATTATATATTAAATACAAGTAAGTACATCATTAATTTCGAGTTAATTAAGATCGCTATAACCAGACTAAAAGCATGGTATTTTTAGCTTATTCTGACCCGTGAAAGATAAGACCCGACTATGGCGTATTATCACTCAAACAATTTATTAATAATCCATTGATGACTTTTATAAATGATCTTCTCTTGTTGAGAAGATCATTAGTGGTAATGCCTAGCGAATGAATAGTTTATAAACTAGCTGATGAATTTTTCGACCAAAAGGAGGGAACAATAATGAAGAAAAACTAATTCGACCACGAGATAACACGGACTTGGCATGAGAAAAGGTTTTAAAGCCTTCCACACCATGGTACTGCCCCATACCTGATGCGCCAATACCACCAAAAGGCAAATCATCATTAGCAACATGAATCGCAGCGTCATTAATACAAACACCACCGGCATGAGTTTTCAGTAATATATTTTCTTGAAAGTCTTTATTAAAACTACAAATATACAGTGCTAGCGGTCGAGCATTGTTATTGATGTAATCAATGGCTTCACTTACGTCATCATAACCAATAATAGGCAAGAGCGGCCCAAAGATCTCTTCCTGCATCACTAACATATCATCACTGGTATTAGTAATAACAGTCAGCGGCATTTTACGGTGCTCTGTGTTACCATTTAGCTCGGCATCGACAACAAGCGGCATTATAGTCGCGCCCTTATGTTCCGCATCCTTGAGTAAATTATCTATGCGTGACTTTTGTGCATCATTGATAATACTGGTGCAATCCGGGTTATTATTAATGCTTGCATACATAGCTTGGTAGCGTTGTTTAAGTGCCTGAATAAGCGCATCAACCTTTGCTTTTGGACATAAAATGTAGTCAGGGGCGACACAGGTTTGCCCTGAGTTAAGCGTTTTGCCTAAAATAAGACGCTCAACCGCGGTATTGATATCAACTTCGTTATCAATAATGGTTGGTGACTTACCACCCAACTCTAAAGTTACTGGCACTAAGTTCTCTGCCGCTGATTTCATGACTAACTTACCAACCGCTGTAGAGCCGGTGAAAAATAAATGGTCAAAGGCTAGGTTAGAAAAAGTTGCCGCCATTTTTGCATCACCACTAACAACAGCTACTTGCTCTTTTGAAAAGTAACGGCTCATTAGCTCTGCCAATAAAGCCGTAGTATTAGGGGTAAACTCAGACATTTTGATCATAGCCACATTACCTGCAGCTAATGCCGCTGTTAACGGGCCAAATGATAAAAATACCGGGTAATTCCATGGCGCTATAATACCTATGACACCTTTAGGCTGAAAAATAACACGCGCTTTCGCCGGTTGAAATAAGAGCCCAACATGTTTCTTTTCTGCTTTCATCCAACGCTTTAGCCTTTTTATGGTGTAATTTATTCCCATGACTGTGCCGAGAATATCGCCCAGTTTAGAGTCATCAACACTGCGATGACCAAAGTCCTTTGACATCGCCTCGATAAAAGCATGCTCGTTATCGATAAGTACCCGCTTTAACTTACGTAAATCATCAATTCTTTGTTGATAACTCGGGTAAGTGTTCTTTTGGAAGTAACTTTTTTGTTCACTAAAACATTGCGTTAATGCCGCGGTAGTGGAAATATCATTACTGGATGAATGAGGCTCTTGCGCTGAAAAGTCTTCTGTTACAACTTGATTTGTGACGACACCATTCATCTTTTTATCCTTTCATTTATTTAACAACTGAATCCGCAGCTAAGCCAATAGCTATAGGTTCTATATTTAGCAATTCAACAAAGATTACCTATTCGCCGAATGAAGTATTTGTGCACCTAGCATATTGAAAATGACGCTAAAAGTCAGTAACTCGTCAAAATTAGCATAGAAGTCACGAATTATTGAAATCATTAAAACACCTATAGCTATCTGACTAATAAAGCGTTAATTTAGTTAACTGGTACAATCAGTAACCATATCTAAAAGGATATCAAATGGGAAGCGCACAGGAAAAATTTGATTATATTATTGTTGGCGCAGGCTCTGCTGGTTGTGTGCTTGCGGCACGTTTATCCGAAGATCCAAATATTTCAGTTTGTCTTTTAGAAGCGGGTGGCCCCGATAAAAGTATTTTTATTCATGCGCCAATAGGCTTGGCAGCCATGTTACCCACTAAGCTTCATAACTGGGCCTTTAAAACCATTCCACAACCTGGTTTAAATGGCAGAAAAGGTTATCAGCCAAGGGGAAAGACTTTAGGTGGTAGTTCATCAACCAATGCCATGTTATATGTACGCGGCAATAAATGGGATTACGATAACTGGGCTGCACTTGGTAACGACGGTTGGAGTTATGAGGACATACTGCCATATTTTAAAAAGTCTGAAGGAAATGAAGTTTTTAAAGATGAATATCATAATGAAAAGGGCCCGTTAGCCGTATCAAATGCCACTGATGCCAGCAACCTCAATCAACTATTTATTGATTCATGTGTGGAACAAGGCATCAAACATACAGAGGATTGTAATGGCGCAGAGCAAGAAGGTGCATTCTACTATCAACGTACCATAAAAAATGGTCAGCGTTGTAGTGCAGCTAAAGCCTACTTAACGCCTAATATGACACGAAAAAACTTAACAATTATCACCCACGCATTAACCGAAAAAGTATTGTTTGAAGGAAAAACTGCCGTTGGTATACGCTACAAACAAAATAAACAATCAATAGATATTTTCTGTAACAAAGAAGTGATCCTCAGCAGTGGCGCTTTTGGCTCACCACAAATATTAATGCTCTCAGGTGTCGGTGATAGTGAACACTTAAAAGAGCAAGATATTGCCTCTGTACATGAGCTACCAGGAGTTGGTCAAAACTTACAAGATCATATTGATTATGTGCAAACGTATAAAGTTGATAGTCACCAAGACACTTTTGGCTATTCTGTAACCGGCAGTATCAGAATACTTAAGTCTATGTTTGAATGGAAAAAGCATCGCACAGGTAAAGTGACCAGCACTTTTGCTGAATCGGGCGCATTTTTTAGTAGCCAAGAAAACTTAGTTGCACCTGATGCCCAGTTAATATTTGTCCCTGCCATTGCTGATAACCATGCCAGAACGGTAAATTTTGGTCATGGCTACAGTTGTCATATTACTTTGCTACGCCCTGAAAGTATTGGCGAGGTAAAACTCAAGAGTAATAAGCCTGAAGATTCATTAGCAATAGATCCTAAGTTTTTTAATGATACGCAAGACATGGCCATAATCAAACGTGGCGCTAAAAAAATGCAGGACATTCTTGAAGGCCTACCATTTTCATCTGTTCGTAAGGATATGCTCTATCTTGTAGAAAACGGTAATGATGAACAACTTGAAAAAGATATCCGCAATAGAGCCGACACCCAATACCACCCTTGTGGCACCTGCAAAATGGGACCTAAATCCGATACTATGGCTGTGGTTGATTCACAACTGAGAGTACACGGCATGGAAAACTTAAGAGTGGTTGATGCCTCCATCATGCCAAAAATTATCAGTGGTAATACTAATGCGCCCACTATTATGATTGGTGAAAAAGCAGCTGATATGATTTTAAATAATTAAGCTATAGGTGTGGCAAACCTGTAGCCGGCGCCATAAACAGACTCAACAACAACTTCATTGATGCCTAGAGACTTAATTTTATTACGTATATTTTTCACGTGCGCATCGACAGTGCGGTCTGAAATATCACGCATATCGGGATAGGCTAAGTCTAAAATTTGTGTCCGTGAATAAATCCGTTCTGGGCTTTGGTAAAGTAAGTTAAATAAATTGAACTCTAAATGAGTAAGCTCAATCATTTTATTTTTATAACTTATTTTAAAGGTTGATTGATCTAGATAAAAATCAGTACCAACGCATGGTTGATCGCCATTTAATCGGTTGAGTTGTGTCAACTTAGAGTTATTCTCAATTAGCTGCTGTTGTTTTTTAGCTATCTCTAAATGTGTAGCAACACGCGCAAGCACTTCTTGGTCATTGAAAGGTTTACTAATAAAGTCTACCGCACCTGCTTTAAGTCCTTTAACTTTATCAAGAGGATCTGTTAACGCGCTAATGAATATTATCGGAATATCTCGAAGTAACTCACTGTTTTTTAATTGCTGACAAACTTGATAGCCATTCACCTCAGGCATCATCACATCGAGTAAAATCAACTCAGGTAATGGGGGCGAACTTTGCAAAAAAGCAATGGCTTGCTGACCACTAAGCGCCACACTTACTTGATAATGTGGTGAAAGAATGGCACCCAGAGCGTTTATGTTAGTTCGTTCATCATCAACAATTAATAATTGCGGGATATTTTTTGTCAATTTTTACAATACCTTGAAGTTAAAAATTTTAACATTATGCTACGGTGAGTAGCTGCGCACTTTATGTATCGTCAATGTTATTATAATGTAATAAGTGTTACGCATGTATATTAACTGTAATACAAATTTTGATCTTATAATAACTTTTGAAGAAGTTGAAATTTCAGCTTAACTCAAGACAATTTTCTGTGAGCAACCATACTCTTTGACTACTTCGAGATAAAATATGACGGCTATTTTTCTATCTATCTTAATATCAACCACATTATTATCTGGAATTTTCTTCATAATCTGGCTTAAAACCGATCGCAAGCCTCATATTTTATGTTGGGCATTAGCGTATTTTTTCGCCGTTGTTAATATACTGCTAAATGCTTCGAGGGATCTTTTCCCTGACAGAGACATATATTGGATAATAGTTAATACGACCTCATACCTTCTTCAGTTTTCTGCTGGTGCGGGATTTTTTTACCGAGCGCGCATCAACCCCTTCCGTTTTCGATTTATTAGTTTCTTTATCGTTATGGAAGCCTTATTGATTGCCTTGACGCTATACGACATACATTACGGCCTAAAAGTCGGGTTATCGCCACTCTCAGGTGTTGTCACTCACTGGGCAATTCTATGGGCTGTTTACAGTGTAGATAGACCTTTAAGGGTTGCAGAAAAAGGCTTAATTGTTGTTTATGCTTTATTTTCCCTGACCCAGTTCAGCGCTGGTATTGCTGCAATAATGCAGGGCTATGTGCGTGATGAATATTTCCTTGGCATCTATCGAGAAATAAATTTTCTCTTCTTAGGTCCTGCATTTATCGGCACAGGCATGTTTGCCATTATGATTATTGCCGATGATCTATCAACAAAAATTAAGCGGCAGTTACTGCAAATTAAAAACACCAATCAACAATTGGAAAAAGAAAAAATAAAAGCTGAACAAGCGACAAAAGCCAAAAGTCGTTTTCTAGCAAATATGAGTCATGAAATCCGCACACCAATGAATGCTGTATTAGGCATGTCCTACTTAACCTTAAAGACGCCACTAACTCCAGTACAGAAAGATTATGTAGAAAATATTCAACAATCAGCCGAAGGCTTACTTAGTATCATTTCTGACGTATTAACCTTGTCCAAAATTGAAGCTGAAGCCACTGAGCTCATTGAAGAAAATTTTTCTTTACCTGTGGTGATTCACACTTGCATAGAGCCACTCAGCATTTTAGCCCAACAAAAAAACTTAACTATAGATTATGAAATTACTGGCAGCTTGCCTGAATACGTTTTGGCTGATAAAGGTAAGCTAAAACAAATATTAATTAACTTACTTGGCAATGCGATAAAATTTACCAAGCAGGGCAGCATCAAACTGAAGTGCAAACACCAGCTTATTAATCAACAACACCTGATTCATTTTGAAGTACATGATACTGGCATTGGCATTTCACCAGAAAATTTGCCCAAGCTTTGCCAAGCTTTCACACAAATTGATGATAGTAGAACTCGCAATTTTGAAGGAACAGGTTTAGGGCTAAAAATCAGCCACCAACTTATCGCTTTAATGGGTGGAGAACTTAAACTTAGTAGTGAAGTCGACATTGGCAGCTGTTTTAGTTTCACACTTCCTATTAAAGTTGGAGAAATGACTTATCAGCACAGTAATGATAAAAAACGCCCTGATTTAACAACTGATAAGATTTACAGTGCCAAAGTACTTATCGCAGATGATCATCAAACTAACCGCTTACTGTTAACTGAGCTATTAAAACAAGTAGGTATGAGTGTTATTGAAGCTGACAATGGCTTATCAGCATTTGAGTTATGCCAAACAGAAACCTTTGATTTAATCATTCTTGATGTACACATGCCAAAGCTTGATGGCTATCAAACAACACAAAAAATTAGGCAGCTAACACAATATCAAACAACCCCTATTATAGCGATTACCGCCAATGCTTTTGACACTGATCGAGCTGATGCACTTGCCTCCGGGATGACTGAACATATAAGTAAACCGATTAAACCTGCCCATTTATATAAAAAACTAGCAAGCTGGTGCTACATCCCCCCAGAATCAAAATGTGACAGTAACAGTGAACAGCACAGCTCCCAGCAGAAGCTGTTAACAAAGCCTTTGCATATACAGAACAACCATTACCAACAAATGTTAAAAGCCTTTATTGAAGATCACCAAAACGATATAGCACTACTAAAAACAGCGATAGCTGAGACTAACTTATCTGCTTGGAAACAAGTTCTGCATGGCTTGGTGGGCTGCACTGGTAACATAGGCGCGATAAAACTTTACAGTGAATTAGTAGAGTTAAATGAAAGAACAAATACCTATGTACCTGACTTTCTTTCAGAGCAATTAATAGCGCTATACACTGCAACAATAGCTGAAATAAACACACTAATTGAGTCAGTAGACAAACACTTAACACCTGTGACAATAAGCTCTAAGCAAACGCTTAACCTTATGATTACTGAGCTGATAGCATTACTACAAAGCAACAGTTTTAATTTCCATGAGCCACTTCGACAGCTTACCGATAGTTTGTCCGCCGAATTAGAAAAAGAGGCGCTGGAATTACAGCAAAAACTTGAGGCGTTTGATTTTGAAAGTGCGATTAAGGTTTGTATAAAGCTACAAAAACTTTTGTCCGATGATAATCATTAAAAGTGGCTTATTGATGATGCAGATTTTCGCATGACTCACGACACTTTTGATTATGCGAGTTTCAGCTATTACTACGCTTTAAACGGCGTGAATCAATACAGCACATTATTTTTTAATAACTTAACACTCAATAGCGTCAGCCAAGTACCAGAGCCTACTAGTGTAATAATATTATTAACAGCACTTGTCGGTTTAGCTCGCCAAAAGTATTACAAAAAGAGCTAAGCAATAAGGCAATATAAAATAAGTAAAAGCGACAATTCTCTTTTACTTATTTATTCCCTCCTCTTCTTATTCAATTCACATTTACTCAATAGACTATCAGCTTAGATACCCACACCACATTACCCCCATACAAAACTTAGTAATACTTTATGATGGTAAATAAAAGGTTCACACCACCTACCGTTGAGCGTTTGCTTGAGCATCCTGATTACGAACGTATCTTACAGGAAGTACTTGATGGGCAATATCAAATAGAATTATTTGAACGCATATGTTTAGAAGCAAAAGACGAAACTCATGCGCAAGCACTTTATATACGTGCTCGATTACGTCAGAAAATTAAGTAGTGCAAGTAATACTAAAGAACATAAATAACTAACAACATTCATGGTGAATCAGAGCTAAATATGAAATTTCAAAACAAAATAGCCGTAGTTACAGGCGGCACAACAGGCATTGGCTTAGCGACTTGTAATGAATTAAGCCAACAAGGTGCAACTGTCTATAACCTAGATATATCGGTACCTGAGACTAATGAACATGCTTTTATTCAGTGTGACATTGCTAGTTATAGTGACGTGCAACAAGCCATTATGAAAATAGTGGCACAGGAAGGAAAGATCGATTTACTTTTTGCTAATGCCGGTATTCATTTATTTGCCAATATTGAAGAAACTGATATTGCCGATTTAGACAGTATTATTGATATCAATATTAAAGGCGTTTTCTACCTTTTAAAAAGCGTCATTCCTGTTATGAAACAGAAAAACGCTGGTAAAATTGTTTTGATGGGCTCAGATCAATCTTTTGTCGGTAAAGGGCAAAGCGCTGCTTACGGTATGTCTAAAGGCGCTATTGGCCAGCTAACTAAAAGTACTGCTATTGATTATGCTCCTTTTAACATACAAATAAATTGCGTCTGCCCGGGTACTATCGATACACCATTACTGGCAAAAGCGGTTGATCGTTTTGAGTCAATATCAGGGTTAACAACACCAGAGATAGATACACTGCTTAAAGAGGCTCAACCTATGGGTCGAATTGCGCAACCAATTGAAATAGCAAAAGCAGTAAGCTTTCTATTATCTGAAGATAATAGCTTTATGACAGGCTCATTAGTACCTGTAGATGGTGGCTATACCTGCCAATAATAATGCTTAGTAAATGCTCCCTAAGAAATTTATAACCTTAAGGCTTACCTTTTGGGAAGAGCCTTTTCCTCCAACATAATAAATATGGCTTATAAACTTTCCCTTTAAAACGACAAAGGCTGAATTAAGCTCAGTACGAATAATTTACTCATTATTTACACGAGCCTGATAATTCACACTCACTTCACATTCTGTTTATAAAATTCGCCTCAAAATTGTACAGGCCAAGACTTGGCAAGTTTCACATTAATTAATAAGTGAATTGAAAAATGAATCCGTTTACAAAGATAGTGTTTATCCTTACTTTAACATTGATATCGGCTACCGCTAATGCTTCGATTATCACTTGGGATTTTGAGTTCGAAGTTAGTTTTGTTGAAGATAGAACCAATGGTGGCTGGCTTAACGATCTAAGTGCTGGCGATACCATATTTGCTAGTCTTAGTTTCGATGATAATGTTGCAGTACTTGATGATAATAGCTATCAAACAGTATTTGATGGCAGTAACATCATTTACGACATACCCGCCTTAACCAGTGATGTTTGGCTAAAAAACTTAGCGCCAAACTCTTGGGTTAACCATTCAAAAAGTCGTGAGGGTATGACTGTTCAATCAGCCTACTCTATTGATAATACTTTAGTTGGAGAGATTAATTGGGAAGCGTTAATCTTTAGTTTTTTAGATTATGATGCTGACGTTCCATACACCAGTTTCCCTACTGACTGGGGAAAAGTACCCGTAGGATTCACTTATCATAGAGATTTAGATGCCAATAGCAGTGGCTCTGAAATATATATTACAGGTCAGTCGATTTCAGCAACACAGCGACTTGCCGTACCTGAGCCAACTACAGCGTTAATGTTTTTACTTGCAGCATGCGTCTTAATTTCAAGACGTTTGATTCTAAAGTAAAAATCCTCACCTCAAGCCTAAAGAGCAAGCCTAACAATTGGGCTGGCTCTTTTTTTACCTATTTATAACAAACTTCTCAGTCAGTTCACATTTCATAATTAAACTATAAATATCTTTTTTTATAGTGGCAGCTTTTAAGGCTTTTACTGTAAAAATACACAAGCATAGAGGTATTTATGACACCAAAGTATCAGCATAAAACATTATTTGGTTATAACTGGATTATGAAAAATTGGCATGCCGCCAAACCA
>Ga0105356_10004242_pt1 | contig 13858 bp, 13 predicted proteins | sample GOMGulsemesocosm_3_FD_83502 | JGI IMG/M metagenome (GOLD analysis project Ga0105356, IMG submission 83502) | Methane-oxidizing microbial communities from mesocosms in the Gulf of Mexico - GOM9D Gulf of Mexico | ecosystem: Environmental > Aquatic > Marine > Cold seeps | place: Gulf of Mexico...
AGAAATATAGCGCCCCAAAATAAACCAAAAGCAGGTATTAAATAAGTCACTGAAATGGCTTTAGTTGGTCCTAATGCGGCTATTAAACGGAAAAATAGAATATAAGCAATGCCTGTACAAACGATACCGAGGAAAATGACAGAATAAATTGCTTCATTGCTCGGCATTTTTTCCGGTAAAAAAGCCAAGCTAAGCGGTAACAATACCAATGTTGCTGAAACTTGGCTGCCAGCGGCTAAAACTAAAGGTTTAACATTTGATAAATAACGTTTAGTAAAATTCGCCGAAATCCCATAAAACAATGAAGCTAACATCACGGCAAACATCGGCAAAATAACTTTCGAGTCAGGGACATTTATTTTCTCTAGCATTAAAACGTAAACGCCAATAAAACCAACAATTAACCCTAATATTGCCGATGTGGTTAATTTATCTTTTAACCAAATAAACGCCACGATAGCGCCAAACATAGGCACAGTGGCATTTAATACCGAGGTGCTACCTGCCGATAATGTTAGCGTTGCCCAACCAAAAAGTACAAAAGGGATCGCGGTATTCATCATACCAACCGCAAATATTTTCTTTTTATGTTCAAGTAATAAAGGCAATTGCTTTTTCAATATTAACAATGAAATTAATAGCAAACAGGCAACTAAAGTTCTTATTGCCATAAATAGAATAGGGCCAAACTCAGGACCACCGATCTTCATAAATAAAAAAGAACCACCCCACATAGAGGCTAGTAACGGTAGTTCGATGAATGGGCGAGTGGTCATGTATATTTCCTAATAAAATTAAAGATCTTATTTCAGGGAGCTTATTTCAAATACTTCGATTTGACTGGCGGAGATCAGACGCCACTTAATATTATAATGATACAAACAGATACCATAAACTTTATCATCGACAGGTGAAAGTTCTGACTGAGATTGTTTATATGCTGGACGGGGGTCTTGTGCAAGTACTTGGCTGATTAATTCTTCAAGATCAGGGTGGGCATTTATGTTGTTTTGTAAATCCATCTTTGCAGAAGAACTGTAATTAACCGTTAGCAACGTTTTGGGTTGATGTTGAGCAAAGCCTGCTTGTGCATCAATAATTGCGTCTGAATAGGGGATATAAGGCTTTATATCAACAATTGGCGTTTCATCTAGTAAATCTAAACCGGAGATGTGCAAAGTAACTTGTTTGTTAGTCGTTTCAATTTTATCAAGTTTGACTACTGACATGCCGATTGGATTAGGTCTAAATGTTGAACGAGTTGCTAGCACGCCGGTTTTTTTATTTCCCCCTAAGCGAGGTGGACGGACAAGAGGTTTCCAGCCTTGCTGCTCTGTGGCATGAAAAATAAATAATAACCAGATATGACTATATTGTTCTAAGCCACGTACAACTTCACTATTATTTGCTTGACCAAGTAAAGTGACTTTTCCTTTTGCGCAAGATACTAAGCCGGGTTGACGAGGAATAGCGAACTTTTCTTTATAAGGCGAATTAACCTTGCCTATGATAGTAAAATTGGCTTGCTCATCATCTTTATTGAAGTCGTCTTGGCTTTTATTCACTTTTGGTTAACTTAACTTGATACGCTTTGCCATAACAAACACGGGTGGCTAAGCATTGTTTATTGGCTTCATTTTTCTCGATTAATGCACAACCAGTGAAAACAATGGCATTAGCGCCTAATTGATAGGCTTTTTTTCGTGCTTGTGTTCTTGCTGTTATTTCATCTGGGGCTTGGTGATGTGCTTTGGCTTGGCAATCTTCACCTTCTACAGAACCGAGATAACGGTGATCTGTTAAAATGTCTTGTTCACTTTGATAAATAGTTACTTGGCTTGGACTAAAGTATTTGGCAAAATTTTCTGCATCTAAATTAGTTGAGACTGAATAACGATTAACACATGCAGCTAAAATAAAGGTTATTACTAAGCCGATAAATAAGTTAACTCTTTTGTGGCTTTGTATGTTGAGTTGCATAAAATTTATCCTTGCTATAGGCGGGTAATAGCATGAAAGAATACGGGAACGAGTGGTGATTATATCGAAATAATGCTCAAATTAAATATTTAAGGAAGCCTGAACTTCCTTAAATATCAAAAGAGCTTATAAATTAGAGTTTATCAGTTCTAATGCTTCATCAAGGATTGTTTTTACTGCATGATGCGCTTTTTCTGGGTTACGTGATTTTATCGTATTTAAAATATCGGCATGTTTTTGTACGTCGCCTTCTTCACCTTTAATTTTATTGGTATAACGAATGCTGACTCGTAATGCAGTGCTGATGAAGTCGCTGAGTTGCATGATAAAGCAGTTACCAGAAGCTTTTAAAACAGCAGTGTGAAAGGCTATATCAGAGTCTAAATGATCATCTAAGCCTTTTTCGGATTGTTCCATCCTAGTTAGCGCTTTTTCTATTTCTTCAATATCTTCAAAAGTTGCATTAGTTGCGGCTAATGCTGCTGCTTGGGGTTCAATCGCAGCGCGAACTTCAGTGAATGATTTAAGTAATGACAAAGAAGGGTTGCTGCTTAAAATCCATGTCAATACATCGGTATCGAACATGTTCCAGTTACTTTCAGGTAAAACTCTGATACCTTTTTTGGGCCTAGAAACGATTAAACCTTTCGCAGAAAGCATTTTAACAGCTTCACGTGTTGCACTTCGGCTCACGTCAAACTCAGTACATAATTCAGCTTCTGTTGGCAACCCATCACCAATTTTATATTTTCCTTTAACGATAGCGTTCCCCAAATCATGGGTGAGCTGATAAGTTAAGTTATGTTTAGGGTTACTGTTCATCGTTTAAGCTCCTGCCTAGTTGTCCGATATTAATGTGTTTAATATTATAAAACAAATCTAGCATAAAAACGCTTATCTTTTCGATAACTAAAACTTAAATATCTAAAAAATTGCTAATTAATATAGTGAAAATATTAGTTGTTAACATGATTTTTCTTGAAAAAGTGTTTTAAATACATTAAAAGTGCTATATATAATATAAATATGGCTTTATGTTTTTGTCATAAGGCGTTGCTAACGACTAGCTAAAATGGGAAAGTGCAGGGAAATATTTTTAATGACAGCGAGTAAAATAAAAAGATGCTGAAACATTATAGGAATCCCTAAATGAAAAATTCAACGCTATATCAAAGTTTGCAAAATAAAGTCGTTTTTATTACGGGCGGAGCAAGTGGTATTGGTGCCGCTATGGTAAAAGCATTTGTTGAACAACAGGCAAAAGTGGCATTTATTGATATTGATCGTGATTCTGCAAAGCAACTTTTCGATGAACTTGGTGGCAAATGTTGGTATCGGATAGTTGATGTAACTAACCCAGATGATTTGCAAAAAGCAATTTCAGATGTATCCAATGAACTCGGTGGCTTAGATGTTTTAGTTAATAATGTTGCTAACGATATGAGGCATAGCCCTGAAAATATTAGCGTAAGGGATTGGCATAAGTGTATGCAAGTTAACCTTGACCCTGCTTTTTTTGCTTCACAGGCGGTATATAACATCATGAAGCAACAACATAGTGGCAGTATCATTAATTTTAGCTCAATTAACGCCTTAACGGGGCGAGAAAATATGAGTGGCTATGTCACGGCTAAAGCAGGCTTGATCGGTATGACTAAAGCATTGGCACATGATTTTGGTGCTCATAATATTAGAGTTAATGCCATATTACCTGGTTGGGTAGCAACAGATAAACAACTGGATAATTGGCTAACTGAAGAGGAAGAGTCAAAGTGGACGGAATCTATGGCGCTAAAAAAACGAATTGAACCGGAAGATATTGCCAAATTAGCGTTGTTTTTAGCTTCTGATGATAGTGCAATAATTTCAGGCCAAAGTATTGCTGCTGATGGTGGGAAAACTTAGGAATGATCAGTGAATAAAGTAATAGTTATAGATTGGGGGACGAGTCATTTAAGGGCTTACCTTTGCCAACAGTCATCAGGTAAACAATTACAATTAATTGAAACTAAACTAGGTTTGGGCGTCACTAAATGCCAGCAAAACTTTGAGGCTGAATTATTCGCTTGTATTGATGGTTGGCTTGAAAACTATGGCAATTTACCCATTCAATTGACAGGACCCATTGGTTCAAGTGTCGGCTGGAAAGAAACAAGTTATTTCCCTTGCCCTGTAACCCCAGAAGATATCTCAAAAGCGTGTTTGACATTTACCTGTCGTGGCCATGAAATATCAATTGTTCCCGGCATTAGCTGTAAATTAAATGATGAACATCATGATGTGATGCGTGGTGAAGAATTACAAATTCTAGGCTGGCTAAACTTACATCAGAGCCACTGCCGAGGAAGCCATTTGCTATGTTTGCCAGGCACTCATACTAAGTGGGTTTTAGTTGAAAACGGTAAGATTATTCTTTTTAAAACCGCGATGACAGGTGAATTGTTCGATCTGCTAAACAATCAAAGTATACTTATTCAAAGCCCCAGCAGTGAGTTTAATGAGACGGCTTTTAAAAAAGGCGCGAAATTTACCCTTGATAGTGAACTGGGGGATTTTAGCCACGGTATTTTTAGTGTGCGTAGTAATCAATTATTCGGTAAGCTCCCCCAAGAAGAGGCATCGTCTTATTTGTCTGGTTTATTGATTGGCAGTGATGTTCGTGCCGCATTTAATGCCACTGAATGGGACTTCTCTTCTCTCAATCAAGTGGTTGTCATAGGGGCAGAACATTTGAGTCATTGTTTTTCAAGCGTATTATCGATGAAGAATGTACCCAGCGTCATTTATAATGATAAACCGATCACCTTAAGTGGTTTCTCCAAACTGAACCAATCTTTACATTTTATTGATAGCAATAACTAATATCCCTATTATTTCATAAATTATATAGAAATCACTTTTATTTTTGTATTATTTATAATATAAATACTGGGTGATCTTAAATTTACTTAACTGGTAAAACAACAGCGCTTCCAAACTATAAAAAATAGCTCATAATAAGTGACAAAATACCAGTGTTTATGAGTTTGATCTTAATTGGTTTTTACACAACCTGGTGGTAACAATGCATAACGATATTTCAGCTGAATTAATTCATACCTTAACTGTTGGCAATCAATTAGGTGAAGGTGTGCAGTGGCATGCTGAAAGTAAATGCCTCTGGTGGACTGATATTCAAAGTGCTTGTATATATCGTTATGAAATGAAAACTCAAGGCATAGCAAAGTATGTTATGCCTGAACGAGTTGGCTGTTTTAGTTTTATCGAAAATGAAGATCGCATACTGGTAGGTTTTGCATCAGGCTTTGCTTTTTATGATCTCAAAAACGATGAGGTAGAGTGGCTTGCTCAGCCTGAATTAGCAATTAAGGGTAATCGTCTTAACGATGGCCGTACTGACCGACAAGGCCGATTTTGGGCGGGTAGTATAGTTGAGCAGCGCCAGCATGAAAAACAATCAGCTGCTTTATATTGTCTCGATAGCGTTAAGCAGTGTCGAAAAGCAATCGGCGATCTAGAAGTATCAAACGGTTTATGTTGGAGCCCCGATGGCTTAACTATGTATCATGCCGACTCTCCACGACAAACTATATATCAGTATGACTTTGAACCATTGTCAGGCATACCTAACAATAAGCGAGTATTTGCCCAAACATCACAAAACTCTTTTCCCGATGGGGCTTGTGTAGATAAGCTAGGTTATCTATGGAGCGCACAATGGGGGGGAGCAAAAGTAGTGAGATATTCTCCACAAGGCAAGGTGGTTTTGGAGATTAACATACCTACCATACAACCTTCATGTGTCGCTTTTGCGGGAGAAAACTTAGATTTATTAGTGGTTACCAGTGCCAAACAGGATTTAACCGCCGAACAACTCAGCACAGACACCCAAGCAGGGCATGTCTTTATTTATCAATTAAGCGCTATCTCAGGACTAGAAGAGTGTAAAGTCCGCCTCTCGTGAAAATGTATTAATTTAATTTCAATAGCTCCAAAGGATTGTGCATGAAAGTGTTTGTTTTAATATTAAAGTATCTAGCTGTAGTTACTGCTTTCATGGCTAGTGCTTCTTTGCTAAAACCATTATCTGCTGCTGAAACTACTGCTGAAACGGCTACTGAAAAATCAATCAATGTTGTTTTAAATGTCCTGCCGTCGATCAAGCCTGCTTTTCTCCCCATCTTTAAACAATTTGAATTAGAAAGTGGTATTAAAGTTATTCCACAGAAATTCATTGAAGATGATGACTTTGACAAAAAAATGCATCAATGGCTTGTTGAAGGAAAAAATACTCCAGATGTACTTTATGGTCATAACAATATGCGTTTACTGAAAATGGCGCAAATTGGAGTTGTTCATCCGGTAAGTCATCTTTGGCAAAAAAATGACTGGTTTTCAAAGTTCAGACAAGAGCAAATCAATGGCCTTACTTTTGAAAATGAGCAATATGCGCTGCCATACTCATTGTACACTTGGGGGCTATTTTATAACAAATCGATAACTAAGAAACTTGGTGCGGTTCCCCAAACATGGCAAGCATTTAAGGCATATTGTCAACAACTTAAAAACCTCGGTATTTCCCCTTTTCCTGCCTCTAAAAAGCAACCTTATATTGCAGCTGCTTGGTTTGAATATTTGGTCTTACGCATACACGGCTTAGCGTTGTTTAACCAGATAATGTTAGGAGAAATCGCTTTTACTGATCAACGAATTCAACAAGTTTTCATTGAATGGCAAGACTTAATTAACCGGGGATTCTACGATACCAGTTACTACAAAATGCGCTGGGAACAATACCTACCTTATTTTCTCAGAAATAAAATTGGCTTTGTATTGATGGGATCGCCATTAGGTAGTCGTATTTTTAATGAAGATCTTAAACAAAAAGTGGAGTTTATGCCCTTTCCAAAAATCAGTGATATTCCCAAATATGAAACGGCTCCGTCAAATATATTCTTCATTGCCGCCAACTCAAAGAAAATTAACTATAGCGAACAGTTTCTAGAGTTTATTTCTCAAGTGGAAATTCAAAGTCAGTTAAACTCAGTTCTACAGACAAGCCCAGCGAGAATAGGTGCGTTAACAGGTAACGATAAATATGCTCAACAAGGCATCGCTTCAATTGATGGCGCCCAAGGTTTATCGCCGTTTTTTGATAGGGGAGCCGAGCCTGAATTTGAACGAAAGGCAGTAATCTCTTTTGCCAAATTTTTAAAAACCGGTGATATAAAACAGTTAACAAACGAACTCGAAACATTAAGACTTATTGTTTATACCGATAAACACTTAACATTAAATCATTAACCAGAGCAGTATAAATATGTATAGCAAGATCAGATTTATTTTATCCTTGATATTTTTTTCTTTTATCAGTGTTACCGCGTCATCAAAGCAAACTCATGGTATGGGTAAACCTCAGCAACAGCCCAATATTTTATGGATTTATGTCGAAGACATGAATGATTGGATGGGGGCGTACGGCGATAATACTGTGCCAACACCCAACATCGACTCTTTAGCAAAACAAGGTGTTCGCTTCAATAATGCCATTATGCCAGCGCCAGTATGTTCGTCTACACGTTCAGCCATCATCACCGGCTCTATGCCGACCACGTTAGGTGTCCACAATCATCGCAGTTCTCGAGGTAAAGGCTCGCTTATATATTTGCCTGAAGGCTATAAAACCATTCCTGAATTGTTTAATGAACAAGGTTATCAAACGTTTAATATGGGTAAAGAAGATTATAATTTTAATTATAAACACCATGAAATGTTCTCGTTAGACCCAATCACAGAAGGCTTAAAAAAATATCGCGCTAATACAAAAGCGGTAGTGCAAAAAGGTGCAAAGTTTAAGTTAAGTACATTAGACAAGAGCAAACCATTCTTTGGTCAAATACAACTAGAGGGAGGTAAAGATAAAGCTAAGGCGTTAGTAAAAATAAAGCCTCAATCAGTTAAAGATAAACTGCCACCTTATTACCCAGCACATCCTACTTTTTTAAAAGCCTGGGCTCGTCATTACGAGCAAATTGCTATCACAGACATGCGTGTTGGCAAGATACTCGCTGAGTTAAAAGAAAATAACTTATTGGAAAATACTGCAATTTTCTTTTTTACCGATCATGGCATGGTGCTTCCTCGTCATAAACAGTTTGTTTATGAAGGTGGTCTTAGAGTGCCATTTGTTGTGAGTTGGTTAAAAGGTAATGACCATATCCGTTCAAATGGAGCCATCCGCGAAGATATCATCAATGGCATCGACATTGGTACGACATCGTTAGGATTAGCCGGTATTGATATTCCCCAATATATGGAAGGTGATGATCTATTTTCACCAGATTACCAAGAAAAGTCATTTACCATAGCGGCAAGAGATAGACTTGATTATACCTTTGATCGCATTAGAGCCGTGAGAACTCACCGCTTTAAATACATCAAAAATTATTTTCCTGAACGTGCTTATATGCAGGCACAATACCGTGATTTGCACCCTAAGAAATTTCCTTTTATGACTGCTTATAAAGCCCTTTATCAAGCAGGAAAGCTAACACCTGCCCAAGCGTTGTTCATGGCACCTACTAGACCCGCTGAAGAATTTTATGACTTGGTTAATGATCCTCACGAAATTAATAATTTAGCAACTAATACCGCTTACGAAAAACAGTTAATAGAGCATCGTAACATTCTTGAGCAGTGGTTGATAAAAACCGACGATAAAGGGCAATATCGAGAATCTGATGCCGGTATTGCCGATGTTTTAAAGCGTTGGGGGAAACACTGCATTAACGTAGAGTGTCAAGATTATCGAAAAAAACACGGAGGGTAGATTTATTGCAATAATAAATACCTAACAATATTGGCCTTATCATACTTATAGTTAAGGCCGGTATATACCACTGAGTTGGCTAAATAGCTTTGCTAAAACCTATTAAACAAGAGTTGATTAAAACTGAGGAATAATACTATTCATTTAGGCGTTATATCAGAATAATTCTATATCGCCTTCTGTTGAGTGATCTTCATCGATTTGATGACGATAATCGCTTTCACGTCGCACAATAGTATCATTGGTTAAATTCGATAAACGTTTCATAAAAACCTTGCCCGTTGCGGGTTCGAATATGACTTTTCTAGGGCAAGTTAGCCCAATATCTTCTGTTTCAATTTTAATCTGCTCTGTTGCTAAGTATCTGAGAACAAAGTGAATATTCTTCATGCCTACATCAGATAAATTTTCCCTGATCTTACCCCCACCAAAAATTTTGGCGACTAAATTCTTTTTACGGCCGCCATTTTTAAGAATAATATTAATTAAATGTTCCATGGCAAAATTGCCATACCGGGTAGCGTCGCTTTCTTTCCCACGTTGTCCCCAACTAACTTGGTGTGATTGCTTTGTTGTCAGTGGTAACATAAAGTGATTCATGCCGCCAACACCAGATACCGAATCGTAAATACATGCGGAAATACACGAACCGAGCGTTGTCGCTATGCTTACATTTTGAGTGGTCATGTAAAGCTCACCAGGCAATATTTTGGCAATCACCTGTTCGCGTTCCTCGTCCCAGTAGTGATTGATATGAGAAAACTCAGGCAAACACTGTTGGCGAGTATATAAAACCTCATCGTGTTCTTCTCTTTTCCATGAAACTAATCCCATAACTTTTCTCTTTATTGTCTACTGCTTAGCATATTTTAATTATAAATTTTTGGTAGCGATTTCATTGATTAAGTTGACCTTTATATTCAAAATGAATGTATATTTTGTATCGATACTACGCTGAAAATATTTTTTAAAGTCATATATATCAGCCAACTTTAGGGATAATGAAAAGGATTATTTATTTAAATTATATATTTGAAAATTTTTCCAATGATATATATTAGAGTGATGCTTTCGATAATAAACAAGGTGATCCAGAGCTTGGGAGAAGGTTTAGTATCAGTATCTTTGTAAATATTTGACATTGCTTCAGTCCTTTGAAATTGATCTAATGTACAAATTATAGTCAGGTTTTTAATCTATTCAATTTTTTATAAAATAATAGAATGGGATGAATGGATGAATGGGGTCAGATGAATGGGGTCAGGTACAAATTAAAAATAAATGGGGTGAGTAGTCTACTGATTACGTCCCGTATTAATACGGTTGTTTGACGAGATCCTGCTTCGCAGCCTGAACACACTTACGTTCTTCAGTGTATTCCCACCAAACTTTAGGTTCATCACCATTGATAAAGCTTGTAACTGAAATAAAAACGTCAATGACACACGGATCATGCCTACAACCTGTTAGAAAACATAGTCTCTCGTACATTTCGTACGGATATTTCTCCATGAGATCGTCGGGTATTCTCAATACCAAGCAACTTAAGATCAGCGGCGCCAGTCTTACCTATATTTGGAAGATCTGTAAGGTGCTTAATATTTTCACGGACAACTTTACTCGGATTCATGATTCCCCTATGCCTCATTATGAGGAAAACAATACTTGTTAAAATAAGCGGCGAAGGAGCAATAAATAACGGTTATTAGCCCTTATTTAACAGCGTACTGGCTACGTTGTAACATCCCATCGGAAAAGACCTTTGATATCGATGTTAGCACCTAAGCGCTGATAAAATTTTATCGCACCATAATTGTCTTGTTCAACTTCCCATTTGATTCGACTGGCACCTTTAGCTAAACAGACTTCTTTAGCTTTTAGCATCAACGATTCGCCTATCTGCTTACCTCTAAATTTTTCCCATACAAATACATCATCAATATTCATATAGGTTGAACCCAGCCAAATCGAATAGTTCCATGTGTAAGAACAGTATCCTGCTACTTCACCATCGACATCTGCTAATAGCACTCCGAAGGAAGCAGTATTTCCAAATCCAGAATTAATTAATTCATCTTTGGTAGTTACAACATATTGTTCCTGGTTATGATGCTTTGCGATAGCAATAATCAAATCATGTACAATATCAATATCTGATAATACAGCTTCTCTAACAGTTACCACTGAAATCTCCGAGTAGACATACCTCATTAAGAGGCAAATAATGGTTGGTTAAAATAAGCGACGAAAGGGAAAAAAGCCAACTGTTTTTTGGTTCTTTTTGAATTGTATTGGGCAAAAAAAGGTAAATAATTGGGCCGGTAAAATGTAAAACAAATGAAATATAGTGTATCTGCCCCATTTATCGGATTTTGATGTACATTGAGAAAACTTTCATTACTGGTTAATGAGGTAAAGTAGTATTTATTCTTTAAATTGATTGGATGGTAAAAGCAAAAACTTATTATCACTTTTAGTTCATATAATCAGCATTAGTGCTTGTATTTATGAATGAATATATTATTGTACATATACTCAACGTAAAGAAATGGACTGCTTTTTACACTATGCTTTTTCGCTACTTCATTTTATTGTTGTTTACATTCCCGCTATCTGCCCAACAGGTAAACATTGCGGTAAACATCAATTTGTTGAATATTATTAATAAGCAAAAGCTTGAGCCGTGTAAAGAGAATACATCTTATCTTCCCCTCCAAATTAACGAAGGCGCTTTAGAGCTCTTTATTTTATGCCAAGCGTTTTATCAGGCTAAAATTGACTTTGTCCCTCATTTTATTAAAGTGCCAAATAAACGTAGGGCTATATGGTCAGTTAAACAGGGTGTTGCTGATGTCTCCTCAGACTTTGTACGTTTCGACGGTAATTTAAAAAAACTTCTGTCCCAAAATCAAATGTCTATTAGTCAGCCGGTGCATAACAAAAGAGCCTTGTATTATGCATTTTATACTTCACCAAACAATAAAAAAGCAAAGCAGGTAAGTTCATTAGAAAAGCTTAGTCAATTAAAAGCGGCTGTGCCTAGTACGTGGGTTCATCAAGTCAATTTGTTGGATAAATTACAGATGAAAGCTGAATTTGTTCAATATAATAATATAGCCAAATTTATTGATGCTCAACGAGCCGATATTACTTTGATGGAGCTCAAAGGAGATAAGGACAGAATGAATAATAGGGCCATGTCTGGGTTTCCTATGGTCGTCGCTGGAAAGTTTTATAGCAGGACAACTCCTGAGTCTGAACACTATGTATTTTCCAATAAAAAGCCTGAAACTAAGGAATTAGTTCAGGCGTTTAATCGTGGCTTGTTACTATTAGCTGAAAATAACTTGATTGAAAAAGCCTTTGAAAAAATGTACCCAGACTTGTCAGTACTAAAAGAGTGGCAAGATATAACACCAAAGCCAACTCAAGCTAAATAGTTGCCCAATTAAGTAGTGAATTGAGCGACTAATTCACGTTGACTCTTGGCAACATTGCCAAGTTGTTCACCTAATTCAGAAGCTTGTTTAGATTGCTCTTGAACGACATCCGATTGGTTTTGAATTTGTACCATATTTCTATTCATTTCTTCACAAACACTGCTTTGTTCTTCTGTTGCCGCAGCAATTTGAATGTTCATGTCGTTGATCATATTCACTGATTTCTCAACTTGTGTGAGTGCATTTACCGCTTCTTGTGCTTTCTCAAGGCCTTCAGTTGATTTGCTTTGAGTTTGGTTCATTGCTCCAACAACTGCGTTAGTCGAGCTTTGTAATTGATCTAGCATCGCGCTAATTTCACTGGTTGAGTCTTGTGTTCGTTTAGCTAACGTCCTGACTTCATCGGCAACTACTGCAAATCCACGTCCTTGTTCTCCTGCACGAGCCGCTTCAATCGCCGCATTCAAGGCGAGTAAATTAGTTTGCTCGGCAATGTTTTGAATAGTAGATAAAATCGTATGAATTTGCTGGGTATTCTTTTCAAGATCTGACACTTGATAAGAAGCATCACTGATTTGCGCGACCATTTCTTCGATGGCAAGGCAGTTTTCAGATACTTTAGTGTTACACACATCGACAAAACTTTGGCCATCATTCGCTGAGTCAGCAGCCGTTGCAGCACTTATCGCCATTTGTTGTGAAGTAACCGCCATTTCGTTCATAGCAGTTACCACCATATTAATTTCGTTTAATTGTAAGGTGACGGCATCATTGTTTGAATGGGCGACATGAATAGATTGCTCTGCCGACTCATTAACTTCCGTAGCGGTTGATTGGATATCAATAATAAGTAAGCGCAGATTTTCTATTATGGTATTTACCCAGCCGCCTAAGGTACCTAATTCATCTTTTGGCAAACTTTCTAACTGTTTACTTAAATCACCTTCACCTTCAGCGATATCTTTCAAACGATTGGTCATATTGGCAAGCGGAGTATTGATACCTTTCATTAATAATAAGCTAACAACGGTGGTTAGAACCAATACGATAACAAGTGATGTAAGCCAAAAAATAAGATTGTTCTGTGCCGTATTTTGCTCAGCTTTAGCGGTGTTAATAACCTCTTGGGCGGCGTTAGCTTCTATCTTTCTTATAGTGCTTAGTAAGCTATCGGTCTCATTTAACCAAGGTATTAAATCGATGTTCAGCGGCTTTTTAATACCATCAACCGCAATAGCTGAAAGCCCACGATAAAATGAATTTTCATTTTTTCCACCATGCAGTGTTTCATTATGTAAACGGGTAAAGTCCTCGTTTAGCTTTCCTTTTGATAATTGCATCACATTTGCGCCATGAACACGCATTTGCATTTCTAATTTTGCGATTCTAATAAGGTGCTTCCGGTTTGATACTTGGCCTTCAATTAGTGATATCGGCAGGGCACTGTGCAGTGTACCCATTGAATTTTTAAGTTTTAAGACATTAGTATAATTGATTATATCGAGCAATGTCGTTGGTGTTTTTGCTTCATGAACTAGGCTTAAGCCTAACCATACTGTGCTAAAAATACTGCCAGATAAGGTAGTAATAATATTGTCTGGTTCAAGTA
>Ga0105356_10004243_pt1 | contig 13858 bp, 8 predicted proteins | sample GOMGulsemesocosm_3_FD_83502 | JGI IMG/M metagenome (GOLD analysis project Ga0105356, IMG submission 83502) | Methane-oxidizing microbial communities from mesocosms in the Gulf of Mexico - GOM9D Gulf of Mexico | ecosystem: Environmental > Aquatic > Marine > Cold seeps | place: Gulf of Mexico...
AGCAATAGTAAAAGGATAACACTATGGACGAGCAATTAAAACATCACCTGAATAGTAATAGACGTCATTTTTTAAAAAAAATGGGACTTGGCATAGGAGGATTGGCTACAGCTTCAATGATGGATCCCTTGAACTTGTTTTCAAAGGACGGCCTCATGAACCCAAGTGGTATGAATTTACCTCATTTTGCTCCTAAGGCAAAACGAATTATTTATTTGTTTCAAAGTGGAGGGCCGTCTCAATTAGATCTTTTTGATTATAAACCAATGTTGAATAAAATGCGGGGACAAGATCTCCCTGATTCTATTAGAAAAGGACAACGATTAACAGGAATGACTTCCGGTCAGGATAGTTTTCCATTAGTCGGGAGTAATTTTAAATTTAAGCAGTATGGTGAATCCCGTGCCTGGGTAAGTGATATCATGCCTTATACAGCCAAAATAGTGGATGAATTATGTTTTGTGAAATCCATGCATACCGAGGCTATAAATCATGATCCGGCAATAACCTTTTTTCAAACAGGCTCACAACAATCTGGTAGACCAAGTATTGGATCCTGGATGAGCTATGGTTTAGGAAGTTTAAACGAAAATTTACCAACGTTTTCGGTCTTGTTATCCCGTGGAACAGGAAGACCTTTTGGACAACCACTATATTCACGATTATGGGGTAATGGCTTTTTAAGTTCCTTGCATCAAGGAGTTCAATTTAGATCGGGTAAGGATCCCGTACTTTATTTAAAAGATCCTGAAGGGATGTCACGTAATGAACGTCGAAAAATGTTGGATCATATCAATGAATTAAATCATAAGCAGGAACAAGAATTTGGAGACCCCGAAATTAATAGTAGAATAGCCCAATATGAAATGGCCTATCGTATGCAGACTTCGGTTCCAGATACCATGAGTGTTGAAAATGAACCCGATCATATCATTCAAATGTATGGGCCTGATTCTATAGTTCCAGGGACCTATGCAGCAAATTGCTTATTGGCCAGACGATTAATTGAAAAGGATGTGAGATTTGTACAACTATATCATATGGGTTGGGATCAGCATGAAAATTTGCCGAATCAAATTGAAAAACAAGCTAAAGATGTTGATCAAGCTACCGCAGCCTTAATTATGGATTTAAAACAACGCGGTCTCTTAGATGATACACTTGTCATTTGGGGAGGAGAATTTGGGAGAACTAATTACAGCCAAGGTGTTTTAACCGATACCAATTATGGAAGAGATCATCACCCGAGATGTTTTACTATGTTTATGGCCGGTGGCGGTATAAAACCCGGATTTACATACGGTGAAACCGATGAATTTGGCTATAACATAACGAAGGATCCCATGCATGTACATGATTTACAAGCTACAATAATGCATCTTTCGGGGATTGATCACACCAAATTTACCTATAAACATCAAGGAAGAAGATTTAGGTTGACCGATATCGCAGGTAATGTGAATCATAATATTTTATCATAAGCAAAATAATGAAGCGTAGACAATTCTTAGAAAAATCGGCTTTAGCATCATTTGGGATTTTAAGTAGTTCCATGTATACAAGCGCCTTCGGATTTGAAAGGAATAAAGATGTAATTATAGGACATAATTCACACCGCTATAAAGTAGATATGAATTGGGGGAATTTAAACCCTTTACAAGTCCCAGTTAAAGATTGTCACGAAATTGTTCAAGACTCAAAGGGACGTATTGTTATGTTAACAAATCACATTAAAAACAATGTGATTATTTACGACAAATCGGGAAAATTATTAGAAACCTGGGGGACAGATTACCCGGGAGGACACGGATTGACATTGGTCAAAGAAAATGGAGATGATTTTTTGTTAATTACCGATTATGAAAGACATCAAATTATAAAGACCACTATTGATGGGACTGTCGTTTTTGAAATTGATTATCCTGCCGAAACTGGGAAGTATGGATCAAAAGAAGAATTTAAACCAACGGAGACTACCGTTTTAGAGAACGGTGACTTTTATGTAGCTGATGGATATGGAAATCAATACATAACTCATTATAATCACAAAGGTGAATTGCTCAATATATTTGGAGGTAAAGGGACGGAAGATCATCAGTTTTTAAATGCCCATGGTATTTGTCTAGATGATCGCAACCCACTAGACCCCTGTTTACTTATTTCAGCCAGAGAACAAAATATTCTTAAACGCTTTAGTTTGGATGGTAAGTATTTGTCCTCAATACCTGTGCCAGGGGCTTTAATTTGCAGACCTGTGGTTCATAAAAAAGATATTTATTTTGCAGTATTAAAATCTAAAGAAGCACCTAATGCCGATTCAGGATTTTTGCTGATTATGGATGAAAATAATAAGGTTGTATCATGCCCAGGGGCGACCTCTCCTGAATATGCCCAAGGGACATTAAACGAATTGTACCAAAGTGTTCGGCTTTTCCAATATCCACACGATGTATGTGTTGATGAAGATGACAATATATATGTAGCTCAATGGAATTCTGGAAATACTTATCCAATCAAACTGCTGCGAACATGAATAAATTGATATTTATAGGGAGTCTGTTGTTGATGCTTGGTTGTAAGCAGGAACATCATAGTGCCATGCTGCAAAGTCAGGATGTGCGATTGGTAAAACCTCGGGTCACAACGACAAATCAAATTATAGATACTTCGGTGATTCTTAGTGCTGAGTTAAGAATGGATGGTGTTAAAATTTACCTGACTTCAGATGGGACTGAACCAACGGATAAATCAAATGAATACGCGCAACCTTTAAAAATTACTGAACCAGGGGTTTATAAATTTAAAGCCTTTCATTCGGAATGGAAAGAAAGTGAAACGGAAACCATAACATTAATACGAAAAGGAAAATCGGTAGACGCTATTATTTGGGTATCTAAAACTAATTCGAAGTATAATGGAAGAGGAGTGAATACGCTAATAAACAATGCAAAAGCAAGAGTAAATTATATGGATCCTGAATGGATGGGGTTTGATTCTATTGTTAGTGCTATTACTGTATTTAAAGAAAAAACACATGTTAAAACACTCGATATTGGATACTTGAATAATCCGACAGCTTGGATCTTTCCACCAGAACAAATTCAGATTTTTGTGTCTTATGATGGGCTTGGTTTTGTTGCAAAAGAAAAGTTAAATTTGATTCCCTTGTCACACATGACCGATCAAAGGACTGAAGCAATTCAAATACCGATTAATGAAGACGTAAAGGCAATCAAGGTTGAGGTTAAAAATGTAAAAGAAATTCCCTCATGGCATGAGGGTTCAGGAAATGTAGCCTGGCTTTTTATGGATGAATGGATATTTAATTAGTGATGCAAATTAAAATGATAAAAAAAATATTACTTTTTATATTGGTGATCTGCTTTCACTCTGAAGTTTTTGCAGGTCAAGTTGATCCTGAGGAGACCCCTAGATTGATCCTGTTTTTAGGTAGATTTCATCCGCTTATTTTACACCTTCCAATTGGTGCGCTAATCATCACATTTTATTTAGATATCGTTGGTAGACTTCGAAAAAACTACCCGAAGAAAACAATTAGTATGGCATTGGGGTTTTCTTCATTTTTTGCCATATTAGCCTGTGTTTTGGGATATTTTCTATCCTTGGAAGGCGGTTATGATAAGACTAGTATCGATATTCACTTTTGGACAGGTATTCTTGCTGCTTTTCTAATTACGCTACTTTATCTCATGACTAAGTCTACTTTGAAAAGAATCAGACAAGCATTTTTTCTAGTATTCATGCTTACAATGGTGAGTCTGAGTATAGCAGGTCATTATGGAAGTGTTTTAACCCATGGAGATAATTTTATTACTGAGTATGCTATCGCTCCTCCTGAGCAACGAACAGTTACAGTAATAGATAGTCTTAAATTATATGATGATGTTATTCACAAAATATTGGACGACAAATGTGTTCAGTGCCATAATTCAACAAAGAAAAAAGGAGATCTATCGCTAATATCTAAAGCAGCAATATTAAAAGGTGGAGAAAATGGGAAAATTGTTCATTCCAATGATGCCTTGAATAGTACGCTTTATGGAAATGCCTTACTGCCCCTTTCGGATGATTTACACATGCCTCCCGAAGGCAAGCCTCAGTTAACTAAAAATGAACTTTGGTTATTAAACTACTGGATAAATAACAATTTAGACTTTAGCTCTAAAGTTGCTCAATTTAAAAGTAATGATAGCTTAAATAAATTATTAAAAAACTATCTGGTATTTGAAAAAATCTATATTCCTTTTGCATCGCACAGTGATATTTTAGATATAAAAAATGCAGGGTTTAGAGTGGATAGAATTGTACCTGATCAACCCGAATTAAGTGTGAAATTTCTTGGTTCAGATTTGAAAAAAGGGGATGTGAAGTTGCTCAACAATATTAAAAGTCAAATCGTGTCATTGGATTTAGGTAATTCCACAATCACCGACAAGATGAGTACCGCGCTTAAAAATTTAAAGCGACTTAAAAAATTACGATTAGACAATACCTTAATTACCGATAAAACACTCAAAAATATTGAATCTTTAGAGTTTTTAGAAGTATTGAATATTCATAATACAGGGATCACAAATGCTGGCTTGGAAAAATTATTAGAACAGATAAAGCCTAAATATATATATTCTTGGAATACCAAAGTGGAAAGTGATTTTGCAGCTGTACTTGCAAAAAAGTATGAGCTCATAATAAGTAATGGGGTGTTTGAAGGGTTTGTTGAAAAGACAGCTTTAAAAACACCGACATTATTAACCAAAAAAACATTATTTGTAGATACCATTAGCATTAAACTACAAACAAAGATGAAAGGAGTCGCGATTAGATATACGTTAAATGGAGAAGAGCCTGATGAAAACGCATTAGTTTATGATAGTCCAATAATTTTGAATGCTAACGCAACAATTAAGGCTAAAGCATATAAAAAAGATTGGTATCCTAGTGAGACTTTAAGTAAGGATTATACAAAAGCAGGAATAAAAATAAATAATTATACCATTGCTCAGGAGCCTGATCAAAGGTATCCCAAATCCAGTAAATTATTTGATTTTGAAGAGGGAACCGATAATTTTAGGGATGGAAAATGGACAGGTTTTAACGGTAATGATTTAGTCACTGAATTAGATTTAGGCGAAGAGCTAAGCGTTGAGAATGTATCGGTGAATTGTTTGGAAAATTTTAAAGACTATATTTTATTTCCTAAAAAAATACTTGTGTATTCAACAGATACCAAAGGTGCTAAATATAAAAAGTTGGGAGAGTTAAAGATTAAAAGTCACGGCGTTGGATCTATTGGGGTTATTAAACGTTTTACACTGAAATTCCCAGAAACTAAAGCTCAGTTTTTAAAAATCGTCGTAGAAAATTCAAGAATTTTACCGCCATCACATGCAGCTGCCGGTGAGAAATCTTGGATGTTTGTTGACGAAATAACAGTCCAATAATATTATATAAACGATTACAATTAAAATGACACTAAAAAAAATCAAAGTACTAATCACATTAAGTTTAATCTGCTGTTTCGCTTGCGATAATAATTCGGAGATTAGCTATAATTCTTCTGAACAATCATTAGTGGATTATGTCAACCCTTTAATGGGAACAGACTCCTCTTTCGAACTGTCTAATGGAAACACCTATCCTGCCATTGCAACGCCTTGGGCTATGAATTTTTGGACGCCACAAACGGCCAAAATGGGAGATGGATGGGCTTATAAATACGACGATCTAACCATAAGAGGAATTAAACAAACCCACCAGCCTAGCCCATGGATTAACGATTATGCTGCGTTTTCATTAATGGCTGTTACGGGCGAATTAAAATACAAAGAGGATGAACGTGCTTCACATTTTTCACATAAAGCCGAAATTGTAAAGCCTAACCATTATAGTGTATATCTTGCCGATTACGATGTAACCGCTGAATTAGCACCAACAGAACGTGCCTCACATTTTAGATTTACCTTTCCTGAAGCCGATTCCTCCTATATTATGCTCGATGCCTTTTTTAAAGGTTCAATGGTGAAAATTTTACCAAAAGAGCGTAAAATAATTGGATATTGCAGAAATAATAGTGGTGGTGTTCCAGAGAATTTTCACAACTATTTTGTGGCTGAGTTTGATAAAGATTTTGAATTAAATCATACTTGGGGAGATGATTGGATCTTGGCCGAAAACACCCTTGATAATGAAGGGAAACACGTGGGTGCAATTATTGGATTTAAAACTAAAAAAGGAGAACAAGTACATGTAAAAGTAGCATCTTCATTTATTAGTCATGAGCAAGCAGCCTTAAATTTAAAAACAGAAATAGGAGCAGATACCTTCGAGGAAACTAAAGAAAAAGCTAGACTGGCTTGGGAAACTGAATTACAACGAATTGTTATTGAAGATGATAATACAGATAATATAAAAACATTTTATTCCTGTTTATATCGGGTTTTATTATTCCCGAGAAAATTTTACGAATATGATGCTGATGGTAATGTTATCCATTATAGCCCCTACAATGGTGAAGTTTTACCTGGGTATATGTTCACCGATAATGGGTTTTGGGATACGTTTAGAGCAGTGTTTCCATTTTTTAATTTAATGTACCCCGAATTGAATACGCACATCATGGAAGGTTTGGCTAATACCTATAAAGAGTCAGGCTGGTTACCGGAATGGGCGAGTCCAGGACATCGTGATTGTATGATAGGTTCAAATTCTGCTACGATAATTGCTGATGCCTATTTAAAAGGAAATATGGAAGAAAAAGATGTAGAAATTCTCTTAGAAGCTGTATTAAAAAATGCTAGTGAAAATAATGGACGACCTGTAAATTCGGTTGGTAGAGCTGGGGTGGATTATTATAACACATTAGGTTTTGTACCTTATGATGTAGGAATTAATGAAAATGCAGCACGTACTTTAGAGTATGCTTTTGCCGATTTTACTATCGCCAATTTCGCCCGAGCCCTGAATAAAAATGAACTAGCAGATAAATTTTATAAGCAATCAAACAATTACAAAAAACTATTTGATCCTTCAAATAATTTAATGCGTGGTAAAAATGAAGACGGCGGATTTCAATCACCTTTTAATCCACTAAAATGGGGAGATGCCTTTACTGAAGGGAATAGTTTGCATTATACCTGGTCTGTGTTTCACGATACACAAGGCCTCATAAATTTAATGGGTGGAAAGGATAATTTTGTTGCTAAATTGGATGAGGTATTTGATATGCCACCAGATTTTGATGCCTCTTACTACGGATTTACTATTCATGAGATTCGTGAAATGCAAATTGCCAATATGGGAAATTATGCCCATGGAAATCAGCCTATCCAGCATATGATATATTTGTATAATCACGCCAATGCCCCTTTTAAAGCACAGGCAAAAGTTAGAGATGTACTTACAAAATTGTATAGTGCGACACCTGATGGATATTGCGGTGATGAAGATAATGGACAGACTTCTGCATGGTATGTATTCAGTTCTCTAGGATTTTACCCAGTGACACCGAGTGTAAACGAATACGTGATTGGGAGTCCTTTGTTTAAAAAAGCAACCCTTAAGTTGGAAAACGGAAATGCCTTTGTTATTTCGGCAAAAAATAATTCTAAGTCCAATGTATTCATCAATGCTGCCTCATTAAATGGTGACATCTGGCCGAATAGCTTTATCAATTTTGAAGACATACAAAATGGGGGTGAGTTAAAATTTGACATGAATGCGACTCCTAATAAAACATGGGCAAGTCAACCCGAGAATATCCCTTATTCTTTAAGTAATAACGGCCTAAATAAATAGCCATTGAAATCTATCCTACACCTAATAATTATTTTTTGTTCCGTTCAAATGTCCTATGGTCAACTTTGGTTAGTGGATCCCTTGGAGGCTATTTACCCCGATGTTAATGATCTTAGAAATTATAGTTCCAATTGGGAGACTCATGTAGCACAGGGTGCTATCGCCGATGTTCATTTGCTCGTTAAAATTCCAAAAGGAAAAACAGTAAAGCTTATTGCCAGTGAAAATGGTAAAGTACTAAAGGATGTTTGGAGTCAGTTAATTGATGTGCCTGTAGAACAAAACACAGGAATAGATAGTAGGACTGAGCAATATTTAAGTAAAAGAAATCCCTATGTTATTCGAAGAGCTCCATTTAGAATTTTCGAGGTGATTCAACCTCTTGAGGAAGCTCAGCTTACAAGTACGGCAAATTTTACAGCCTTACGATTATCAATTCCCCCATCTCTAATTGCAAAAAAAGGGAATCACAGTATAAAAATTCAAATACATTCGGAAGACTTTAAGGTCCAGGGGGTTTTCAAAATAAAAGTACATGGCGTACAACTTCCTAAATTATCTGAAAGTCAATTTTTCTATACAAATTGGTTCAATTTAACCAAAATGGAACAGCAACACGATGTAGAACGATGGTCCGAACCTTGGTTTAAAGTATTACATCAATATGCCAAACTCATGGCTCATGGGCGTCAAAATTCAATAACTCTACCTCAGGAATTATTTAAATATGAAGCCGGTGAAATTATTTTAGAAGCAGAAAAGATGCTTCGTTTTATCAATGTATTTAGGAGTTATGGATTTAAATATTTTGAAGCACCGCATTTAATGAACCGCGGAGAAAATGATGATTGGGCCGATCCAGAATTGAAAGTGGCACTTACAAAAAAACGCTATTACAAAGAAAATGGGAAGCAGGATATTGAATCTTTAATGAAGTTAATTTATGATTTTGTAAACACAAATGACTTAAAGGATAACTGGCTACAACACATCTCAGACGAACCTACGTCAGTTAATGCAGCTTGTTATAAAGACATTGCAAAGCAAATTAAATCCATCTACCCCGGAATAAAAATAATGGAAGCCACTAATGATAGGGATGGCTTGGCAGGAGCTGTTGATATCTGGTGCCCTTTGATTAATGATTTTCAGGAACACGAATCCTTTTTTAGAGAACGAGAACAATTGGGAGAAAAAATTCTGGTCTATACCTGCCTTATTCCAGGTGGACCATGGCTAAATAGAACTTTGGATATGGAGAAGTTACGTCAGGTGTATTTTGGTTGGGGAGCGGCATATTATAATACGAATGGGTATTTACATTGGGGATTAAATCAATATCAGGCAGATCCTTTTGAACAAAGTGTTGTTCATCATCCCGCACCTGGTGCCGGCTCAAATAATTATTTGCCAGCAGGTGATACCCATATAATATATCCTGGGAAAGACCAACCATTATCTTCCATGCGCTTTGAAGCACATCGGTTAGGCTGTGAGGATTATGATTTGCTTCAAAAATTAAAGGCCAAAGATTTAAAACGTTATACGAAATTGGTAAATAGTCTTTTCGGGAGTTATACCGATTATAATGTGTCTATTAAGGATTATAGGAAAACAAAGAAGAAACTGTTAGAATCATTAAAGTGAAACCGCTACGGGTAAAAGTTTTGTCATAAACCCTAAGGATTTCCGTATATAAAAGAAAACAACTAAAAGCTATGAATATATATAAACGACTGAAAACATACACAACATATGTTTTAGTATTAGTTACAAGTATTTCGTTTTCACAAGCCATTTACGAAGAGGAGCGCTATGTGCCAGAAACTGATCCCTTAGTTTTAGAAAAATTAGATGAATGGCAAGATAAAAAGTTTGGCTTATTGATGCACTGGGGAGCCTATAGTCAATGGGGTATTGTAGAGTCTTGGTCATTATCTCCTGAAGAATATGGTTGGTGTGAAAGAAAAAAAGGCAGTAATCCAAACGATTATTTTACTTATAAAAAGGAATATGAAGGATTAAAAAACACATTTAATCCTATTCATTTTAATCCTGATAAATGGGCTGAAGCTGCGAAAAATGCCGGTATGAAATATGTTGTATTCACAACTAAACATCATGATGGTTTTTCAATGTTTGATTCTAAATATACCGATTATAAAGTTACCGATCCAGGCACGCCTTTTTCTACCAATCCAAAGTCTAATATTACCAAAGAAGTTTTTAATTCCTTCAGAAAAGAAGGCTTATGGACTGGTGCTTATTTTTCAAAACCTGATTGGCATTCTGAATATTATTGGGATCCTCTTTACCCTCCAATGGATAGAAATGTAAATTATTCCCCAGAAGAAAATCCTGAAAAATGGAATAAGTTTGTCGAATTTACCCATAATCAAATCATGGAATTAATGACCGATTATGGAAAAGTTGATATTTTATGGTTAGATGGAGGCTGGGTGTCTAAGGCCTCAAAAAGTGAAATTATAGATTGGTTTACTAAAACACTTAACAATACTGAATCGGGGTATTTAAAGCATCGCATGGTAAATCAAGATATTAAGATGGATGAACTCGTGGTAAAAGCTCGTCAAAAGCAACCGGGTTTAATCGTTGTTGATAGAGCAGTACATGGTAAAAACCAGAATTATTTAACTCCAGAAAACAGAGTGCCAGAAAAGACATTGCCTTACCCTTGGGAATCTTGTATTATTTCCGGCGGAGGCTGGTCTTATACACCTAATGCAACCTACATGAGTGGTAGGCAAGGCATTCATACTTTGATTGATGTTGTTGCAAAAGGGGGTAACTTATTGTTAAATATAGCACCAGGCCCAGATGGCACCTGGCAGCAAGGCGCCTATGACCTTTTGGAAGAATATGGGAACTGGATGAAGATAAATAACAGCGCTATATATGCAACAAAACCAATTGCTCCCTACAAAGAAAATAATATTTGTTTTACTCAAAATAAAAAAGGGAATGTGTTTTTCTTCTATATGGCCGAAGAAGGTGAAGATAAAATTCCTGCAGAAATTATAGTGACATCGCTTAGTCCAAAAAAAGGAGCCAAAATTAATCTATTAGGTTCTAAGGAAAATCTAAAATGGGAACCTTTGGCAAAAGGGTTTAAGATTTCTATTCCGAAGAAAATGCAAAATAATCCAATCAGTAAATATGCTTGGGCTTTTAAAATTGAAGCCGTAAATTAATAATGAAATACCAGAATATGCTTTTAGATATTATGAATATGAATCAATTAAAAACAAATTTAGGCCTTGTGGCTATATTTGTTTTTACGAGTGTTTTTTCACAAGAACCTGCATCATATGTAAACCCATTTATAGGGACTTCAAACTTTGGAGCAACCTATCCAGGCCCAATTGCACCGCGGGGCATGGCGAGTATTAGTCCGTTTAATGTCGCCGGTCCACAAAATTTGCCCCTTGAAAAGGATAGTCGGTGGTTGTCTAACCCCTATGTTAATGAAAACACCTTTTTAACCGGGTTTACTCAGGTTAATCTCAGTGGTGTTGGATGTCCTGAGCTGGGAGTTCTATTGTTAATGCCAACAACAGGAAAAGTAGAAACAAATCATTTAAAATACGGATCAACCTATTCCAATGAAATAGCCAAAACAGCCTATTATAGCACAGAAATTGATAAGTATGATATAAAAGCTGAGTTTACGAGTTCAAAGAGAGTGGGCGTCAATAAGTTTACCTTTCCAAAAGGACAATCAAATATCCTATTAAATTTAGGTCTGGGCTTGACAAATGAGCAGGGTGCTATGGTGAAAGTAGTATCTGCCACCGAAATTGAAGGGATGCGTTCCGTAGGATCTTTTTGTTACAACAGTCCGGAAGCCGCTTATCCCGTGTATTTTGTTGCTAAATTTTCTAAGCCAGCCGATAATTTTGGAGTTTGGAAAACCCCCGCTAAATACGAAGGGGTTGAGGCACAATGGATGGGCTATAATGGAAAAACCAGACTGATGGAAAAGGCCACTAAAATGGTTGTAGGTGATAGTATTGGTACTTATTTCTCCTATAATTTTGATAAAGAAACCAGTGTTGAAGTTAAAGTTGGGGTGTCATATGTGAGTATAGAAAATGCCAGAGAAAATTTAGAAAAGGAAACCGGAGATACATCATTTGATGCTGTTTATAATAAAACGTATAAAGCCTGGAATCAATTACTTTCCAGAATTAAAGTTGAAGGCGGTTCTAATGAGGCTAAAACTATTTTTTATACAGCGCTTTATCATTCTTTAATTCACCCAAATACTTTGAATGATGTCAACGGTGATTTTCCCGAAATAAAAACAGGTAAAATAGGAAACACTAAAGGAACGAGATATACCGTTTTTTCACTCTGGGATACCTATAGAAATTTACATCAATTAATGTCACTTGTATATCCAAGGCAACAATCGGATATGATAAAAAGTATGTTGGACATGTATGATGAAAATGGATGGCTTCCAAAATGGGAATTGAATTCTACAGAAACATTCACCATGGTTGGTGACCCTGCAAGTATTGTTATTACCGACACCTATTTAAAGGGTATTCAGGATTTCGACATTGAAAAAGCCTATAGAGCAATGCTGAAAAGTGCCGATCAAATTGAAAATAACCCAGTGCGTCCAGGACTTAAGGATTATATCAATAAAGGGTACCTAACAACCGATAATGGAGGCTCAGTTTCTACGACTGAAGAGTACAATGCTTCCGATTTTTCTATTGCATTATTGGCTAAATCTTTAGGAAAAACAGAAGATTATAAACGATTTAAAAACAGATCAATATCCTATAGAAAATTATTTGATAAAGATTTAGATTTATTGCGTCCACGAAAAGCAGATGGAACCTGGTATACGCCATTTAGTCCTGAAGCTGGTGCAAATTTCACGAAAAATGTTGGATTTATAGAAGGTAATGCTTGGCAGTATGCATTTATGGTGCCTCATGATATTAAGGGGTTGATGAAACTAATGGGTGGTAAAAAAGCGTTTGCCAAACAACTTCAAAAAGTGTTTGATACGGACCAATTTGATATGGCAAACGAACCAGATATTGCTTATCCGTATTTATTCAATTATGTAAAGGGTGAAGAATGGAGAACTCAAAAACATGTTGCTGAACTTGTGAATGAGTATTTTAAAAATCAACCTGATGGCTTACCTGGAAATGATGATACTGGTACTATGTCGGCGTGGTTAGTATATTCAATGATGGGTATTTATCCATTATCACCTGGTGAACCCAAATATGCTATTTCAACACCGATGTTTGATAAAATCACAATTCAGTTGGATTCTAAATATTATAAAAACAAAGCCTTAGTCATTGAAAAAAACAGCAAAGGAAAAGGTCAAATAAAGAAAATTTTATTAAATGGAAAGCCCCATAAAAGTTACTTTGTTTCTCATGAAGACTTGGTTAATGGTGGGGTTTTAAAAATTATTCAAAAATAAAAATTACGGTTCTAGATGCATACAACAACGACAATAAAATATATATTCCTAAGTTTCTGCTTTTTAATCTCTAGCTCCAATGTTAGGGGGCAAGAAGTCATAAAAAAACAGGTGTTTAAAAATCAACCATTAAATTTTGGAGGTGAGCCTGGAGCAGATACAGACGTAACTCGCTTACAAAAAGGGCGTATCATTTATAAGAAAGTAAGTGTTCCTAAATTCCCTGAAGGTAGCGATGTGACTTTAAAATTAACCTTGAGATCCAATGGAGATCGTTGGGATAAATCAGGTTCCTGTTTTGTGGTAACCGATCCTAGTCAAATTTCAATAATTGATGTTGCAAACGGGGAGAAAGAATTTCCTGAGGCCGCTGCGATTAATGAGAAGTTTAAGGGGGTATTGGCTACTGAAACCTATAAACCCGTTGTTGAATTAATGCGCTTTATGACGCCTTTTGGTGTTGGTCATTACAGTAATCAAGAAGGAAAGCATCGAAAACCAGTCTATATTCCAAAATGGGAAAAACAAGTTGTTTGGGAACATGATATTTCAGATTTAAAGGCG
>Ga0105356_10004244_pt1 | contig 13858 bp, 13 predicted proteins | sample GOMGulsemesocosm_3_FD_83502 | JGI IMG/M metagenome (GOLD analysis project Ga0105356, IMG submission 83502) | Methane-oxidizing microbial communities from mesocosms in the Gulf of Mexico - GOM9D Gulf of Mexico | ecosystem: Environmental > Aquatic > Marine > Cold seeps | place: Gulf of Mexico...
AAAATGCTTCAAGTGTTAGTGCTCAAAGTCCATTGCAGGAAATTCGTGGAGAGTTAGCGGGGCTGCTAGCGGAAGTTAAACATTATCAGTCTTATGCAGAGTTGCAAGAAGCGATCTCTAGCTTGTATGTCACTATGGGCTTAAACCCTTTGCCTGAGTTTATTGAAAATGATGACCTAGAGACATTGAAAAAAGCAATTTCTGAAGTGATGGGTCAGTGGGAGCGGGGCGAGAATATAGCTGTTGCAGAGACTGCAAAAGGAAAAAATGAAAACGCTTTGGAATCAACAGTTATTTCTACCCCGCTAAATTAAATTATTTTTAGGTTAGTATATTAAGTTGATTAAGGATGAGAATCATTGGCAGTTAGCCGCTTAAAAAATAAAGCTAAATATGTACGGTTTACATAGAAAGCCATGGGTATGCTGATTGAAGGATTAGTCAGTACCCATGAGAGCTTCGGTTAAGCCTATAGATCCTAGTAGTAGGGTTGTTACTATCAAGCAATTCAGCCTTTATAAAATAATATATGGCAGGGGAGTTATGAATGAGATTAATTAGTAGGTTTAATTAAAACTTCAGTAATTGCTTAAAATAGGGTTTAAACAACGTTTGGGTAAAGAGCGATATGCGTGCATACATATCGAATTTATTTCTAAAATTAAAGCGCTGGTCCAGCGTTATTGAAAGTGAGTACCGATGTTTTTTGTAAGAAAGCAACAAGTCGTTATAAGTTTGTTTGTACTAGTGGCAACTTTTTCTAGCTTAAGTTTTGGGGAGAATGTGGCGAATCTTGAGTTGGAGCCTGTTCGTGCTCAGCTTGTGTCACGCCATAATACTATTCTTTCCAGCGAACTTTCTGGAAGGGTGGAGAAATTTCCAAATCGAGAAGGGGAGTCCTTTAACAAAGGTGATATGTTATTTGGCATCGACTGCACTCTTCATCGTGCTCGATTAGCAAAAGCACAAGCCCAGCTTGCGGAGTTTCGCAAGATAAATGAGGTTAACAGTAATCTAGACCGGCTAGGCTCGATCAGCACTCTTGAAATTGAGGTGTCGGCAGCTCGATTAGGGGCAGCTAGTGCAGAGCTGAAAATAATGAAAGCCATGGCTGAACGCTGTGTAATTCGTGCACCGTTCTCTGGCAAAGTCGTAGAAAGCTTCGCGGTGAATCATCAGTATGTTGCAGAAGGGCAGCAAATGCTGGAAATCATTGACGATGGAGCTCTTGAGGTTGAAACACTCGTGCCATCTATTTGGCTTTCCTGGTTGAAGAAAAACCATGAGTTTTATGTTGCAATTGATGAGAGCGGACAGCGTTTATCCGCTAATGTATCCCGAATTTCTCCAATGATTGACCCACTCAGCAGGACTGTGAAAATATTTGGCAGCATAGACCTCTCCCATAAAAATTTGGTGCCAGGTATGAGTGGAGTCGCTATTTTTGCAAAACAATGAATCAAAAAAAATGAAGACTGACTCTGTTGATACTCTTGGGAAAAATACATCTACGAGTGCTCCTGATGGGGGGGTTCGTCGTATTGCACAACTTGTTGAGCTGGAAAAAAGGGCTCGACATGCGACGAATGAGGCCGAAATAGGATTTATTATTAGCAATGAAACTCATAGCTTAGTTCCTTATAGGCAAGCGGTGCTATGGAAGCAGGGCTATCAAGGGAAGGGTAAAATAGTCTCCGTTTCTGGATTGGTGTCCCCTGATTACAGTGCCCCATTTATCGTTTGGATGAGTAAGGTATTTGAATACCTTAAAGAGGCAGACCGCGAAAAAATTGAACCGGTTAGCCGTGATGACCTGCCCATAGCTTTACAGCAAGAATGGACTTCTTGGTTTCCTTCTTATGGTCTTGTTGTCCCACTTGCTTCTCCTCGGGGACAGCTTGTTGGGCTGCTTTTGTTAGTTCGTGATACTCTCTGGACTGATTCCGAATGTACCTTGCTCTCGATGTTGTCTGATGCCTATGGGCATGCTTGGCAAGCGTTAGCTATTAAGCCAACGCTATTTACTAAGTTAGTCGTCAGTCGCAATAAAACGGCAATAATAGTAAGTGTTTTGTTGATTGCACTCTGTTTTATTCCCGTCCGACAATCGGCAATAGCACCTGCCGAAGTTATTGCGCGCAACCCCCATATCGTCCGAAGTGGCGTAGAAGGAGTAATTAAAGAATTTCAAGTACAGCCCAATCAAGCAGTAAAAAAAGGTGAGCCATTATTGTTGCTTGATGATGCTCGCATTGCGAATCAGCTAGAAATTGCTAAGAAGGCAATGGATACGGCTGAATCTGAATATCGTCAGGCGTCTCAACAAGCTCTATTCGATAGCAAAAGCAAATTAAGGCTGGTGTCACTGCGAGGTCAAGTTGATCAGCATTCAGCAGAGGTCGAGTATTATAAAACCTTGAAGGAGCGCATTGTTATTCGTGCTCCACGGGACGGAATCGTCATTTTTGATAGTGTTAATGATTGGATTGGCCGCCCAGTGGCTCTTGGCGAGCGAATAATGATGGTGGCAGACCCTGTAGATGTTGAGCTGGAGATACAACTTCCTGTTGCGGACGCAATTTATTTGCAAGAGGGCAATGAGGTAAGGCTGTTCTTAAATGTATCAGCGCACAAATCTGCTTTGGCTAATTTACGTTTTTTAAGTTACCAGGCTGCAACTAATCCGGCTGGGGTGTTTGCTTACAGACTCGTTGCGAATTTCTCCGACTCGGATAACTTGCCTAGAATCGGTCTCAAGGGTTCGGCTAAGCTCTATGGAGAGCCGACAACTTTTGCCGCTTATTTATTACGCAGACCTTATTTTGCTGTGCGCCAATACTTGGGTTTATGAACGAAGAAATTTTCCTGCCCCCGCTACGTGAAGAGCTATCTCTTTTTCAAGGTGCTAGTGCGGCCGATGGCTCTCCTACTTGGGTGATACATGATCTTGCAGCCAACCGGTTTTTCACTATCGGCTGGTTTGAGTTTGAGGTGCTTAGCAATTGGAATAGAGGCTCAGCGGAGGCGATAGCCACTCATCTAGCGGCTCATACGACTCTTACTGTAAATGTTGAAGAGGTCGAAGAAGTAGGTAAATTTTTATCTGCTCATAATTTAATTCAACTAACGGGCAAGCTGGGGACAGAGCGGTTGATGCAACAGTATCAAGCGCGACAGGTTGGCAAGTTCAAATGGTTACTTAAAAATTATCTTTTCGTTCGTGTTCCTCTAATACGCCCAGATTATTTTCTTGGCGCATCGCTAAAATATGTTCGTTGGCTATGGTCGCCGATTTTTATAATTTTTATTTGTTTGAGTGCAGCTATCGGTTTAATGCTACTGCAAGGGCAGTGGGAAACTTTTCTCTCCTCCTTTTCATATATGTTCACTATTGAGGGGATGCTCATAGTTGGTATATCGCTGGCAGGGGTTAAGGTGCTACATGAATTTGGGCACGCTTATGCGCTTAAAAATTATGGCTGTCGGGTGCCCAGTATGGGGGTCGCCTTTTTGGTGTTATGGCCGGTATTGTATACAGATGCCAGTGATTCTTGGCGTTTAGTTTCACGCCGGCAGCGGCTACTAATAGGGGCTGCGGGGATAATCGTTGAGCTATCGTTGGCGGCTATAGCTACAATGATTTGGTCGTTCTTAGCGGATGGCCCGATTCGCAGCGCGGTATTTCTTATCGCATCTACCACATGGATCGCTACACTGTTTATTAACCTTAATCCTTTTATGCGATTTGATGGTTATTATCTGCTGTCTGACTGGCTGGAAATTCCGAACCTACAAAACAGAGCGTTTGCATTGGGGCGCTGGCATTTGCGTGAATGGTTGTTTGGTTTTGGTGATGACGCGCCTGAATTTTTTTCTGAACTTAGAAAACGACTTCTTATTTACTATGCGTATGCAACATGGGTGTATCGTTTCTTCTTGTTTCTTGGTATTGCACTGTTAGTTTATTTTTTATTTTTTAAAGCACTTGGTGTTTTTTTGATGTTGGTAGAGTTGTGCTGGTTTATTTTTATGCCGGCATTTAACGAGATTAAACAATGGTGGATACGCAAAAGTGATATGAGATTTAATAAAAAAATGTTACGCACGCTACTTCTTACATTGTTGTTTTTAACTGGTTTATTCTACCCTTGGGATACATCCGTATCGCTTCCTGCTGTCTGGAGAGCGGAGCAACAGGTACAAATTTTTTCTCTGCAGGCTGGTCAAATTAGTGAACTGTCTTCAAAGCAAGGTGATTCCGTTAAAGCCGGTCAATTATTGATCAAACAATCCTCGCCGGATTTAGAATATGCAATAACCCAGGGTCAGCATCGTATTGATGATATTAATCATCAGATTGCATTGCGAGGCATTAGTCCTGAACTACAAAAACGTGCTCAGGTATTGTGGCGCGAGCTCGAGGCAGAGCGTGCCGCGCAAAGGGCGCGCCTACAGGAACAGCAGCAACTGATTATACGCAGTAGTATTGCAGGTGTGTTGGTTGAAATGATGGAGCCATTGGAGCTAAATGACTGGCTTCCAGCTGATACCTATTTAGCCGCGGTTGTAGGTCCGAGTTCTACTTTGTTGGAAGCCTATGTCTACGAGCAAGATTTAGAAGAGATAGCGCTAGAGGCTACAGGCTGGTTTTATCCGAATGATACGTTACTCGCTCCAATCAAAGTGAGTGTTGTGGAAATTGATTCGGCCAGTACGCGAACCCTTGTGGAGCCATACCTCGCATCTACGCAACGTGGCGAGATTGCCACACGACAATCTCAAGATGGAGAATTGACTCCAGAAACGCCTATCTATCGGGTGCTGGCTCGCCCAATTCAAGTGGTTAATGCGCCTGAACAGGTGATGACAGGAAGGATACGGCTTGAAGGAGAAAGCCGCAGTATTTTCGAGCGATTGCTGCTAAAAGTAACGGCTGTATTGATTTATGAAAGCGGAGTTTAAGGAGGAAGGGGTTGCTACTCAAAGTTGCTCTTACTCCGTGCTTTTATATCGTCTAATCTCACAAATTTAAGAGCCGAATGATAGCCAAGAAAACATAGCCAAAGCCAATAAACGCCTAGTGCTAGAAAACGATGGCTAAGTATGGCTGGGGAATGAAGCTGATAATGTGTTAACACTGCGGAGTGGACTGATGGTCGAGGTTGTCAACATAGCTAACGCCCTGTCTTCACATAAACATTCGGGTGTGACGGCCGGGCCAGACTCTACCGGCACACCAATAACTCCGCCAGCGATGCCGGTGCTATCAGTAATACAGAAGGATTAAAAACAGCTCTGGATACGGTAAAGAATAAAATAACGATTGACTGAAAAACAAAATTCATACCCCTTTAAGCCCTTAAAATCACTCCTCCCAACGCCTGCGCGTTTTGGCCTTTTTTTAACCAAGGAAATGAGGTTTTGCCATCTTTACCCAGCTGGCGCGGGGTGCATAGGGTGTCTGGTTTTCACCTAGTGAAACGATTTGTCGGGTATAGAAAATTGGTTGCATAGCTAAAAATGGCTATAGCCTAGAAAACACGAGCTTTTCAGGATGGTGCCCTCACAAATGAAGGTACCAAAACAATCAGCGGCAGAAATAACAAATATGGACGATTTGTGGACGATCTTGATTTTTTATCAGATACAAAAAGGCCGCAATTGCTTGCAGCCCTTTAAAATCAAGTGGTACCGGTGGGCGGATCTGGTACTAAGGATGCGATACAAGCCATCTCAGGGGCTTACAGAGTAAATTTAGTATGAAGGTCTGACACTTGGCTCTGACACCTGAGGTGAAAGAGCGTGAAAACCAGAGTACCTAATACTTATATCGATAAGCATGGAACCTACTATGTTCGTTATGTTTTTCCGATTACTATACAAGCCAATTTGCCTGAGCTTGGTCGGGACATTCGGCGCTCTCTAAAAACAAAATCACCTCGGAAAGCTAGAACAAGGAGTCGGCGATTTTTATCGACCTGGGAGTCGATAATCGCTTGTTTGGTCATGACTAAATTCAGAGATAAAGGCTACTATATCGGCCTGATCACAGGCGTAGACCCGTTTGGGAACCCGTATAAGATTAAGCATGATACCGCTGAAGAAGAGCAACGAACATTGATGCTGAAGCAGCAGGAGTGGCAGCTCCGAATGTCAGCAGAGGCTCTGAAATTACAATTTCCTGATAATCCAGGGCAGCAGGCAGCGATAGACTGCGATCTTCTTTTAGCTAATCAAGAAAGGCAGAAAAATGAAGGGCATTCAACAGCTACGGTCGTGGATGCTTTTATTCGGGATTCCGTAGGACGTATGGAAAAACAATCTCTTGAGGGGTTGCGTACAGGGTTGAACCTATTGATTCACTTTGCTGGAGATAAACCGTTTAACCGCCTCACAAAAGATGATCTGGTCCGTTTTAAAAACCTATTACCAAGTGTGCCTGCCCATTTTCATTCAAACAAAACCTTGGCAAATATGCCTTTCGAAGAAGCAATTGCAGTGTCGCAAAAACAGGAGCATAGCCTGCAAGCTGCCAGGACTGTAGAGAAAAAAGCGGATGCTGCGCGCCAGCTATTCAAGTGGGCGTATCATTCGTCGTCATTCATTGATTCCGACTACTCCGGCATCTTTGATCAGAGGTTTATCAATAAGAAAAATAACGCTAAAAAAAGGGGCTATATAGCCTTTACTGATGAACACCTGCAGAATCTGGTTAACTGTTATCTCTACAAAGGAAAGCTACCCACTACGCTGAGGAAAGTAGAGCCCCATAAATTTTGGGTGCCAATGATTGCTCTATTCACTGGGGCTCGGTTGGAAGAAATTTGTCAGTTATATATTCAAGATGTTGTGTGTATTGATGAAATGTGGCAATTCAGGATTACTCACGAGGACTCCAAGGGAGAAGGAAAGAAAGTAAGGATTAAAACAAAGTCGTCGGAAAGAAGTGTACCAATACATTCACAGTTACTATCGATGGGGTTTATTGATTACCTTGAGGAAATAAGTGACACAGGGGCTCAAAGGCTATTCCCTGAACTTTCTAATAGTAATCAGAAGCAAAAATATAGTTTCTCTGTAACAAAGTGGTTCGGAGATACTTTGAGTAAGCAGATTGGCTACGAAAAAAATAGTCGTTACTGCTTTCATAGTTTTCGAAAGACTGTAATTCAAAATCTTCAGCAACTTACGGACATTCCTAGAGAAGTTCGTAAGGCCATTGTTGGCCACTCTAAAGGTGGGGGTGATACGCACGAGGATTATGAAAGGGCTTATGACGCATGTGTCTTAGACCCTTACCTTAGTAGACTTACCTACCCGCACCTGGATTTAGAAGGGATTGAGTGGGTTTGTTTTAAAAATAGAAGGCGTGAATGGCTTATTGCGAAAAAGTGATTTTTTTAACGCCTCAGCTCTACTATAAGTTGTTTAAAATTACATGCTAAACTGGCGCTCGATGAGCGAGTTATGATGTGAAACAGGGTTGTTTCGCAGGGGCTCCTAACTACAGTAATTTTCGGTGGCACAATGAAATTAGATTGGATTGAGTATGCCCAGCACCAAGGGGAAGACAGTGAATGGATTATGAAGGATATTCACTTACAGAATGTAAACCTCTTTGTTGGGCCAAATGCTACAGGTAAGTCTAGAACGCTCCACTCTATACAAGGTCTCGCTACCATACTGAGTCAGCCCGGCCCTCTTAAATTCAGGAAGGGGCGTTACAGTGCCCATTTTACTTCGGAAGAAACCCAATATCAGTATTCAATTGAATTTGATGACTCACAAGTTATAGAAGAAGAACTAACAGTAGATGGACAAGTAAAATTAAAAAGGACTAAAGATGGGGACGGAGAATTATATTATGAGGGTGCACGCCAAAACTTGAAGCTTGGCATAGAGCCTAATCTAGTCGCAGTCAATTCGAAGCGTGACAGAGAGCAGCATCCTTTCTTGGAAGAAATGTGTGCTTGGGGGCAACAAGCTGCTTTGTATCACTTTGGATCCGATATGGGGCGAAACTCATTTAGTGCTTCGAAACAGCTAGAGCTAGAAAAGGTAGGTTTTGGGGATGAAAACCGAGTAATAGATTACTTTTTGTTAGGGGAGGCCGCTTCTGATAAGTTTAATAGTTGCGTACTTGCTGATATGAACGCCGTTGGGTATGAGCTCGAGCGTATTACTGTTCTTCAAGGCGATCTCCCAGATATGCCTCCCTTACAAGGTCCGGATGGTACGCCCTTGAAAGCCCTGGTGATTAAGGAAAAAGGTGTTAAGGCATTAATTACTCAACATAATATTTCACAGGGGATGTTTCGAGCGTTATCGATACTGATACATGCGAACTATATTCTCAGCTCTCATTCCCCTTCAATGGTGTTGATCGATGATATTGGTGAAGGCATGGATCATCGTCGATCAAAGTTGCTCATTAAGCTGCTTGTTGAAAAGTTTGCTGACAGCGCTTGTCAGTTGATTATGTCAACTAACGACCAATTTGTTATGGATGCGATTGATCTTAAATATTGGAATGTCATTGTAAGGAAGGGGTCAACTTGTCGAGTAATAAACGAGGTTAATACACCTGAACGATTTAAAGAGTTTAGGTTTATGGGACTTTCAAATTTTGAATTTTTTGCAATGGACTTTTTTTTAGAAGAATAAGGTTATGTATGGCAATAAGGAAGTTGGCAGTATTTGTTGAAGGGCAAACCGAGCAAATTTTTGTTGCAAAACTGGTAGGGGAAATCGCTAGTCAGAATAAATTAGTAGTTATTAGTCAAAAATTTTCAGGGCCTCGCCACAGACGTATTCCTGTAACAATTAGCTCTCAGGCACCAGATACTAATACTGATTACATGGTGGCGATATTTGATTGCTGTGGTGACTCAATGGTGTTGTCTGATATGTTAAGGCAGGTTAGCTCATTGGAGTCTAACGGTTATGGCATGGTGTTAGGGTTACGTGATATTTACCCTGAAAGCTTGGCCAATATTCCAGCTATGAGGCAGGCAATCTCGAGAGCGCTTAGTGTTGGTTCGAGGGATTTAACTATTCCAATTAATCTTCATTTAGCCCAAATGGAAATGGAGGCTTGGTTCATCGCAGAGCATAGTCATTTCAATCGAACTCTCCCGCCAATTTCTCCAGCCTTGATACAAAGGCGCCTCGGTTATGATGTAGAAAGTATCGACTATGAGTTGATACCACACCCAGCAGATGAGCTTAAGCAAATTAGGCAATTGGTGGGGCTCGGGTACAATAAAAACCGGAGAGTGGTCGATTCTATAGTTGAAAGTTTAAATTACGATGAGCTTTTCCTAAACACTAGGGGGGCGGTTCCTTGTTTGGATGGCTTTTTGAATGACCTAGATAATTTCTTTCACTAGCGGCAGATACAAATAAGTTGATTCTTATTTGTATCTGCCGGAGCTTAAGTCTGTTTAACACTGCCCGTATCTTCACTCAACAATCTTCAGATATTCAAACGCTTAATTAGTCGGCAAACCTGCGTAGATTGATATTTAGCCCCAGATGGTGTGCGGAACCCTCCTTTATTTAAAGCAAAAGCAATTTTTCGGGAAGGCATGCCTACTTTACGCATTGGGGTGATAATGTCGCGCATCTTTTCAGCAAGAGCCTGAGCCTTGTCAGACTTTGCTTTGTTTCTGGCTGCAGTCTTGTCTCTCAAACCTCCTAGAGTCACGCCTCGCTCTTTGGCTGAGGCTAGAGCTGCCTTTGTTCTTTGGCTGATAAATTCTCGCTCCTGTTCAGCCAGAGCGGCAAATAAATGCAATTGAAAATTGTCAGCGTGTGGCATACATGCAACTTTGAGGTCGACACGTTTTATGAGTCCGGCGATGGTCTCCACGTCACGACTAATACGATCTAGCTTAGCTACCAGCAGCCGAGCTTTTTCTTTGCGAGCAAGGGCGACGGCTTTTTCAAACTCTGGGCGATCAACACCCGCTTTACCACTCTCCACATCGGTGAACTCGCCAATGATTTCATAACCACCCTCCGCATAGTGGTTAAAGTACAAGTTCAAATCCCGTTCCTGGGCTTCAAGGCCTAATCCGCTGTCCCCTTGTTTTTTTGTGCTTACTCGACGGTAAGTGACGTATTTCATGGCTCTTAACTCTTTCTGGTGTAGGTGTAACAAATAACAACGTTCGTTGTGAGTGTTACGCTCAGTTTAGCTCACACTTGTTTGTGATTCAACGTCACGGTTGATAGAATGATCTAAAAGATCACTTTAGGAGAATTGCCAATGAATGCGATGAGTGCAGCGGAACGAGCCAGGCGTTATAGAGAGCGTAAAAAAGAGCAAGGTGTTTCTCAGGGAGAGGCAACACGTTTAGGGCCGCAAGCAGCGGAAATTGTTAACGGCCTGTCTCGAATCTCCGGAGAGTCTAAGGCCGAAATAGTAAGGCTCTTAGTATTAAGAGGAGTTATGGAGATGCTTGGGGATGATTTTGATGGCATTTCTAGAGTCTTGTCTGTAGTGGCAACAGAAAGTGAGTCAGACACCAAAGGGGATTTAGAGGTTAAGAAATGGACGGCAGCTATGGTTAAAAATGGTATCGCACGAACAAAAGACTACATCGAGACTGTTAACAAACTTAATCGGGAGGATTAGGCATGCCCGGTAAACACGCCACACTTTCACAGATCAAGCAGATTATTGCCTTACGCGAGATCGGCGCTACTCGCGCCGTCATTGCTTCAGAGATCGGAGTATCAATCAGTACGGTATCTCGCATCTGCAAACGCTTCGGTAGTTGTAAGGGGCGTTTACAATCCAAGCTCTTGGAAGACAGCCAACAACAGTTGATTAATCGTATGAATAACGACGAGACGTTACATGTAGAAGCCATGAAGCTACTGGCTGATGATTTGGCTGCAAGTCGTATTATTCGTGAGAAGATCGCAGAAGCAGCATTAAAGCTAGACCTCTCTGACCCTGACATGGTGGCAGCATCCCTGCGAGCGTTGAACTCTGCATCAAGCGCGCTAGCAACCGTACAAAAGATAGGGAGAGTAGCGACCGGCGCTGACAAGCTCTCAGAAGCCCTAGAAGAGCTTCCAGAGCTAACAATTAGTGTGATGACAGCTGAAGATATTGAAGCTGAGAGGACTAAGCAGAGAGCGCAGGTGGAAGGTAGAAGTGAGTGGCTTATGACTCAATCATGACCTGCTTTATCTGTGAAACCCTTAGATATATTTCGTGTAATTAGACCCTGATCGGCTCATTGCCTACTAGGAAATTTCAAAATCACGATGCTTATAGAAATGTCCGGTATGAATCGGGCGAATAAAGATAATAAATGGACTAAGTTCAGCATGGAACCGATAAAGCTCTCCTTCTCAGAAGAGGCATATATTAGGCGAAAGCCATTTGAGGAAACCTACAAAACGCCATCACCAAAAGGTCATCGTAGCATTGCTAAAAATCGCTCAATCGTAGACATACTGGCCTCTGTAGAGAAGCTAATAATTCCCGGCGCCAAATCGACTTTAGTAATAAGTACGCTAGCTAATAACTTTATTGATAAAGGCGTTACAACATTGCCTGATTGGCGAAGATTGACGGATAAAACCAAAGCAGTTCTTTACCATATTGCATTGAGCTCTCTAGCTGTAGGTAGTGTAGACCTGAAGGTTGTTCCCTTTACATTAAACCTAACAAACGACGTTATTAATCGAGCACGGTTAGACGATAAAAATTTTGCGAGCTGGCTTCGTGACCGAATACAACAAAACCTTAAAAGAGCAACGGGTAGGCCTGTGCAGTTTTTTTATCAGATCGAAATTGATGTAAAAGGTAATAGGGGGCGCCCTCATGTGCATGGAGAACTTCTTCTGACGCAGGATGAGGCTTCAAAGCCAAATATTATGAACCCGGTTAGACAAGCGTTACACAGGATTAACAATTATAGTCGTCAGCCAAGCTTCAAGAACTGGGCGTTGAAGTTTGATCTAAACCGCTGTGATTCAGGTTGGGTACGCTATACCACAAAACATCTAAATATAAGCAAACTGTTTTTGGGGGGGCAGTTATTAACCTGTACCGATAAGTGCTCTAGTATGGCTAGAGTATTATGGGAGGAGCTTAGAGCGGCGATTGAACATTAGAAAAAGTTATTGCTATCACAAGGTGTCTTTACGCCAGCACGGGTAATAACTGGATGATAGTGCTGTAGAGTTGATATGACTTTAACAGCGTATTTGAGCTTGATCTAACTTAATAGCTTTTATATGTAGTTCGCTCCGTACCTTGAACGTTGTATCTTTGAAATGCATTTATGGAAACTATTTATACTTTAGAAGCTAGAGGTCACTGTAAGCTTGAGGTTATGGCTGATTACTTCAATCTGGATCATAGCGCTATTTATCGAGAAATAAATGGCATGTTTCAGGAGCTAATCAGTATCCTGAAGTGCAAGTCGATAAACTATCAAGAGCTACGAGCCTGCCTTACGCCTTCAATTGAAAAGAAAGAAATTATCTTAGTATTTGATTCTCTTCAGATAGATAGCTCTTGGTATGGAGGGGAGGTCTTTAGAAAAATATTGCCTCTACTTGATCGCCGTACAAGTCACAGCTTTTTGTGTGGGGATTATATTGATCAGGGTTTAGACCAAGATAGGTTGCGTTACGAGTTGGTTTCTAGTGTTGAACTAAGAAACTCAAGTGAGTACCGGCATAGCAGCCAGTACTTTCTTGTCTACATTAATAACGTTTCAGACAATTTACTAAGGCAAATAGACAAAGGGCTAAAGGAGTATTCTCCCTATACAGGATATGTAGATGTAACGTTTTCATGCTTTATGAAAACGTATGCGTCAACAAGTCTTGTAAACACGTTCGTTAAGCATAAAGGCACAGTAATATGTGGCCATGAAGATGACAGGGATAATTCTGATAATGTAAATATGCCTGGGTATGCGTTTGAAGAAAACGATTATAAATGCCTTAGCCTTCAAGATTCATTAGTCGGAATATTTCTGTCCTACAAAATTGAGCGTCCGGTATATGATGGTTTCAAACGAGATGCTGACTTTGCAATAAATTCAATAACTAGTAACGTTTTAGCTATTGATGATTTTGATGTGGAAATAGACGAACTTAAGCTCAAGTATTTAAAAGAGAATAAAACCGGGAGAATGAAAAAGTCGGAGCTTATCGGTTTTGAGCGAGAAGAGCTGGAAGCTTTAATACGGAAGAAAGTGAGTGATAATTATCTATATAACATGACTCACCTAGAAGAACATGGAACAACTAAGTTTAATATTCTTGTTGAGAGACAAGTCGGCAATGGACGGCTTGTTAGACTTATGGTTGCGTTAGAGTATATGCCTAATGATCGTAAGCTTAGGCTTATAACTATGGTCTGATGACATAACAAAGCGCTGTTGTTGGATTGATTTTCAGCTGCGCTTCAAACCAGCTGCAAACCGTGGCGTTATTCCTCCAGGTAGGCCGAGTAATGGAAACTAGACCGAATAAATCAGAAGAATTATTTTTAGGCCTAGGGTACAACCGTTTTTATGATTTGTTCGATGAAATTATGGCGGAGGGGTTCTGGAAGCGAGAGGGCTGGTATAGGTTTAGCAAGGTATCAAATATCTTTGCGGTTTATTCAGAGCTTTTAACTTACGAACCTTTTAGGTATGTACTTGAAGAGTTGAAGAAAAGCAGACCTCCTATGGAGTCTGAAATAGGCGGACCAGTGTGAATAGCCCCCATAAACCTAGACCACTCCGCTATTCAATTTGTAACGGTCTTCGTACTGCTGGGGTGACAGCAAACCATTAGTACCATGCTTGCGTATCGAGTTGTAAAACAATTCGATGTA
>Ga0105356_10004246_pt1 | contig 13857 bp, 12 predicted proteins | sample GOMGulsemesocosm_3_FD_83502 | JGI IMG/M metagenome (GOLD analysis project Ga0105356, IMG submission 83502) | Methane-oxidizing microbial communities from mesocosms in the Gulf of Mexico - GOM9D Gulf of Mexico | ecosystem: Environmental > Aquatic > Marine > Cold seeps | place: Gulf of Mexico...
AATCGAAATGGCGATGAACGAAGGCAAGCCTGAAGAAATCGCTGAGAAGATGGTTACAGGCCGCATGAAGAAGTTTACTGGTGAAGTTTCTTTAACTGGTCAAGCTTTCATCATGGAACCTAAAAAATCTGTTGGTGAAGTATTAAAAGAGAAAGGCATCACTGTTTCTTCATTCATTCGCTTAGAAGTAGGTGAAGGTATTGAGAAGAAAGAAGAAGATTTTGCTGCTGAAGTTGAAGCACAAATCGCTGCTGCTAAAGCATAATTTACTGATAAAGTAGATTAAATGCTGAAAACGTCTACCTAGGTAGGCGTTTTTTTATGCCTGCTATTTAATATTTTGATTATTTATTGATAATTAAATAGAGTTTTTTCAGTTAACTCTTTCGTGTGTGCCTTAAACGTATTAAAATAGCCGCGGTCATTTGACCTCGGCTTTTTTGTGCTTATACCAAACGGGCTAATTAATTGCTCTACTTAGATCTACATTAGCGAGCTTAGAACAAACAAAATTTGTTAAATATAGTTATTCTATATTTCATTAATTTTGCGATGTTATCAGTTTGCTAATGAGTTCCAGAAGGGCGAGTTTAAAAGGCTTATATGCGTCGTTATTGATTTTGACAAGGGAACAACCATTCTCTGCAATCAATGCCTAGCCTCTAAGCGTTTAAATTATCGCTAAGTGATCAATTAATTAGTTCGATTGGTATTAAATTTTATTACTCTAACCGCAACAGGAATCTTTCCTTATGACAACCAATCCAAAACCTGCTTATCGAAGAATTTTATTAAAACTCAGTGGTGAAGCGCTGATGGGGGATGAGGGTTTCGGTATAGATCCAAAAGTACTTGACCGTATGGCTCAAGAGATAAAAGAGCTAGTGGAAATGGGTATCCAAGTAGGACTTGTTATTGGCGGCGGTAACTTGTTCCGTGGCGCGGGTCTAGCAGAAGCGGGTATGAACCGAGTTGTAGGTGACCAAATGGGTATGCTTGCAACTGTAATGAATGGTTTGGCTATGCGTGATGCTCTTCACCGTGCTTTTGTTAATACACGTTTGATGTCTGCTATTGATTTAGCGGGTGTCTGTGAACGTTATAACTGGGCTAATGCTATCAGTTTATTAAAGTCTGGCCGAGTGGTTATCTTTTCTGCAGGAACGGGCAATCCTTTTTTCACAACAGATTCTGCTGCTTGTTTACGTGGTATAGAAATCGAAGCAGATGCAGTGTTAAAAGCAACTAAAGTTGATGGTATTTACTCTGAAGATCCAGTGAAAAACCCAAATGCCGAACTTTATAGCGAGTTAAGCTACGACGAAGTTCTTGATAAAGAATTAAAAGTAATGGACTTAGCTGCCTTTACTTTAGCACGAGATCACAATATGCCAATTCGTGTATTTAACATGAATAAGGCTGGTGCACTTAAATCTGTCATCATGGGTGATAGTGAAGGTACAGTGATTACACACAAATAATGTTTTGAGTCTAGAATCAAAACTAAGTGTTAGTAAGTCCGCATGAAGATGTTGTTGGCTTAAGTTAACTTGATAATATTTAGGAAATTAACGTGATAGATGAAATTATTGAAGATGCTCAAGAACGTATGGGCAAAAGTATTGAAGCACTGAAAACTAGCTTGAATAAAGTAAGAACAGGGCGTGCTCATGCCTCTTTATTAGATAATATTGTTGTTGAATATTACGGTATGGATACTCCGTTAAATCAAGTAGGAAATATCTCAGTTCCTGATGCGCGTAACCTTTCAATTACCGTTTTTGATAAAGGTATGATTGGTGCTGTTGAAAAAGCTATTTTAAAATCTGATTTAGGTTTAAACCCACAATCAAATGGCACTTTAATACGCATTCCATTACCACCACTTACTGAAGAACGACGTAAAGACCTAGTAAAGGTAGTTCGCGGTGAAGCTGAAGGTGGCAAAGTTGCGATTCGTAATATCCGTCGTGATGCAAACTCTGATTTTAAAAGTCTTCTTAAAGAAAAAGAAATTAGTGAAGATGAACATCACCAAGCTGAAGATTCAATTCAAAAAATCACTGATACTTTCGTTAAGCAAGTAGATGAAGTATTAGTGAAGAAAGAAGCTGAATTAATGGAAATATAAGTTAATCTATTAAAAGAACGCCATGTTGCTGATAAAGTAACTGGCGTTTTTCTTTAATAGCGAATGATAAGTTAACGCTTGCTCAAGTAGAGCTCGTTTAACGAAGAAGTGACTTAAATAATTAATGGAAAATTGTTAAGTGAGTAATTGTTAAGTGGATAGTACCGAAGTTTTAGCACAGAGCGCTGAAAATAAAAATATTCCTCAACATGTTGCTATCATCATGGATGGTAATGGACGTTGGGCACAGCAACAAGGCAAAGGCCGTGTTGCAGGACATCGAGCTGGTGTCGAATCTGTACGAGCCGTTGTTGCTAGCGCACGTAAGTCAAATGTTAAGGCATTGACATTATTTGCATTTAGTAGTGAAAATTGGCAGCGTCCTGCGAAAGAAGTTAGTGTACTAATGGATTTGTTCATGTATGTGTTAACTAAAGAAGTTAAGCGCTTGCATAAACACAATATTCGCTTTCAAGTGATAGGTGACTTGAGCCGCTTTTCTGAAAAGCTACAGAAGAACATTGCTAAGTCAGAAAAACTTACCGCAGAAAATACCGGTTTAGTTTTGTCGGTAGCGGCAAACTATGGTGGTCGTTGGGATATTGTTAATGCGGCCAAAAAACTTGCAAGTGATGTTGAGCAAGGCACAATCAAGCTTGATGATATCACTGAGGAATCCCTAGATTCACACACCTGCTTAGCTGATCTACCTACGTTAGATTTATTGATACGAACCGGTGGCGACTTTCGAATTAGTAATTTCTTGTTGTGGCAAGCAGCGTACGCGGAGCTTTATTTTACCGACATATTATGGCCTGATTTTAATGAAGCACAATTTGAGCAAGCTATTAATTGCTTTGATCAACGTGAACGCCGTTTTGGCAAAACAGGCGAGCAAGCAAGAAACGAAGAAACATAAATAATAAAAGTAAGCCTGGCAGTATTAGCTTAGAGCTTACAAGACTCTGAAAAGTCTATTACAACTATCGACTAAAAATAAAAGGGTAGCCCTTGTTAAAACAACGAATTATAACGGCGTTAATATTAGCACCAGCAGTTATTGCAGCTATTTTCTATTTGCCAATATCTTACTTTGCCGGTCTTTTAATGGCAATTATTGCCATTGGTGCTTGGGAATGGGCTCGCTTCATGGGCATCACGAATACAATACAGCGCTTAGTTTATGTCGGCAGTACCAGTGCTCTGATCGCTTTGATATGGGCGTTTTTACCGATAGAGCAAACTTGGTTGGTGATAACAGGTCTGCAAGTCGAAATTTCCTCATTGCTCTGGTTAGGTGTCCTTTGGTGGTTTATCGCCGCCTTCTTTATGTTTTCTTATCCTAAGTTCAGTGCTTCTTGGGCAAAAAATAAATTCATCATTGCAGTATTTGGTTGGTTAACCCTAGTGCCAACTTGGCTAGCTTTTATGGTTTTAAGAACAAACGATTATGTACTTGACGAGTTTCAAGGCGCACAACTGGTGATGTATTTATTTATGCTAGTTTGGAGCGCAGATGTCGGAGCATATTTTGTTGGCAAGTCTATGGGTAAACGAAAACTCATGCCTAATGTTAGCCCAGGAAAAACCATTGAAGGTTTCCTTGGTGGTGTTGTATGTGCAGCTATATTAACTACTATTGTCGGCTTCTCATTAGACTGGTCTAGTGAAGAGTTTATTACCGCATTACTTGTAACTGCATTAATCACCACAGTATCTGTTCTTGGCGACCTTACTGAAAGTATGTTTAAACGCCAGGCTGGAGTTAAGGACAGTGGTACTATTTTACCCGGTCATGGTGGCATTTTAGACCGAATAGATAGTTTAACAGCTACGGCACCTGTTTTTGCCCTTTGTTACGTATTACTTGCTTAAGAAGTATTTTTTAGCTGGCGAGAAAGCTAGTGTTATGAATAATTAATTGAGGAAAATACGTGTCTAAACGTCAGCTATGTATTTTAGGTTCTACCGGCTCTATCGGTTGCAGTACCCTTGATGTGGTACGTCTTCATCCAGATAAATTCCAAGTAGTAAGTTTGGCAGCAAACGCTAGTGTTGATGTTATTTTTGAGCAGTGCCTTGAATTTAAGCCTAAACAAGTAGTATTGGTATCAATCGACCATGCCAATCAATTGGCTCAAAAACTAAGTGATGCCAAGCTTAATGAAATTTCGGTGTTGTCAGGTACACAAGCCTTAATTGATATTGCCCAATGTGAAACTGTCGACACTGTCATGGCCGCTATTGTTGGCGCTTCAGGCTTGTTACCAACACTCGCTGCAGTTAATGCAGGAAAGCGAGTCTTGTTAGCAAATAAAGAAGCCTTGGTGACCTCTGGCGCTATCTTTATGGCAGCAGTTAAGGCCTCAGGTGCAGAGCTGTTACCAATCGATAGTGAACATAATGCTATTTTTCAATGTTTACCGTCCCAGCAACAAGATGTTATCGGTGAATGTCAACTGCTCGAAAATGGTATCAGTAAAATATTATTAACCGGCTCAGGTGGTCCTTTTAGAACCTGGACTGTTGAATCCTTAGAAGATGTAACACCCGCACAAGCATGTGCACACCCTAATTGGGCTATGGGTCGAAAAATATCAGTCGATTCAGCTACTATGATGAATAAAGGGCTCGAATTTATTGAGGCTAAATGGCTATTTAATGTCGAGCCTGATGATATTCAAGTCGTTTTACATCCTCAAAGTACTATCCATTCAATGGTGCAATATAAGGATGGCTCTGTTATTGCTCAAATGGGCAACCCAGATATGCGTACTCCAATTGCCCATGCCTTAAGTTATCCAGAAAGAATTGAGTCAGGCGTTGCGCCGTTAGACTTCTTTACTACGGCATCCTTTGACTTTCAAGCTGTAGACTTCCTGAAATACCCTAACTTAAAATTGGCGATAGAAGCGTGCAGGCAAGGGCAAGCGGCTTGTACTGCACTCAATGCTGCTAATGAAATTGCAGTAGCTGCTTTCTTAGACGAAAAAATAAAATTTACCGATATATTTAAAATAAATGAAACTTCTGTGAAAAAATTTGTCTCACAACAGGTAGACAATATAAATGAGGTTATTACCCTTGATAAAGAAGTGCGAATTTTTGCACAAACATTATTGGCTGAATTTGACGCTTAACAGCCTACAGGGTAACGAGTAGTATGATAGATTTTTTGTGGAACTTAGCTTCCTTTGTTATTGCATTAGGCATCCTAGTAACTGTACATGAATATGGTCACTTTTGGGTTGCTAGAAAGAATGGCGTTAAAGTAGAGCGTTTTTCTGTTGGTTTTGGTCGAGCTATCTGGCGTAAAACAGGAGAAGATGGCACTGAATATGTTTTGGCAATGATACCTTTAGGTGGTTATGTCAAAATGTTGGATGAGCGAGTAGATGATGTTCAGCCAGAGGACAAAGATAAAACCTTTAATGCTAAATCTGTCTATCAACGCATAGCTATTGTAGGTGCTGGGCCTATGGCCAATTTTGCCTTCGCGTTGTTTGCTTTTTATTTGATGTTTTTAATTGGCGTACCAAGTGTTAAGCCTGTAATTGGTGAAATTTCACCAAGCTCAATAGCTAGCAAAGCAAAGTTAGCTGAAGGCACAGAGATTATTAGTATAGCCGGCATCACTACCCGTGATTGGCAAGAAGTGAATCTTGCGCTTATTGCCGAAATTGGTAATAAACAGATTGAGTTTAAAACCAAGCATAGAGATAGTCTGTATATAACAACATCAGTGCTAGATACGAGCGACTGGCAGTTTTCTCCTGATAAAGTTTCAGCATTAACTAGTTTAGGTATTACCCCTTTTAGACCTAAGGTACACAATGAGTTAGCTATGATAGCTGAGCAAAGTCCAGCTGAGCTAGCTGGCTTATTAGTTGGTGATAAACTTATTGCCGTAGGGGATAAGCAAACAGCTGACTGGTTAACTTTTTCTAAAGAAATCAAACTATTTCCAGCAACGAAGGTCTCAATTACCATTAATCGTGATGGTGAAGTGTTAAATTTACCTATAACACCAAACAGTATAGAGCAGTCTGGCAGGTCGGTAGGTTATATTGGTGTTGCACCGAAAGCTGATGCTTGGCCAGAGTCGCTATTAATTGAATTAACTTATGGGCCTATTGATGCGATAAAAGAAAGTGCTCAACGTACATGGAACTTGACCACATTAACATTCAGCATGATTGGCAAGTTAATTACTGGTGATGTTTCTGTTAAAAACTTAAGTGGTCCAATAGGGATTGCTCAAGGCGCAGGTAATAGTGCTGGTCATGGTTTTGTCTATTTTCTAGGCTTTTTGGCGTTAATTAGTATTAATTTGGGAATAATTAACCTTTTACCGCTACCAGTACTTGATGGCGGGCACTTACTCTATTATCTTATAGAGCTTTTTACAGGGAAAGAAGTGCCAGAAAAAGTTCAAGAGGCAGGATTCAAATTTGGAGCATTGGCTCTATTAATGCTGATGGCTATTGGTTTGTTCAATGATTTTAGTCGAGTTTTAGGTTAAACGAATTAACAATTTCACTCGCGTGTTAGGCTAGTTGTAATGTCTAATATTGTGCAGTTAACGGTTTTATAAAAAGAAGTAACGAAGTTTATAATTTATGATCATGAAAAAAATTGCCTTTGCCCTTTTATTAGGAGCACTCGGAACATCAGCACAAAATACACACGCGGCGGAAAGCTTCCAAGTTGAAGATATTGAAGTTAAAGGTCTGCAACGTGTTGCTTTAGGTGCAGCGTTAACTCATATTCCATTTAATGTTGGTGATAAGCTTAATGATTTTCGTATTTCGCAATCAATAAAAGCGCTTTATCAATCGGGCCACTTTAATGATATTCGTGTTTATCAAGATGGTAACCGCTTGGTATACCGAGTTAGAGAGCGAGAAACCATTAGTGAAATATTCTTTGATGGTAATAGCGATCTTAAAGATGAGCAACTAACCGAAAGCCTTGATGGTAGTAATATACGTGTCGGTGAAACCTTAGACCGAACTGTTATATCTGGCATCGAAATGGGACTGGAAAATTTTTACCACAGTGTTGGTAAATACAATGCCAAGGTTACCGCTAAAATAACCCACTTACCTCGAAACCGTGTTAATTTAGAGTTCTCGTTTGTTGAGGGTGACTCTGCCGCAATTAAACAGATAAACATTGTTGGTAATGAGATTTTTTCTGATTCAACCATTCTAGATAAGATCGAGCTGACTTATGATTCGCCATGGTGGAACTTCATGGCATCTGATCGATATCAAAAGCAAACACTTCAAGGTGATATGGAGACGATAAATAGCTATTACTTAAACCGAGGCTATTTACGTTTTAAAGTGGATTCTACTCAAGTATCCATGACACCTAATAAAGAAGCTGTCTATATCGCCCTTAATGTAACTGAAGGTGAAACATACACTATCAGTGGCGTTGATTTTATTGGCGACATGGCTGGTTTTGAAAATACTATACGCGCAATTAATCCTCTACAAGCTGATGAATTATATAATGGTGCAGAAGTAACCTATACCGAAGAAGTTATTAGTAAGTTTTTAGGGCGTTATGGTTATGCCTACCCAAAAGTTACTACGATTCCTGAAATTGATGATGAAAATCATACTGTTAAATTATCTATATCGGTAGATCCAGGTAAGCGCGTTTATGTTAATCGCATTAATTTTACCGGTAACCATGTTACTGCTGATCACGTCTTACGTCGTGAAATGCGTCAAATGGAAGGTGCTTGGTTATCAAACTCTGTCGTAGAATCATCAAAAGCTTGGTTGCAACGTTTACCGTACATGGAAACAGTAGAATTTGAAACCAAGCAAATAGAAGGTGAAGATGATTTAGTTGATATCGACTTCGCAGTAACAGAGCAGCCGTCAGGTTCATTCAATGCTGGTATTGGTTATGGCTCTGAAACTAAGTTAAGTCTTAATGCTGGTGTACAGCAAAATAACTTCCTAGGAACAGGTAACCAACTTGGCTTTAATATTGCCAAAAACTATTATCAAAAAAGTGCAACCATTTCATATACAGACCCATACTTTACCGTAGATGCCGTGTCATTAGGTGGACAGGTATTTTACAGTGAATATGATGCTGGTAATGCCAACATGGTTGAATATAATAATAAAACCTTTGGTCTTGGGCTTAATTGGGGCTTTCCAGTAAATGAATATTTGCGTTTGAATTTTGGTATCGGCTGGAAGTATAACCAAATATCTCAATTGCAAGCTTACGACCAAATCCAAGACTTTTATGACATTTATGCTGATCCGAACGATCCGGATGGGCAATTAGCATTTAGAACGCTAGATCTTAATGCTGGTTTATCAAGAACTACCTTAAACCGAGGCACATTCCCTACAGCGGGTTCGCAGCAAAGGTTAAATGTTAAAATGACTTCGCCTAAATCAGATTTGCAATATTTTAAGGTGAATTATGATGCTAAATTTTATTTCCCACTGACACGTAGTCAAAAATGGTCAGTGTTAACCCGTTTACAGCTTGGTTACGCTAATGGTTACGGTGATATTGACGGCAACGATCAACTCTTACCATTCTGGGAGAACTTTAGTGCAGGTGGTGCAGATACACTGCGTGGTTTTGAGAATAATACAGTAGGCCCAAGAGCTATTTATCGGACACCACAAACAATACCAGGCGGCTGTTGTTTGGGACCTGACAATGACTCAATATATGTATCAACTAGCTCGGTCGGTGGTAATGCTATGGCATTGGCTGGTATCGAATTGATAGTTCCTACACCATTTTTAGATGAAAGTTACGCAAACAGTGTTCGTACAAGTATCTTCTGGGATGCAGGTAACGTTTGGGATACAGAATTTAATCTAGAAAGTTATGAAGACTTAGCACTAGTTGAGTATGAGAAAATTGACGATTTCTCTGACCCTTCTCGTTTTCGTAGCTCAGCAGGTTTATCCATCCAATGGTTATCACCAATGGGACCGATGATTTTCAGTTTTGCTAAATCTATTAGAGAAGAGGAAGGTGACGATAGCTCATTCTTTAGCTTTAATATTGGTAAAACGTTTTAAAAAGCAGATTTTAGCTGCTTAATATGAATTAATCTTGTTATATTAACCGATAAGAAATTTACTCCGGTAAATAGCAAAAAACAAATAATAAATAAAGGGGAACGGCGTTGAAAAAAGTTATTAAAACTATGGTTATGGGTGTAGCTGCATCAGGAATGTTATTAGCAAGCTCAGCAATGGCAGCAGATCAAAAGATAGGTGTAGTAAACTTTCAAGAAGTAATGGGTAAAATTCCTCAAACAGCAGCTTTAATGCAAAGCCTAGAGGCCGAGTTTAAAGATGAAAAAGCGGCTATCACTCAACTTGAAAAAGACATTAAGTACTATCAAGAAAAGCTTAAGCGCGATGGTGCTTTAATGGCTGCCAAAGAGAAAGACGAGCTAAACCTAAAAGTTAAATCGCTTTTCCAAGAATACCAAGTGAAGGGTAAAGCTTTACAAGACAAAGCTAGCCAGCGTCAAAACCAAGAAACTAACAAGATTATCGCTTTAGTTCGTCAAGCTGTAGATAATATTGCAGCTAAAGAAGACTACGATCTAGTTCTTTCTCAGCAAGCAGTTGTTTATTCTAAGCCAGGCGCTAGCATCACAGATATTGTGGTTGAGCACGTAAGTAAGCTTAAATAATCGGCATTAGATATGACTTACACGTTAGCTGAAATAGCTGAAAAACTCGGTGCTGAATTGGTTGTTCCTCAAGAGCTAGATGCTTCAGAGGTACCTCATCGCAAAATAAACAGTTTAGCGACCTTAGCTAATGCCGCTTCTGGGCAAGTAGCTTTTTTAGCTAATAGTAAGTACCAGCAACAACTTAGTACAACCAAGGCATGCGCGGTTATTGTAGCCCCAGACTCTGTTGATGCATGTAAAGTTAGCGCTCTGGTTATGGATAACCCTTATATGGGCTATGCTATTTTAGCTAATTTACTAGATAGTACACCTAAAGTGGCTTGCGGTATCCATAAAAGCGCAGTTATTGCCGATGATGTTACATTTGGTAAGAACGTCAGTATTGGCGCAAATACCGTGATAGAGCCAGGTGTACAGCTAGCTGATAACGTTAGCATTGGTGCAGGTTGCTTTATTGGTCAAGGTGTCAAAATCGGTGAGTCAACTACACTGTGGGCAAATAATACTATTTACCACAATGTTGAAATTGGTCACCATTGCTTGATTCAGGCGAATACTGTTATTGGTTCAGATGGCTTCGGTTATGCTCCAGTGAAAGGTCAGTATAAGTGGCATAAAATCCCACAGCTTGGCAGTGTCATTATAGGTAATCATGTTGAAATTGGTGCTAGTACTACCATTGACCGTGGTGCGCTTGACAACACTGAGATAAAAGACGGCGTTATTTTAGATAACCAAATACAAATTGCACATAATGTTGTCATTGGTGAAAACACCGCCATGGCTGCTTGTAGTGTTATTGCGGGTAGTACAGTAGTAGGAAAAAACTGTACAATTGCAGGGTTAGTTGGTGTAAATGGTCATATCAACATTGCTGACAATTGCGTTTTTACTGGTATGGCTATGGTAACTAAAAACATTAGCCAAGCGGGGGTCTATTCTTCAGGTGTGCCTGTTGCGCCGAATAAAGAATGGAATAAAACCAATGCCAGAGTTAAACGTTTGGAAAGCTTAACCAAACGAGTAAAAGAGTTAGAAAAATTACTAGCTAATAACTAGCTATTAACCCTGCCAATGCGTAAAATATAGAAAAGTCTCTTCCATCATACATGACGACGCTGACACAAATATTATAGGCGGTTAGTTAAATATAAACTAACCGCGCTAGCCAACGAGGAATATTCATTTGGACACGGTAAAAAAACCAATCGATCTTAACGAAATAAAAACTTTAATCCCGCACAGATACCCGATGTTATTAGTGGATAAAGTTGTAGATCATGAACCTGGTAAAACATTACATGCCATTAAAAACGTCACTATTAACGAGCCTGTTTTTACCGGTCACTTTCCTGAGCTAGCAATATTCCCAGGTGTTCTAATTTTAGAAGCTTTAGCGCAAGCTACAGGAATTCTAGGTTTTAAAAGCACAGAAGGTCGTGAAGACAATGAAATGTACCTATTTGCTTCAATAGACAATGCTAAGTTTAAAAAGCCTGTTCTTCCTGGCGACACCATGAACCTTCACGTAGAGTTTATTAAAGAACGTAGAGGAATGTGGAAGTTTTATGGCGAAGCCAGAGTTGATGGTAAAGTGGTTTGTAGTGCTGATCTTATGTGTGCTCGTCGCCCTCTATAATTTTTATTTAATAATAAATGCTCACTTATCCAGTAGAAGATTAAACATATGATTCATCCTCAAGCTATTATTGAACCCGGTGCGGTTATTGGCAAAAATGTATCAATAGGTCCATGGACCCATATAGCCGCTAATGTTGTAATTGGTGATAACTGTGATATTAGCTCACATGTTGTTATCAATGGTCCTACACGTATTGGTCAAGGTAACCGTATATTTCAATTTGCCAGCATTGGTGAAGACTGCCAAGACTTAAAGTATGCAGGTGAACCGACAGAGTTGATTATTGGTGATAATAATACTTTTCGAGAATCTTGTACTATCCACCGCGGTACAATCCAAGATAACAGCCTAACTCAAATCGGCAGCAACAATTTATTTATGGCTTATACCCATGTTGCGCACGATTGTATGGTTGGTAGCAACTGTATCTTTGCTAATAATGCCTCTATAGCTGGACATGTTCATGTTGGTGATTACGCCATTATTGGTGGCATGGTTGGTGTACACCAATTCTGTCATATTGGTGCCCATAGCTTTATCGCAGGTAATACATTGGTTCTTAAAGATGTACCTGCCTACGTTATGGCATCAGGACAACCTGCTAAGCCTTTTGGATTAAATAGTGAAGGTTTAAAGCGTCGAGGTTTTGCAAAGGAAACAATCTTAGCAATCAAGCGAGCATATAAAACAATGTATCGCAAAGGTTTATCAGTAGATGATGCTTTGGCAGCGATCGCTGAGATGCCAGAACAATCTGATGAACTACAAGCATTTTGTAATTCAATTAAAGAATCTAATCGCGGAATTATACGTTAACTCTGCTAGGTTAACTACCTGCCGGTAAAATATGTACCGTTATTATAGGTACCGTCAATTTTAGGTACCTATAATGACTATGACTTCTAAAAAGCAATTAACTGAACAGCAACCTGTATTTGCTATTGTTGTTGGTGAACATTCAGGTGACACCCTAGGCGAAGGCTTAATTCGCTCATTAAGAGATTCTTACCCTAATGCTAAATTTATTGGCATTGGCGGTCCAAAAATGGAAGCTCTTGGCTTTGAAAGCTTATTCGCTATGGAAGAGCTCTCAGTTATGGGCTTGGTTGAAGTCCTTGGCAGGATTCGTCGTCTATTGCATGTCCGAAAAACGTTAATACAATACTTTACAGCTAATCAGCCAGACGTATTTATAGGTATCGATGCTCCAGACTTTAATATCGGCCTTGAATTAAAACTCAAATCTCAAGGTATTAAAACAGTTCACTATGTTAGCCCTTCAGTATGGGCTTGGCGTGAAAAACGTATATTCAAAATTGCAAAAGCAACTGATATGGTGCTTGCGTTATTACCTTTTGAAAAAGCCTTTTATGATAAACATCAGGTGCCCTGTACCTTTGTTGGTCACCCTCTTGCTGATGATATTCCAATGCACAGTGATCAAGCACTAGCAAGAAGTACATTAGGCCTACCAAAAAATAATAAAATATTAGCACTTATGCCGGGCAGTCGTGGTGGTGAGCTTTCGCGTTTACTTGAAGACTTCTTCGAAAGTGCTAAGCAATTACAAGCACAAGATAGTGAGCTAGTTTTTGTCGCCCCCATGATCAGTGACAAGCGAGTTGAGCAATTTAATACTATAAAAGCTGAGCTTGCACCAGACTTACCAGTGACAGTTATCCTCAATAAAACTCAAGATGTCATGGCAGCCAGTGATTGCCTACTAACCGCATCGGGTACTGTTACCCTAGAAGCAGCCTTAATTAAAAAACCGATGGTTATCTGTTATAAATTCAGTCCAATGACATTTCTTTTGGGTCGATGGTTGGTTAAATTGAAATGGTTCTCGCTACCTAATTTACTCGCAAATACAACGCTAGTACCTGAGCTGTTACAAAAGCAAGTTTGTCCAGAGCAAATTGTCCCCTTGGTTAAAGAACGTTTATATCAAGACCAGAGTCAACTCAATGACAGTTATATGCAAATTCATCAACAGTTAAAGTGTGATGCTAGTGCTCAAGCAGCTAAAGCCGTTATGGATGTTTTAGCTGTAAAATAAATTGATACACCTTTAGAGCCCACTTTAAAAATACTACTTTAAATAAGATTACACCTATGGCCAGCAAACAAATTTTTCCTGATTTTGAGTACCCCATCGCTTATTGCATTGCAGGTGTTGATGAGGTTGGCCGTGGTCCCTTGGTTGGCGACGTTGTTACTGCAGCCGTTATTTTAGATCCCGATAACCCAATTGAGGGCTTGATGGATTCTAAAAAATTATCAGAAAAGAAACGTGCTTTGTTATCTATTGAAATCAAAGAGAAAGCAACTGCTTGGTCGATAGGTCGTGCTACCCCTGAAGAGATTGATACTTTAAAT